>Ga0210014_1002104_pt1 | contig 14119 bp, 15 predicted proteins | sample CryGeymeta201519_FD_183983 | JGI IMG/M metagenome (GOLD analysis project Ga0210014, IMG submission 183983) | Groundwater microbial communities from Crystal Geyser aquifers in Utah, USA - Crystal Geyser metaG 2015-19 (SPAdes) (version 2) | ecosystem: Environmental > Aquatic > Deep subsurface >...
TTGTTGCCTCAATCATCACCTGGGGAGTGGGTAAATCAATTTTTTTGACAAATTCCTCTATCTCTTTGATGTTGGCTTCACCGTCGGTGATAACAAGACTATTGGTGCGGGCATCGGTTTTAATCTCTCCTTTTTCACTGAGTAGTTTTTGCAGTATCCCGGAAGAGACCACGTCGGCTGCTTTAGCAAAATTCAAAGGGACAACTTTGGTAATCTTTTCCCCCTCATCCAATCTCTTGATAAAGATTACCACCCGGTTTACGTTGCTTTCAATATCGGTAATACTTAAAGCATTGAGTTTCTGGTCCACCGTAATTTTACCGCTCCCGGTAAGAAGTTCTTTTAACGAAGAAGATTTTTCTACTTCCTCGGCTTTGGCATTTTTGAAAATGTAAATCTGGGTAATAACCTTCTCATCAACTGCGGCCGTGAGCGCTTTGCTCTTTTTCTTTACCCTGATGAGATTTTCCTCCCACTCGTATGCAAAACCGGAAAGATCAAGGATAATCTTTAATGCTTTTTCACAGGAAACATTAGTCAATTTAATCGGAGGTGCTACTTTTCCTTTAATTTCCTCATCATAGATAATATCTATACCCCAGGTGGAACTAATTATATCAATGGCATCCTTTAATTCGGTCTGCTCGAAACTAATGCTCTCAATCAATGGCCCTTCATTCTTAGTGACCTGGGAAAAGGTTATTCCGGAAAATAACCCTAACAAAATGATGGACAAAAAGATTTTTTTAATCATTTCTTCCCCTCCTTAATTATTGGTTTGAATACAAATTTTTTCTTCAACTGCAATTCATATTCGTTAAATTTATAGAAAAAGATTACTTTGTCATCCGAAATTTTTGTAATTTTAATTTTTGTCCCCGGAACTTTTTCTCCGACCGAAAGCACGGTATCATTAACAATAGCAAGAGATTTATCCCGGGAACGGAGAATAGCCTGCAGAGAAATTTTTGTGGATAGTATTTCTCGGGTATTGATAATTCCTTTGCTGTTCTCGCTAACCAGAGGAATAAACGGGTCCCGCTTATTATAACTGTTATAGACAAAGTCTGTTTCTGCAAAGCAGGCTATTGCATTTATTAAAAGAAATGTCATTGCGAGGCAAAGCCGAAGCAATCTCGAGATTGCCGCGCTCATTTCATTCGCTCGCAATGACCGATACGCTGTAATCTGTGTAATCTTTTTCATAAAAGTGGCTCTTTAAGTAAATATAAGGAAATGAGTAATCTTACGTTCTCGTTAAAAATATCCTCTCCGGGATTCATTCTTAACGTTTTTACTTCTACAAACCGATTCATCCTTTCCAATTCGTTAAGAAAATATCCTAATTGGTGGAAACCGCAGATGAGCCGCAGTTCAAATTCCGTCTCTTCATAAAGAACGCTTGCCCCCTCCTTTTCCTTCGTCTTTTTTTCCTCCATTGGCTTCAGGCTGCTGTACTTAACCCCGGTTTTATCGGCAATCTCGGTTAATTTATTAAAAAAGGATGGAAGCATCTCCTCACGCGGCAGGTAATTTTCATAAAAATCTGCTCTTTCTTTCAATAGAGCGAATTCCCTTTTCAACTCCTGATATTTTGAAATCTTTCCTTTCATCTCCGATAATATTGCCTTTTTCTCCAGATATATTTTCTTAGTCTCGGCTAATCGCTTATTGGTCGGTCGAAGCAAAAAGAAAAAAATAAAGATCGCCAGCACAAATAAAATCAAAGACGGGAGAAAAAATCGTAATTTTTCTTTTTCAATTTTCATTTTTGTTTCAGGGATAATTCAAAGATGAAGTCCATCACGTCAAAATCCCCTATTTCCCGACTGCTGCAACTGACAAATTTTAAATCTTCGAAGTAATCCGCAAAGAATCTTTTATTCCCCTTCAGCGTCGCCATAAAATTGGCAATTGCTTGCAACCTTTCTTCCCCTTCAAGCGAAACCGCCGAGCCTTTTATCATGAGAAAACTTTTGCTGGTCTTCTCGGATATTACCTTATTGCCGACTTTTTTGTTCACAACTTCTTCTTTCTCTTGCACCTCTACGTTGGTAAGCCAAATCTTCTCCGGTAAAAGCCAGCTGACCTGATTCATTTTTTTTGACCAGAATCGTCGCCTGGCTACCAGATTATCAATAACCGCTAATTTCGGTTTTAGCGTATCAATTTCATTCTTCGTCAAAGTTACTTCTTTATAAAGAGGCTCCAGGATTCTTAATTGCTCCTCTGTTTTAGCTAACCTCTCTCTCTCCTTTTTTAATTTAATCTGCTGGAAAAGACTGAAACCGGAAAGAGTTAAAATCAAGAAAACCCCCACCCCCATTGAAAGAAGAAGGACGGTCTTCTTCTCCGGAGCAACCTTTCTCCTCTTCTGGGTCTTATATCGAGCGGGTAAAAGATTTAATTTAATCATAAATTTCTACTTTAACCACGAATTACACGAATTAATCTAATTAAGAACTTTAAAATCTGAAACAGCTATTCTTTTTATAATTCGTAAATATATTCAGCAAACACCGTTATCTTAGAGAGGTAGTGTAGCCCTTTATGGGCGTCCTCTCTACGGGGACAAGCCCCTACACTACCATCCGACGGTGTTCAGTGAGTATTTACTATAATTCGTGAAATTCGAGAAATTCGTGGTTTCACTTCTTTATTCACATAAAGCGAGGCCAATGGCCACCGCCAATTTCCCGGTATCTGCCTCTATATCTTTTAGATTAGTATTGACTTTTAGATTGAGCGTTGGATTCCAGGACAAAACAGGAACACCCAAATGCTCCTGGAAAAATGACTGGAGCAAAGCGGTTATTCCCCCGGAAAGATAAATCTTGCTGATGGTCTCCCCGAATTGTCTTTCATAGTAACTAAAGGAAAGACGGATTTCGTTAATCAGAGATTCCAGGGTCTCTCGGGCTAACTCCAAAATTTCTTCTCTTTGGCCTTCTGTTTGCAGCAAATTATTTGCTTCATTTAAAGAGCAATCATTTTTATCTTTGGCCAGGAGGTCAATAATGGTCAATCTACCAAATTGGATGTCCCGGCTGAGAAAAGGTTCCTTCCCTTTAAGAACATTAATATTGCTAATTTCCGAACCAATATTAATCAAAGCCGCCGCCTCCCCTTTGCCGGCAGGATTGCTATTGGTAAAAGCATTGATTAATGCGGTAGAATTGGTATCAATAGTAGATATTTTTAATCCTGCCTCACTTATTGTTTTAATCTTCTCTTCAATCAATTCTTTCTTCACCGCGGCTAAAGCAATTTTCATAGTTTTGCTGTCCGGTGAAAACTCCTCTAAGACCTGAAAATCATATTCAACTTCATCCTTCTTGAAAGGGATATGCTGTTCCAGTTCAAATTTCATTGCTCCGGCCAATTCCTCCCTGGGCATTTTCGGCAGCGTCGGATACCTTACTACAACCGAAGGTCCGCCTACTCCGATATTTACCAGCCGCTTATTGGCTAAGTGAGCCGAGAACATTTTTTTTAAGCCATTTTTTAATCTGGTCTTTAAATCTTCCCCGAGGTCAAGATGAATTATTTTATAATTATCTAAAGATTTATCTTTCCCGGAAATATCCGCCGCTTTAATACTGTCAGTCTCTAAATCTAAACCTATCGCCATTTTTAATACCTACTTTAACGACGACCCCGTATTAAATACGGGGTAATCTAATTAAGAACTTTAAAATCTGAAACAGCTATTCTTTTATCTTATTACTCTTTAATTCGTGTAATTCGAGAAATTCGTGGTTGCTTTTTCTGTGACGTTAATATTGTATCACATTATTCTTATTTAATGCAAGTTCCTGTTTTAAGAAGAGTTGGTTTCTGGCGATCAGGGTGTCAAAATCTATCTTTTCTCCGTCAAACTCGGGCCCATGAACGCAAGCAAATTTTGACTCATTCCCAATCTTTACCCGGCAGGAGCCGCACATCCCGGTTCCATCAACCATTATTGGATTTAAACTTACCCTTGTTTTTAGGCCTATAGGTTTGGTAATCTGGCAAATTACCTTCATCATTATCAGAGGTCCGGCGGTAACCACCAGATTTATTTCCTCTTTTTGCTCAATTAATTTTTTTAAAATATCAGAAACAAAACCTTTTTCCCCTGCGGAACCGTCATCGGTAGTAACGAAAAACTTATCGCTGATTCCTTCGGTCTCTTTTCTCAAAATGAGAAAATCTTTGCTTTTTGCTCCGAGAATAGAAATAATTTTATTGCCTGCTTCCTTCAAGGCGCAAGCTATCGGATAAACTACTGCGACTCCCACTCCTCCGCCAATGGCAACTACCTTCCCAAAATATCTAATTTCGGTTGCTTTTCCCAGGGGTCCGACTAAATCTAAAATCTCTTCTCCCGGCTCAAGAAGACCTAATTTTTTCGTGGTCCTCCCAACCTCCTGAAAGATTAAGGAGATAGTTCCTTTCTCTAAATCTTTATCGGCAATGGTAAGAGGAATTCTCTCTCCTTTCTCGTCAACCCTTAAAACCACAAATTGCCCCGGCCTTGCTTTCTTGGCAATCTCCGGAGCCGCCAGCATAATTCTCTTAATCCCTTCCGCCAATATTTCTTTTTTAACTATTTTCACCATAGCAAGAACCCATCTCCTTCTTTTTGATTACGCTCTTTCTTCATAGTTCCAAAAATTTTGGGGAGAAATGATGTCAATACCCTTATATTTCTTCAAAATGAGTAAGTCCTTATTGCCGCTTATGATACATCGGCACTTGCCTTTTAGGGCAGTACCGAGAATAAAATTGTCTTTTGGATCACGGCAAACAGTTCTCTCCAGATTTAAAGGGGTCATAATCACTATCCGGCTGAGAAGCAATTGGGTAGCTTTGCTCACCTCATACTTGGAGAATTTGAACTTGCTGATCAATTTATCAGAGAATTCTGTAAGTATGAATTTTGAGGCTATGATTTTATGGCAGCGGATACAGTGTTCAAACAATTCACTACAGACCCCATGAGAAATAAAGGCAGCAATCAGAACGTTCGTATCAAAGACTATCTTCATTACGATACATTGTTAAAGATGTCTTGGTCAGTGTAGACACGAGGGCTTTTTTCTATCATCTTTTTACGCAAAGCTCTAAATTGACGAATAAACAGATAGTCCCGCAGCGATTCTCTGATGATACTGCTGCGGGTTGTGCCTTCCTGAACCGTTATTTTATCAAGCTGTTTCTTAATCTCTTCCGGGATACTAATTGTTACGGTTTCTCTCATACTTCTTCTCCTCCTTTCGCTTACACTACACTCGTCGGTCAGGGTGCTCACATCTCGCACCCGACGCTATCTCGTGCTCGTTACTCGTCGCACAGCGTCCCTCCTGTAATAAAAAATAACACAAAAACCTTATCCTGTCAAATCTGTCATTCCCCTTTTTCTAAAAGGGGTGTCTGCGTTAGCAGACGGGGTATTGTTCCCTTGCAGTTTTTTACCAAGAATAATGAAGAATAAATTTTTATGGTCCAAATACGAAATTTTTCGGTAATACAAAACCGTAAATCCCATTTTTCTAAAAAACTCTTTTGCTTTCTGTAATATAGTTGTAACGTGAACCCCCCTAATCCTTTTTTGATGCAGACATTCTAAATAGTTCTTTATCAGTTCTCCCCCGATCCCTAAACTCCTGAATTTATAATCAATATTTATATGGAAAGAAGCGGGATAATCTCTGGAAAAATCTGGATGATTAAACTCACCCTTTAGGACTGACTTAAAACAGTTCAGACAAAACTTTCTTGTTTTAGATTTAAAGATAAGCCCTTTAAATAGGAATTTCAGGCATACCGGGGGGATTATCTTGTTCATAAATATCATTCTCTGCCTCTTCTGACTCCTACAGCCGGTTAAATAACCAACTACCTGTTTGTTAATTTCGGCTACAAAGGTAAGGTCAGATTCAAAGTCGGTATAATAGGAAGTGATGAAATCGGCTAAAATCTGGCGGCCATCAAAAAACTTTTCCATTGGCTCGCCCATAAAGGCCGTATCACAACAAATCCTTCTTATGGCCTCTCTGTCTATCTTATTATATTTTCTAAATTCAATAATTTATCGTCACCACCTTTTCACTTATCTTTCCTTCTTTAATAAGATTGCCTTCATCATCAATGACATGGTACTTTTCTGCTTCTATCCCCTCTTTGATTTTAATCGTTAGACCGTTCAATTCAAGTTCGCTCCCCTTCTCTAAGGTGATTTTGAGCGTAGAATTATCTATCCTGGACTCCGCCCATAACAGTTCTCTTGCTTTCCACCATAGTGTGAGTTCTGTTAAATTCGGTTTCCAGAGATTTTTGGTGGTTATGTATTTCAAACTTCTGTCTAGCAGGTTTAACCCTTGAGGATTATTCAGGGGTTCTATATGGGATAACAGTATAAAAATTCCTCTTCTGTTATGGGTCTTTTCAAATCTGTTTTTTATAATCATAAAGTTTTTAGAGTTAAAGTGGGTGCGAAAAAAATCTCCATGACTAATGAATTCAATCAGATTTAAATCTTCTGGATGATACGGGTAATAGATAGATTCAGCAAATCTCCTGTTTGCCATCATAAAAGGAGGGGGATAAATACTCGCGTTTGAACCATATAAAAAATTAAGTTCATCTAATATTTTTAATGTCTGCTGGTTTGCACTGAAAGCAGGGGCTCTAAATCCATTTACTTGAAAACCAGCATCTTCAAGAATTTTTCTCCCCGTATAGATTCGCCTTTTCTGTTCTCCATGAGGCAAATCTGCAAATTCCTTTGCTAGATTAATAATCTTTGGCTTTTTTCTCGGCACCCAATGAGTTAGTCCATGTTGGGCTATTTCATGCCCATCTTCGGTGATTTCTTGAAGAACTTTTGTTAGCTCATCATTCTTACTCAACCTATATCTACCTTTATAATGGGGGATAACAAAGAAAATTCCCTTAACACCGTATTCATTGAGAATATCAACCACATTTTTTACCTTACCCGGTTCAGTTAATTTATTTATATCGTCGTTTGTGAAAATGAATACAGATTGAAAATTATTCGGATAGAGATTAATCTCTATGTTTTCATCCTCTCTGAATAAAACAGGTGGTCCAAAAATCAGATCCCGGTAATAGTAAACAAGGAAATAGCTGACTGCAAATAGAATTAAAAACAAAACTCCTATTATGATTTTTGTTTTAGTGAATTTTATCCTTTTTATCACTAAATCTCCTCAAAATAATTCATTGTATGGAATTTCAAACTTATTTCTTCGCAACCTGAAGGTTGCGGCTACCATCTTTATACGCACCATAAATCCTGCGTTAATTTAATCTCTCCGTATCCAGAAATATCTCTTTCTGATACTCCCTGAACTTCACTACTGTAGAGATGGATTCCCGATTACTATACTATCGGGAATGACAATATTGGGGCACTTCGAAAATGACAACAAGGAGAGATTGCCACAGTCGCTACCGCTCCTTCGCAATGACAAACCCCTTTGTCATTCCTGCGGAAGCAGGAATCTACTGTCATCTGTGGCTATATCTTTTCAGGAAAACTTACCTGTTACATTAGGAACAATAGCAGAGTAAACTCTGCAACTACAATAGGAAATTTCCAGGTTTATCTTTTTTCCCACTTCAAAAGTTCGGTAATCTTGCTTAAAGTGGTGCCGTCTTTGATTTCCTTGCGCAGCCTGTTTTCTCTTTCCAGGACATCCATTGCCCGATTGGCGACTTCGGCGGCCTCTTTCTGGGGAATTACCACTACTCCGTCATCATCCCCGACAACCCAATCCCCCGGGAAAATTTTTCTTCCTCCCAGGCTAACTGGAACGTTCAATTCGCCAAAACCCTTTGGCTCTCCCGCTGCTGGAGTAATAATTTTGGAAAAAGCTGAAAATTTTAATTTTTTTATCTCTCCTGCGTCCCGAATGGCCCCGTCAATCACTACCCCGGCAATCCCCTTAGCCAGGCAACTGTTGGTAGCCAACTCCCCCCAGACTGCGGGACCGACGCCTCCGGCGTCAACGACAATAACATCTCCTTTTTTTGCCAAATCAACCGCTTCTACCGGCTTAGCCCAATCCCCGGGATAGGTCCTCACCGTAAAAGCTTTTCCCGCCATCTTTATTCCGGAGAAGACCGGCGAAATCCCTTTTAACGCTCCTTCCCGATGCATCGCATCGGAGATATTGGCGGTAGAAACCAAAAGTAAAATATCTTTGGCGTTTTTTTCAGTGATTCTTTTATAGAGTTTTGTTTTAATTTTGGTTTTTGTCTGCATCGCTCTTTTAATTTTCCGGGTGGCTTCCCGGGCATCTTCTTCTTTGGTAATTGCTCCCCCGACAATAAGAATATCGGCTCCGGCGTTGAGCGCATCCACCACGGTTTCCGAATTAATCCCCCCGGCGACGGCAATCGGAAGATTAGTTTTAAGGCGCAATTCCTTCAATTGGTTAAAAGATATTTCCCCCTCCATCTGTTCATCAATGCTGATGTGGATTCCGAGAAAATCTGCGCCAAGTTTTTCAATCTCCCGAGCGCGTTTCAAGATGGAAGAGCATCCGAGAAAATCCACCATAATTTTCGCTCCATAATTTTCCCCGGCTTTGACCGCATCCCGAATTGTGGCGTCAGGAGCCATAGCTATAACGCAAACAATATTTGCTCCCGCTTTTGCCGCGGTTTCCACCTCAAGCCTGCCCACGTCCATCGTCTTCATATCGGCAACAATTTGGTGTCCGGGAAATCTCTTTCTTAATTCCCGGACTGACTCCAGTCCAATACTTTTAATCAGAGGAGTGCCGGCTTCAATCCAGTCTGCTCCTCCGCTGACGCTCTCGGCGGCTACTTTGAGCGCGCGGGGTAAATCAACAAAATCCAATGCTACCTGTAAAATTGGCTTCATTTTGTTAAACAGGACGCAGATTTACGCAGATAAAAAACATAATAAGTCATTCTGAGAGAAACGAAGAATCTCAATCTCAGGGTGACTTTTGTATCATCTTTAATTTAATCCTGTAAATCTGCGAAAATCTGCGTCCAATTAATTTATTGTATGGAATTTCAAAGTTCCCCCTCATCTATGTTTCCTCTCCCCAAGGGGAGAGGATGGAGGTGAGGGGGCTAAGTTCTGCTTTTGTTGTTAAAGAATATCCGCCAAAAAGCAGAATAGAACACAGAGAAAAACAATGTAACCACGAATGAACACTAATGAACACGAAAAAATAGAAATAAAGAATAATATAAGATTTATAGTTCTTAATTCGTGTTAATTCGTGGCTAATTTATTGTTTTTAAATCCTGTAAATCTGCGAAAATCTGCGTCCAATTAATTTCTCTGTGCCTTTGTGGCTCTGTGGTGAATATTGTTTTTTCTGTGTAATATGTTTTCTCTCCAAGATTATATCATATTTCCTTTTTGTTTGTCATTATTTCAGGAGTATAGTATAATAAGAGTGTGCTAATAAAAAAAGAACCGTTGCTATCGGTGATGTTGCCCAACGCAAAACTTTTTAAGAAAGGGAAGGTTCGCGAGATATATAGTTTCGGAGATAAACTTTTGATGGTCGCCACGGATAGAATCTCTGCCTTTGATGTGGTGCTCCCCAATGGGATTCCCGATAAAGGCAAAATATTAACCGCTCTTTCAGTGTTTTGGTTTGATTTTACCAGCAATATTATCGCTAATCATTTAATCGCCCATCAATTTGAAGAGATTGCCTCACTAATTAAAGAACTTAGAGGGTACCGGGATTTGTTGGAAGGCCGCTGTCTGCTGGTTAGAAAAACGAATCCTTTGCCCCTGGAGTGTGTGGTGAGAGGTTATTTGTCCGGTTCCGGATGGAGGGAATATCAGGAAAAGGGCGCGGTTTGCGGAATAAAATTGCCTTCTGGCTTAAAGGAATCCGGGCAATTGCCCGAACCCATCTTTACTCCCGCAATAAAGGCAATTAAGGGCCACGATGAAAATGTCAGTGCAGAACAAGCCAAAGACATTGTCGGCGAGAAAGTTTTTGACGAGATAAAATCAAAGAGCCTTGCCCTCTACCAAAAAGCGTCTGCTTATGCCGATTCCAGGGGCATCATTATTGCGGATACGAAATTTGAGTTTGGCAGAGCAGATGATAAAATTATCTTGATTGACGAGTTATTTACTCCGGATTCATCGCGGTTCTGGCCCAGGGAGAAATATATCCCGGGTAAAACTCAGCCCAGTTTTGATAAACAATTTGTGCGCGATTACCTGGAGAAACTAAACTGGGATAAAACTCCCCCTGCTCCCCAACTACCCGAAGAAATAGCGCAGAAGACTAAAGAAAAATATTTTTACGCTCTCAGACTAATTACAGGAAAAAATAATGTAACCACGAATTAACACGAATGGAAACAGTAGAAATAAGAATTAAGTCATTGCGAGCGATAGCGAAGCAATCCGACGAAGTCGTTGCGAGGAGCGTTAGCGACGTGGCAATCTCATCTTTTCATAGAAGTAAGGGATTGCCACGCCCCCCTGCTTTCTTGCGAAAGCAAGAAGTGGGGGAGAACAGCAAGGATGGGGGGCTCGCAATGACAGCTACGCTGTCAGTTCTTCTATTCGTGTGTATTCGTGGCTAATTTAATTGTATAGGAATTTCCTTTTTCTAACCACGAATTAACGCGAATTACTCTAATTCGTAAAATTCGATAAATTCGTGGTTTTATAACTTGTTGTTGATTCGCAGTTCCAATTTTAAGAAGAGTTTGGAGACAGAATAACCGATAACCGCTCCTCCGACAAGGTCGGATGGCCAGTGAAGACCAAGATAAATTCGGGAATAGGCAATGGCAAAAGCAAAGAGATAAAATAAGGGAGCGAATTTCCGATAGGAAAAACTAAGGATAGTTGCAGCGGCAAAGGCAGTGGCAGTGTGACCAGAAGGAAAAGAACCGTATTTGAAAGAATAGCCAAAGGTATGCACCTGAGCCAGAATTGCCAAAGGCCGGGGCCGGCTAAAAACCATCTTCAAAATATGAGTGATTATACCCGAGGCCGCTAAACTACCAATCCCTAAAAGAGCAATTTTCTTCCGGGAAACCAGATACCAACCAACAAAAATGAGGAAAAGAACGATTCCCTCTCCAAGGAAAGAGAGAAAGAAATTGAGATAATTAAAGAACGGAAGGTCTCCGCCGTTTAAGTAATAAAAAAGACGTTGATCAAATCCAAGAAAAAAATTCATTAGTCTAATTTGGTTGCCAGGGAAAGAATAGCAATGCCGAAAGGGACCTTGGCCTGAATATAGAGAGGAATCTTTTTTTCGTCGTCAGTAAGCCAAACAATCATCTTCCCTTTCCTAAAAAAAGTTGCCTGAAACCATGCCTCTGGCTCAACGATTAAAACTTTCCGTGATTTTCCCTGAAATCGTCTGGTTTCCTTGCTTAAAACTTTAATCTTAATCTCCCAATTTTTGCGGTCAGCATTAACCGGGATTGATAAGACGTCTCCGGCTTCTAACTTTTTATCCTGCAGATTGGAACGCAGATAGTAGAAACTGGAAAGAGGGTCTTGAACGTCAGGAGGGATGTCCATCACTTTCTCTTCGTGATGCTCTTCCAAACTTTTGCCTAATCTAAAGTGTTTCCAAGTGGCGCGGTGGTTCCCTTGGTCATAGAGAACCGTATCCTGGCGGTAGCGCTTACCATTTTTAATATAGGCAATATACCTAACCGGAACAAAATTATTCGGCCGGACCAACGATTCTATCTTGCTCTCCAATTCGTAAAAGAGAGAAAACAGAAAAATACTGCATTTTGTTGAAGCAACAAAGTGATAAAAAGGGTTGCCCTCGATATTTTCCATCTCTTGGACTTCTAAAGAAGCTTCCCCCACCGGAATAAAGTTCCAGGTTGCCCTGTACTTAAGTTGTTCCCCGCAGGCAAAAGGAGCCCCGGCATAAGCCGGACCTTTTAAAAAAAACAAAAGAATTGCTACACCTAATAAACCCTTTTTCATAACGCGTATAGATCCCTTTACAGTTTAAACTCCCTGGTACTCCTGTTAATATCTGAAGCAATCTCCTTTAACTTTTCCTTAACTGCAGAAGGCTCCTTTCCAACCCTCTCGGACAAAGAAGAGAGCTCTTCCCCTATTTTCCTTTCCCTCATTATTTCATTCTTTAGCAGGTGAATGAACTTATTAAGTGTCCGGGAGAAGATAACAATGCGTTTTGTATCATTTTTCCTTAAGTGGATATCATTGGAGAGGTCCCCCCCAAGAACCTTTTCCACCTCTTGATGAACTCGATATAAAGGCCCGGCAATGCGGTGAGAGGCAAAGATAGAAAGGAAAATGAGAAGACCAAAGCCAATTAAAAGGCGAGAGAGAAGAACCTTATTTGTGGTCACAAAGACCGGAGCAAGCTGAGCAATGGCATCCGGGCGGGAAAAGTTATCTAGAATAGAGGACCAGATTGAAAAGTAGATTGTCCCCCCGGTAATAAGGACTGCAGTTATCGAGGCAATCAGAACAACGGTTACATATTCTCCCTGGATACCGGGGTCAATAAAATATTTTCTTCTTTTAAACTTCTTGCTCATTTTAATTTAATTGCATAGGAATTTCCTTTTTCTAACCACGAATTAACGCGAATTACTCTAATTCGTAAAATTCGATAAATTCGTGGTTTTATAACTTGATGGTGCTTCCAGCCTTTTCCTTTCCTCCGGAGAAAGTTTCGGTTCCTCAATAATATGGGGAGTGATAAAGATAAGCAAATCTATCTTTGTCGGTTTTTTCTCGGTGCGCTTGAAAAGATAGCCCAGAACAGGGATATCTCCTAAGAGAGGAACTTTATAAACATTATCTACTAGTTTTTCACTGCGTAAACCTCCAATTACAATTGTCTCACCTTCCTTGACCCGCACATTAGTATCGGCCTCCCGGGTATTGATCCTCTTCACCTTAAGACCGGTACTGCCGGTAACGTCTTCACCCAGAGAGGTTACTTCCGGATGGATAAGCATATTTACCCATCCATCCGCGCAGAGATGAGGAACAACTCTTAAACTTATTCCAATTGGCTCATAACGGTCAAAAGACTCGGTGATATAAGTTGTTGGAGGAGTGCCGGTAACTTCTGTTTTTAAAATAGGATACCTTTCTCCAACCAGAATTATTGCTTCATGACCATCCAGAGTCATAATCTTGGGATTGGAAAGAACATTTGCTTTTTTCTTTTCTTCTAAAGCCCGAATCTCTACCTTTAATTTTTCTCCGATGGTGCGATCGTAAATAAGGGTTACTCCACTAGTTATGCTTGGTGTCCCCGTGGTAAGATCAAGGTCAACTCCGCCTTTTGAACCTTTCTGATAACCAAGTCCGGTAGTATGCCACTGGATCCCAATGTCTCTTACCGCCTCACTATTTACCTCCACTATCATCGCCTCAATAAGAATCTGATTTGGTTTAATATCTAAGTTAGCAATCAATTTCTTGATCCTTTACATAACTTCGGAAGTATCGGTAACGACCAAAATTGTTGGTCTCTTCTCTTGCTCTGAGATTATCCGAACCTTTTTACCCATTTCCTTTTCTGCCGTGGAAACTCCTCCCATCTCCCAGCCACCTTGAATCATCCGGCTTAGAACTTTTACGCTGCCGCGGGAAGATAGTTCCTTGACCAGAATCTCTTTAATCTCCTCTGCTCCTACATATTCAAGTCGGAATATTTCGGTAATCAGAGGTTCAGCCACAAAAGATTTCTTTTCTCTTTCCTTAATCTCGGACAAGGTAGTTACCAGGATGATATTGCCAATCCTCTCATAACCAAAGCCATTTATCGATAAAATAGAATGAAGAGCATTCTCCAAACTAACATTGCAAAGATGAACGGTAACTGTGCCTTCAACCTCCTTTCCGGCAATAATATTAAGATTATTCTGCTCGGCTAAGATTCTTAAAACATTCCTGATATCGGCATCCTTGAAGTTCAGGGAGATAGTATCCCTGTTCAAGGATGGTAAATTTCGCTCCTCTGATTTTGTTTTTTCTGGTGGCATTCCTTCTTTTATCGGAGGAGAAAGGGCAAGTAATGGGGCATAGACATACCCCAGAGCAGAACTTTCATCGCCTCTGCTTTCATCT
>Ga0210014_1002111_pt1 | contig 14097 bp, 19 predicted proteins | sample CryGeymeta201519_FD_183983 | JGI IMG/M metagenome (GOLD analysis project Ga0210014, IMG submission 183983) | Groundwater microbial communities from Crystal Geyser aquifers in Utah, USA - Crystal Geyser metaG 2015-19 (SPAdes) (version 2) | ecosystem: Environmental > Aquatic > Deep subsurface >...
GGCTGCATTACGCTGCCCTGCGCTATTTCAACGCCGCTGGCGCGCTGCCCGGGCGCGGCGAGGCGCACCAGCCCGAATCGCACCTTATTCCCTTGGTGTTGAAAGTAGCCCTCGGCCAGGCAGACGCGGCTCAAATCTACGGCACGGACTATCCCACGCCGGACGGCACCTGCGTCCGTGACTACATCCACATCGCTGACCTGGTCGCTGCGCACCTCTTGGCGTTGGATGCGTTGAACGAGAAGGATAAGTTGATCTACAACCTCGGCAACGGGGCGGGCTATTCGGTGCGCCAGGTGATCGAGACGGCGCGCCGCGTGACCGGAGGCCTGATCCCGGTAGTCGAGTCGCCGCGCCGCCCCGGCGATGCGCCGCGGCTGGTGGCTTCGTCCGAGAAGATCCGCCGCGAGTTGGGCTGGCAGCCCCAGCATCCCGACCTGGTGGAAATCGTCGCCTCTGCCTGGGACTGGCACCGGTCACACCCAAATGGGTATACAACATGCAAATAGGCGTATAATGGTTTTAGTATGTCACCGAAACCAAATGCGCTTCGCCTGGCTAAGGAATACCGCCGCCGCCTGTCTGCAGTTCTGACGCAGCCGGTCGAGGTTACTCTTTTCGGCTCACAGGCGCGCGGTGATGCTGTTTTCGGATCAGATATTGATCTGTTCGTGGTGCTTCCCAATCTAGAAAAGGCCACGCTCGATACCGCTCTCGATATTGCCTGGGAAATAGGTTTCGAGGCTGGCGTGGTGCTATCGGTCGTGCCTGCTACTAAAGGGGAAATTGCACGCCTGTCTGCTTCACCGTTTTATCAAGCCGTCCAGCGTGAAGGGGTAACTGCATGAGCGATGAGACTTTCGATAAACAAGGTTTGATCGCCTATCGCCTTGAACGTGCCGGAGAGACATTACAGGATGCAGAACTTCTATTCGAGCAGGGTGGTACTCCCGCGAGTGTCGTGAATCGTGCTTACTATGCCATGTTTTACACGGTATTGGCACTTCTGATTACGGTAGGCGCGGGAAGCTCCAAACACAGTGGAGCAATTGCTCTCTTCGATGAACATTTCGTTAGATCGGGAAAATTTTCTAAGGAAATGAGCAAAACGTTGCACCGCGCTTTCGACTTGCGACAGATTGGGGATTATCGCGAATTGCTCACCCTGGATGATACACAGGCGGAAGAAATCCTTGGTGCAGCGAAAGTATTTGTCCACACTGTGGAGCAATTCCTGACAGGGTAGATTATCCTTGTCTTGCACCTGGGACTGGCGCCAATCGCACCCGCACGGGTATAGGGAGGCGGGTGTTTAGTGGCCTCTGTCAATGGAGGATCTATGTCTGCAATTCAAATCGGTCATTTGCTGCGCGCCGGCACGACCGGCTTCGTGGCCGGCTGCTCGGTTTCGCAATTGGAAGCTCCGGCGACAACGAATATGGCGTTCGGCGCGCTCGTCCGCGCCCCGCTGGAGGAGGAATACAGCGTCTACGGCCTGATCACCGACATCCACATTGACGAAGACGGGCTGGTGCGGCAACTGGTCACGGCGGAGAATGTCAGCCAGGAGGTCATCCGCGATAACCGCGAGCGGCGCATCGTTCCGGTGGAGATGTCCGTGCTGACGGTGGGATACGAGCAGAACGGAAAGGTTTCGCACCTGCTGCCGCCGCGTCCGCCGCTGAGCCTGGATGTGATTTACCTGTGCAGCGATGCTGAGTTGGTCAAGTTCACCAGCGCGGGGCGCTTCGGCTATTTCCGGCACGTCCTGCGCGCCCAGGACATTCCGATTGGCGAAGTGCTGGCGGCGCACATCTTGCAGGTAAAACAAAAAACGAAAAACGAAAAGTGGGTCGAGTCAGCCACGCAGGAACTCATCATCCTGCTGCGCGACGATTACCCGACGCTTATGTCCGTGCTGGGTGCGCTGGGGGAGGTGGTGTAATCGGAGTCCGAAGTCTCCGACTTCGGCCCCAACGACGGAGTCGTCGAGTCCATTATGACAAAACGCAAAACTACCAAAACCTCCGCTTTTGGCGCCCCCGGAAGGGTCGGCCACGACTCGTCCGCGTTCTACGCCGGGCGTCTCTACGACGGCCAGCCGCAGGGACAGGAGGTGCCGTACATCGAGAACCCTATCCTGCCAGAGTTGCTCGACCACATCTTCTGTCATTCCGCCGAAACGATGACCGAACTGCCGGATTGCTCGGTGCACCTGATGGTCACTTCTCCCCCTTACAACGTGGGCAAGGAATATGATGAAGATTTGAGCCTCGACGAATACTTGGCCTTTCTCCAGCGCGTCTGGAAAGAGACATCCCGCGTCCTCGTCCCCGGCGGGCGGATGTGCATCAACGTGGCGAACCTGGGCCGCAAGCCCTACATCCCGTTGCACGCCTTTATCTCGGAGCAGGCCATCCGTCTCGGCTTCCTGATGCGCGGCGAGATCATCTGGAACAAGGCCGCCAGCGCCTCCCCGTCCACGGCCTGGGGCAGTTGGAAATCGGCGGGCAACCCCACCCTGCGGGATGTGCACGAGTACATCCTGGTTTTCTGCAAAGATACCTTCAAGCGCCAGAATCCAGAGAAACGCGCCAACACCATCACGCGCGACGAGTTCCTGGAATACAACAAATCCGTCTGGAACTTCGCCGCCGAGCCGGCGCGCAAGGTGGGACATCCGGCCCCGTTTCCGGTCGAGTTGCCGCGGCGGTTGATCCAACTCTACACCTTCGAGGGCGAGGTTGTGCTCGACCCCTTCATGGGCAGCGGACAGACAGCGATTGCGGCGGTCAAGAGTGACCGGCGTTATGTTGGGTATGAGATTGATGAGAAGTATGTGAGATTGGCAATCCAGCGCATCGTAGCAGGCCGATGATGCTTTCGCCCCTCAAAATCACTTTTCAAGCGATTGCCAGTTCGTTACCACATAGGTGGTTGTACCTTTATCAAGTACCATGTGCATCTGACGCGCGTTCTCGATGCCAGGTACGGCGACGCTGTCCGGAAGGAAATTTGTCACCAGCACCTCTTTGTTGAGTACGCGTTCGCTGCCATTTTTACGGGTTGTCATGCCGGAAAAAGATTGAACCGGAACGACATAATATGGAGCGTAAAGATCACGCACTTCTGGAGTGTCATACGAGGAAAGGATCCACTTGCATTGCGTGTTGCCTAGCCGATCAGCTAGTTTTTGATGGGCGCTCCACTCGCGCATATTGTAGGCATAGTTGACGCCGTTATCTGGATAAGGCGGATCTACGTACATTACGGTATTTGAAGTATCATAGCGGTCAATGCACGCCTGCCAGTCAAGGTTCTCGATAATGACTGTGCGTAAACGTTCATGAACGGGTTGCAAACGCTCTCGTAACGTCTTGAGTGCGCCGATCAAACGATTGCCATGACCGCCGTCTTTGATGCTGGTTTGAAAGCGAGGATACCGGAATTCGCCGCCCCAACCGGCCATAATCAAATAATAGAAGCGATGGGCACGTTGAACGTCGGTGAGTGTTGCAGGGTCTAATGACGCCAGGCGTTGAAATTCGGCGCGGGAGACTAACTCCCATTCAAATGATGCTGCCAGTTCTTCGGGCTTTTCTTTGACAACGCGGAAGAAAGTGACGAGTTCCTGGTCAATATCATTCAACACTTCGACATCGCTCGGCGGTTTGGCAAACAGCACCCAGGCCGCGCCCGCGAATGGCTCGACGTAGCAGGTATGTGGAGGCAGCAGAACAACAATATGTTTGCGAAGCCGCGACTTGCCTCCGACCCACTTGAACGGACTATTGACTATCTTATATTCGTTGACTGTTACCATAGCGCCTACTTACGATGTCTCTAACAGAGACATTTTACCAGAACATTTTTGCACTGTCAAGTAGAATATAGCACAGGATTTCTATTATGCAAAGATTTGGAGAGAAACTGCGCGCCTTGCGGACATCAAGTCACATGACCTTGAAAGAATTGGCGCTTGCTTTAGGGCATGTGGCACATGGTTATATCAGTGAGATCGAGTCCGGCAAGAAAAAGCCGACTGCTGAGTTCGTTCTCAAAGTAGCACGTTACTTTGATGTAGCCACTGACAAGCTCTTGAAGGACGAATTGGATATTCCATGAGGAGGCTTGTATGAGCATGGCATTTGTTGACCGCAATCCCACACAGGCGGAAATCGAAAGATTGAGACTTGTATTGAGCACTTATCAGGATGGCAGCGGCCAATTGGTTACAAAAGAGGGCAAAACACTGCCAGGGTGGCGAGACTTCGAGCGCGCCTTTGCCGCATGTTTAGGCGGGGAAGCCCAGGAGAGCAAATTCATTTTTGACGTTTTGCTCACAGATGCCAAGAGGCCAGGTATTCATTATGGCATCTCGTGCAAGATGCGAAGAACTCTTAGCGATACATTCAGAACAGGGCGCGTAACACTGGAACTGTCAAATTCGTCCGGTCAATTTTGGAGGGCGCTTGAGCAACGTGGTTTGAACCAACAGAATTACAAGAATAATCCGCGCTTGGCTGGGGAAGTATTGATTGATCTGGTCAGGGAATGGCATGATGCTGTTGGTCTTGAGAGGGGCGGGAGTATTGACCTTTCAAAAAGTTTCTATCTCGCTCTTTCGTGGAATAAATCTGGACAATATCAGTTGTATAAGTTCGCTCTGGCGCTGCCCGACTCTGATACTTTACAGTGGGATTTTCCAAATGCAGAAAGCAATGGTGAAACACATACAGGGCGACGTTTGAGGGGAAAGGATGAACTTGGAACGCTGTTTGAATGGTATGGCGAATCTGGCGGGCAATTGAAATATTATCCACTTGTGAGTAATGCTCTATGGACATCGGACGTTTTTCGACTTGAGCCTCTGCCTGAGGAGAATATCGAGCAATACGGTATTTTAGCAAAAGCGCGCGCATATTTTCCGAAGCAATGGAAGTCAATTTTATAAGTTAGGAGAGTGAACCATGAAAGCCGGTAACTATATCCAATGCACCGATTTCCCCTGCCTCGACACCCGCCGGGAGAGTTACCTCGTCCCCGCGGTTGACATTGATCCGGCGAAAGTGTCCATCCTGCTCATTTCGGAAGCCGCGCCGGAAAACCCCGCCGATTACTACTATGCTGGGGAAAACGCCCTCTTCGCTCAGACCACCGTGCTGGCCTTCCAGGATGCGGGGGCGAAGGTGCAGTCCGTGGAGGATATTCTCGACCTTGGCGTTTACCTGACCACAGCCGTCAAGTGCGGCAAGACCGGCTACGGCATTGCCACTGCCACAATCCAAAATTGTTCGTACATGCTCGAAAAGGAGATTGCCCTGTTCCCGAATGTCAAAGTCTACCTGCTGATGGGTGACGTGGCCATCAAGGCCGTCAATGTGATCGCCAAACGGAATGGGGAGCCGCGCGTGATTCCTGCCGGTTCGACGTACAAAATTCGCGGCGGAGAGTTCGCCTTCCGTGGGGCGCGGGCGATGCCATCCTACGTGCAGGCGGGACCGGCGTTTTTCGTGGAGAAGGTCAAGCGTAGGATGATCGCCGAAGATATCAAGCAGGCGCTGAAAATTGTTGGATATTAGATTCTGTAGAGGCGGTTCCTCGCGAAGCACCCTGCGGGCATGCCGCCGGACGGGCGTGGTAGCCCGTCCCGACAAGCCAGGAGAGAAAAATGGAAAATCGGCCAATTGGATATATCGTTGGTGGTGGATTGAAGGAAAGTTTTCGGGCGCGGTTGACTGTCCCGTCTCAAGAAGTACAGGAAGGGGCATTCGTCGTCATCGAGAGCGGCGACTGGCAATTCTATGGTTTGGTGACCGATTTGCAGCTCGGCGCGACCGATCCGCGCTTCGCCGACGAGCAGACCGAGACGCGCCTGCCGCCCGCCCTGGCCCACGCCCTGCATGGACAGACGCTCTACACCAACCTGGAAATCCTGCCCGCCCTGATGCTGGAGCGCGGACCCGAGCCGGGTTCAGCGGAGTACGCGGCCTGGATGAAAGAAAAGGCCGATAAAATGCCGCGCCCTCTGCCGGTCAAGACCGTGCCGCCGCACCACGCCGAAGTCCGCATGGCCGGGCCGGGCGACATCGCCGAGATCTTCGGCGACCAGTCCGAGAAGGGCAACTTCGTCATCGGCTACACGCGCGAGCAGGGACATCCCGTCTGCATCAACCTCGACAAGTTCGTCCAACGCTCGGCGGGCGTCTTCGGCGCGACCGGCACGGGCAAATCCTTCCTGGCGCGCGTCGTCCTGGCTGGGCTGGTGCATTCCAACAAGGCTTCGGTGCTGGTCTTCGACATGCACAACGAGTACGGCTTCGACGACACGGCTTCGGACACTGGCCTGCGCGTCACCGGGCTGAAGACCAAGTTCGCCAGCCGAGTGCGGGTGGTGGGACTGGGCGCGGGCGCGCAAATCCGGGGCAACGCGCCGGACTTCAACCTGGAAATCGCCATGCCCGATATCACCCCGGCGGACATCGAGCTGCTGACGCGCGAGCTGAATCTCAAGGAGACCACGCCCACCACGCTGGAGGCGCTGGTCGCCACTTTTGGCACGCGCAACTGGTTCGCCGCCTTCCGCGAGATGGAGAACGGCGCGGTCATCGAGACCGAGGATGGGAAGAAAGTCCCGGCCCCGCACAGCGTCGCTTTTTGGGCCCGGCAGGCCGGGGTCAACGAGCTGGCCGCCGAAGGCCTGTATTCCAAGCTGGGACGTCTGTTCCACAAGCCGTATATCGTCGCGAAACCGGCTGCGGACTCGGTCGGCGAGATCATCAAGGCGCTGGAGGCCGGGCAGCACGTCGTTCTGTCGTTCGGCAATTTCGAGAGCGACCTGGATTACCTGTTGGTCTCGAACCTGCTGACGCGCAAGATCCGCGATGCCTGGGAGCATAAGACCAATGCCTTCCGCACATCCGGCAAAGCCGAGCCGCGCCAGTTGGTGATCGTGCTGGAGGAGGCGCACAAGCTGCTCGACCGCGAGATGGCCGGACAGACCACGTTCAGCACCATCGCGCGTGAGATGCGCAAGTACTACGTCACCCTGCTGATCATTGACCAGCGCCCGTCGCAGATCTACGACGAGGTGATGTCCCAACTGGGGACGCGCATCTCCGGCTGGCTGGGCGACGAGGACGACATCCACGCCGTGCTTTCCGGGCTTTCGGGGCGCGAGTCCCTGCGCGGGATGCTGGCGCGTCTGCAGCCGAAGGAGGAAGTGCTGCTGCTGGGTTGGGGCGTGCCGATGCCGCTGCCGGTGCGGTCGCGGCGGTATGACGGCGATTTCTGGAAGGAGTTGTTCGGCGCGGGATCGAAAAAGGACGAGGCGCAGATCATGAAGGAATTGGGGTATTGATTGACAGGAAAATGGTTAAGCAGTATATTCTTATTAATCAACCAATTGATTAATAAGGAGCCAGAATGAACCGAACCGTCAGCGCGACACAAGCGCGCATCCACTTTGGCGAGATCATGCGCCGGGCCAGGACCGAACCGGTCATCGTCGAACGCGACGGCAAGCCGGAGGTGGTGGTCATTTCCAAGAAGGAATATGACCAGTTGGTGGCAACCGCCCCGAAGCCGGATTGGCGTAAGATGGTGGAGGAGACCCATGCACTCATTCGGGCTGAACTAAAAGGCCGCACTCTCCCTCCGCCTGAAGAAATGCTTCGCCAAGCCCGTGAGGAACGTGATGAACAACTCCTCAACAGTCTGCGTTGACGCCAACGTTGTAGTCCGTTATACCCTTTTCCCGGACGATGCGATCCAGAACTTGTGGGAATCTTGGGAGGCGGCCGGGACCCGATTGGTTGCTCCGACGCTTCTCTACTACGAAGTCGCAAACAGCCTTTATCAGTATCAGAAGCGCGGAGATATAAATGCGGATGTGATTCACCGCGTCTTTGGTACTGCCCTCGCCCTGCCATTCACTTTGATTGGGGATATCAGCCTTCACCAAAGGGCTATTGTCCTTGCCGCAACTTACCGCCTGCCCGCCGTTTATGATGCCCATTACGTCGCCTTATCAGAACGCCTGGGAATAGAACTCTGGACGACCGACGCGCGCCTGGTCAATGCCTTGCAGCCGTTTGGCGTGGAGTGGGTAAAACTAGCGGGAGCGTGAGTGGGGATGCACGAAGAAGGATGAGGCGCAGATTATGAAGGAATTGGGGTATTAGTTTCTAACCACGAAGGACACAACCCCCACAGAACGGGGGCAGGCGAGCAGGAAGAAAGGACTTTGTTTTTTGACTTGGCAGAATCGAGTTTCAAGGATATATTTCTGATATGAAAAAGACGAAGATACGCGCCGAACTGAAAGGGCGCGAACTTCCTCACCCGGCAGAAGTAATCAGACAAAGACGCGAGGAGCGCGAGGTGCAACTCTTCATGGCTCAAGGTGAAGAGCGTCTGCGGCAACTTGCGCTTCAACGCGGACGGCTTGCCGTCGCAAACTTCATGAGCAAGCTCATGCAGTCCAAATATCACATCACAAGGAGATTTGATTAATGCGTACTTTAAGCCCCCTGTTCCTGCTCGTTCTTGCTCTGGGACTGGCCCTCAGCGCGTGCGGACCCGCCATCCCTGCGACGGAACCTGTTGTGGCCGCGCCAGTCACCGTGGTCCCGCCCGAAGCGCCCGTCACGCTGAAGATCGCCGTCCTGCCCATCATTGATACGCTGCCGATGTATGTCGCCCAGCAGGAAGGTCTGTTCGCCAAGTATGGAGTCAAAGTCGAATTCGTGCCTGTCGCCTCCGCGCCCGAACGCGATCAACTGCTCGCCGCAGGCCAGGCCGACGGCACGGTCAACGAGACGCTGTCCGTGATGCTGTTCAATAAAGACACCGTCCAAATGCAGGCCGTGCGCTACGCCCTGCGGCCCACCGAAGGCTACGGCCACTTCTTTATCCTGGCCTCTGCCCAAAGCGGCATCACCACGACCGACGGGCTGAAAGACGTGGAAATCGGCGTCTCACAAGGCACTGTCATCGAATACGTCACCGACCGTTTGCTCGAAGCTGCCGGCCTCACCGCCGACGAGATCAAAACCATCGCCGTGCCGAAGATTCCCGACCGCATGGCCCTGCTCGCTTCGGGCGAACTTAAAGCGGGCGTCCTGCCCGACCCGCTGGCCTCGCTGGCCGTGGGACAGGGCGCGGTAATCGTGGCCGACGACTCGTCCCACCCCGAATACGGCTTCAGCGTGCTTTCCTTCCGCAAGGATGTGATTGACGCCCACCCCAAAGCCGTGCGCGCCTTCCTGGCCGCAATCGAAGAAGCCACCACGCTGCTCAATGCTGACCCCGCCAAATACGCCAACGTGTTGAGCGAGCAAAAACTTGTCCCGCCTCCGCTGATTGGCAAGTTCCAGGTGCCGCCCTTCCCGAGCGCAGGCGTGCCGACGGAAGAGGAATGGAATGACGCGCTGGCCTGGGCGAAGGGCAAGGGGATGCTGACCGTTGACGTTTCCTACGCCGACTCAGTCAACGCCGCGCTTCTTCCCTGACCGTTAGCCGGCTGCCGTTATAATAGCGGGAGTCTGCCCGAGGGCGGACTCCCGCTTTCCGTAGCGCAAATTGCCAATTTGAACCAAATACCATGATCCTCATTCATTCCCTCACCTTCGGTTACCCGCGCGGCGCGCTTATCTTCCAGGACTTCGACTGGCAGGTTGCGCGCGGCCAAACGTGGACGGTGCTCGGCCCTTCAGGCTGTGGCAAGACCAGCCTGCTGTATCTGCTGGCGGGCTTGCTCCAACCCACAAGCGGACAGATCGAAATAGACGGCCAGCCGCTCACCCGTCCGCGCCCGCGCACGGGACTCATTTTGCAGGATTACGGCCTGTTGCCATGGGCCACTGTGCGCCAGAACGCGGAGCTGGGATTACGCGTCCGAAATTTTTATGGGCCCGACGGGACTCACGCCCCGCGCGACTACTCCCCCGCCCGCGACGTGATGCCCTGGCTCGAACGTCTCGGCTTGGCAGAATTCGCCGATAGATTCCCCGCCCAGATTTCAGGCGGACAACGCCAGCGCGCCGCCATTGTGCGTACCTTGGCTTTATCTCCAGACCTGCTCTTAATGGATGAGCCTTTCGCCTCCCTCGACGCGGTCACGCGCGAAGATTTGCAGAATTTAACTTTATCATTGTGCGCAGAGCAGCAATTGACTTTAGTGATCGTCACCCATGCTATCGAAGAAGCGGTCGCATTGGGGGAAAAAATCTTATTGCTGGAAACCGCGCCGAATCAAAATGCGCGTGTGTTCGAGAATTCGCAGGCTGGACAATCTAATTATCGCAACAGTCAGGCGTATCACGATTTATGCAATTTATTGTGGAAGGAAATGCGCCATGAAAAGGCGTGACTTATTGCTCTCCGCACTGGGACTGGTCATCGTCTGGCAGGTCTTTGCGATGATTGTCAGTCGTCCGATCTTGCCCGCGCCGTGGGAAGTGTTTATTGTCTTCTTTCAGGAATTGGGCAATGGCTTAATGATTCATTTTGGGGTCAGCTTGTGGCGAGTCGTTGCAGGGATGGCGCTCTCGGTGCTGGTCGCGGCTCCTGCGGGGCTGGCAATTGGCGGGTCCAGGACAATGAACCGTATCTTCTCCCCGATCATTTATTTGTTATATCCAATCCCAAAAGTCGTCTTCGTGCCGGTCGTATTATTGTTTCTAGGAATTGGAGATACGGCAAAAATCACCATCATCTTTTTGATCTTATTTTTCCAAATCGTTGTCCTCGTGCGCGATCAGGCGGCTGGACTCCCGCCTCAACTGCTTCAAAGTTTACGAAGTCTCGGCGCGGGACGACGGGCGTTGTTCCGCTTTGTGTATTTGCCTGCCAGCCTGCCCGCAATCTTGACCGCCCTGCGTCAATCCATTGGCACGGCGGTGGCGGTGTTATATATCACCGAGTTGTTCGCGACGAAATATGGATTGGGCTATTATATTTATTACAACGGCGGTACGCTGTTCAATTATCCCGCCATGTACGCCGGCGTAATCGCCATGAGTTTGCTGGGACTGGGAATGTATTTCGCCGTAGATTGGCTGGAGCGATGGTTGTGCCCGTGGAAATTTATTTCTTAACCACGATGGACCACAAAGAAAATCCGCGCGCAGCCATTCGATCCGCGTCAGCCGCGTCCCATTGCATCATGTCGCGAGAAACAACCCCAACCAGAACAGCAGACTATACGCCAGCGCGGTTTGACCCGTGCCGGCCAGCGCGGCGTTGAGCGGACGGCCTTGTTGGGTGAAGACCACGCGCAGGGTTTTCCACGCGAGGGGGATGGAAAGCCACGCAAGCAATGATAATGCGGGAACAATATTCAACAGAATCAAAACAGGCAAAATGGCAAAGGCGATCAGCATACAGGATAGAAATTCAATGCGTGCGCCGCGCACGCCGAGCCTTACAGCCAATGTATGCTTGCCTGCTTTGCGATCATTCTCAATGTCGCGCAAATTATTGACAACCAAAATTGCCGTAACAATTAATCCCACCGGCACAGACATCCACCCCGCGGCCGCGCTGACCGAACCGACCTGCGCAAAATAAGTCCCCGTCACCGCGACAAGGCCGAAGAAGATGAAAACAAGAATATCGCCAAGGCCATAATAACCTAATGGAAATGGTCCGCCAGTATATGCAATCGCCGAAAGGATCGCGGCCAGTCCGATAAAAACCACAACCCAGCCGCGCAAAAAGGCAAGATACAAACCAAACATTGCCGCCAACGCGAAGATGATCCACATGCCGCGCTTCACTTGCGCGGCGGGGAGCAATCCTGCCTGCGTCACGCGCAACGGCCCTCGTCTTTCGGATGTATCCGTCCCGCGCTCAAAATCATAAACATCATTCGCGACGTTACTTCCAATTTGCAAGAGCAAAGCCACACATAATGCCGCCAACGCAGGCCCAGGTTGAAATGAGCCATCGGCCCAGGCCAGCGCGCTGCCCATCACCACGCCCGCCGCTGCGGCAGGCAGGGTGCGCGGGCGGATTGCCAGCCACCAGATTTGCCAAACGTTCATGGCGCGATTTTCTTGAGCAGACATAAAGTCTCCAGTATCGCAGTATACCATGCGTTTATAATTGGTGAAATTTCAAGGAGACCCATGACCCACCTCAGCGGACAAGAACGCGCTCAATTCGTACAATCCATGTTCTCCCGCATCGCCCGCCGCTACGATTTGATGAATCGACTCATGACGGGCTTTCAGGATGCGCGCTGGCGCAGACAGGTCATTCAATTGGCAAAACTGGCACCCCACGCCTCTCTCCTGGACCTCGGAACTGGCACAGGCGATCTGGCCTTTGAGGCCCTCGAACAGAATCCCCAAACCCGCGTCACCGCGGCCGATTTCACGTTGGAGATGATGCGCGTTGGTCAAGCGCGCGGCCGGCTCGACTGGTGCGCGGCGGATGCCCTGCGCCTGCCCTTCGACGACGCCTCCTTCGACGCGGTCGTCTCTGGCTTTTTGATGCGGAACGTGATTGACCTGCCGAAGGCCATTCAGGAACAACACCGCGTGCTCAAACCTCGCGGGCGGATTGTCATCCTCGACACCACGCGTCCGAAGCGCAACCTGCTTTCGCCGTTCATCTGGATCCACATGCACCTCGTCATCCCAACCCTCGGCGGATTTCTTTCGGGCTTCCGCGACGCGTATTGCTACCTGCCCGATTCCACCGAAGGCTTCGTCACCGCCGAGAAACTGGCTGCGCATCTGGTCGCGGCGGGATTCAAAACCGTCGGCTGTCAACGTCTCATGTTTGATACGATTGCCATCCACTGGGGAGAGAAATAGGCAATTCCGATTACCCGATCAAACAACCCAACAACCGTATTTTCAACTCTCCCCACCGGGTCAGACCTATCGTGGGTGGGTTTACACACCCGCTACCCAAGCAAATGTCGGGATGGAATCCCGGCCTACAAGTGCGCAGGTGCGGTTCGAACCGCCGCACATTGAGCCAGCCCCGTGTGGATTCAAATCCCAGCCTCAGCGCCAAGCATCACCAAGGCGACCTCGCGACTGCGTTCCGGCGAGGGACGCCTGACCCGGCTCTACCGTTACCGCGCGGATGCCGTGGCCGAGAGAGTGTGGTATATTTACTCGTGCGGTAAAGGAGAACGCCATGACTGCTCCCATCAACGTGCAAATGACCCTTCAGGGACTGCTGATTCCCCGTCAGGCGATCCGGCGGTGGCTGAAACAGGGTGTGGAGGTCGTCTGGGATAAAGGCCGGATTGTCATCCAGCCCAAATCCGCCTCAGTGACGGAGTACGACCGTATACTGTGCCTGCTGGAAATGGGCGGGTTATTAATGTCGGCGGAATCTCTTCCGCGCGGGCACAAGCCTGTACGGCGAAAAGAACAGGCCAGTCTAGCGATGAAACTGAGCGAGGGTCGTCCGCTGTATCAGGTGGTTATTGAGGAACGGGAAGAGCGTGCATGAGCACGTATTACCTGGACACCAGCGCGGCCGTCAAATTGTACGTCAACGAGAGCGGCAGTGATTGGCTGCGCCGGTTGTTATCCGCGCCGTCTCGAATTGTCTTGAGTTCGTACCTGTTGCGTGTTGAGATCTGGAGCGCTTTCACGCGACGGTTGTCGGAAGGGGCGCTGACATCCGCGGAATATTCCCGCCTGTGTGATTGGTTCACTGAACAGTGCGCCACTTTCTACCGATTCGCTCCAGTGAGCGAAACCATTATTCGGGACGCGTGAACGCTGGTTGAACGTCATCGCCTGCGCGGCTACGATGCGGTTCATCTTGCCACCGCGCTGGCTGCCAATCAGGTGCTGGTCAGCGCGGGCGAGACCGGCCTCGTCTTCTTATCGGCTGACAATCGGCTAAACGGAGCCGCAGTACTTGAAGGTTTGGGGACAGACAATCCGAACAACTATCCAGCCTGATAAATATGCGTGCACGCATTGGCAGCATCTTGATCGGCGTCTTGATCGGCGCGCTCGGCGCGTGGCAGGTCTTGGCGGGACTGGGCGTCATCAACATGAACATCAGTGATTGGAAAGGCCCCGCCCAGGTCGCGGCCGGTTTGATGTTCATCTTCGCCGG
>Ga0210014_1002114_pt1 | contig 14071 bp, 9 predicted proteins | sample CryGeymeta201519_FD_183983 | JGI IMG/M metagenome (GOLD analysis project Ga0210014, IMG submission 183983) | Groundwater microbial communities from Crystal Geyser aquifers in Utah, USA - Crystal Geyser metaG 2015-19 (SPAdes) (version 2) | ecosystem: Environmental > Aquatic > Deep subsurface >...
TGGATGCCAGTTTGCCTTTGATGGGAATGCTGTCGTATGACAAAAAACAGCTTGCTTCCATCAAAAAAGCAGAAGTAAGCGTTGCCAAAAACTATTTAGAAGAAGACGAAATAAAACTTTTGGGTCTGTTGGTAGAGCAATATTTGGCATTTGCCGAAACAATGGCACAGCAACAAACGCCAATGTATATGAAAGATTGGATAGAGCGATTGGACAGCATTTTGCAATTAAACGGCAGAGAGTTATTGACCCACGCAGGGAAAATATCGCATAAAATGGCGATAGAAAAGTCAGGAGAAGAATATGAGAAATTCAAAAAACAGCAAAAAGCCATTGAGAAGGAAGCCAGTTTGAAAGAGTTGGAAGAGGACATTAAACGGCTGAAGCCGAATGATTAATTGTTAATGATAAATGGTTAATGGAATGAGAGAGAATGTTGTTAAGAATAAGAGTTTTGCCTTTGCGGTGAGAGTGGTTAGGCTTTATCAGTTTCTTTGTGAACAAAAGAAAGAATTTCTCCTCTCAAAACAATTGTTAAGAAGTGGTACAAGCGTTGGAGCAATGATTAGGGAAGCCGAACACGCTGAAACAAAAAACGACTTTAAACATAAAATGGGCATTGCCCAAAAGGAAATTAATGAGACAATTTATTGGCTTGAACTACTGAAAGAAACCGACTATCTGTCATCTGAACAATTTGAAAGCATTTACACAGATGCAGTTGAAATAATTAAGTTAATCACCGCAATTTTAAAATCAGCAAAAGCCAACATTAACACTTAATCATTGAACATTAACCATTATAAATGAAGTTTACAGAAGCGAAATTAGAGCAAGCATTTACAGAGCTTTTAGGAAACGAAGGCTATCCGCATTTTGTGGGCAGTAGTTTGGTGCGTTCAAGTGAAGATGAAGTACTGATTGAAGAAGACCTAAAAGCCTACTTGCTCACTCGCTATGAAAATGCCAACCTAACCGAAACCGAAGCACAATCCATTATTCTGCAACTCAAAACGCTTTCTTCGGCAGACCTTTATGAAAGCAACAAGAAAATAATGCAGTGGTTGGCAGATGGATTTATCCTAAAACGAGAAGACAGAAGCCAAAAAGACATTCATATTTCACTTATTGATTATGCAGGTTTAGACCGTCAACGTCAAAGTGAAAATTTAGACATCATTGCGGCAGAACCCGAAGAACAATATCCACCTGACACCAACATTTACAAATTCGTCAACCAGTTGGAAATTGTAGGAACGGAAAGACGAATCCCAGACGGCATTTTATACATCAATGGATTGCCTGTGGTGGTTTTTGAATTTAAGACGGCTATTCAGGAAAACACGACCATTCACAATGCTTATGTTCAACTGACCACTCGCTACAAGAGAGACATTCCCGAACTTTTCAAGTACAATGCATTTTGCATCATTAGTGATGGTGTGAACAACAAAGCAGGTTCATTTTTTGCCCCTTATGAGTTTTACTACGCTTGGCGAAGAATTGCAGGACTTTCCAAAGAGGTTGATGGCATAGACAGTATGTTCACTTTGGTTCAAGGAATGCTGCACAAGAACCGATTGCGAGATATTATTCAGAACTTCATTTACATTCCCGATTCGTCAAAGAAAGATGAAAAAATAGTTTGTCGCTATCCACAATATTACGCTGCTCGCAGTTTGTACGAAAACATCAAAAAAGCGGAAAAGCCAGAGGGAGACGGAAAAGGCGGAACTTACTTTGGAGCAACAGGTAGCGGAAAGAGTTTCACAATGCTTTATCTCACACGCCTTTTAATGAAAAGCAAGCATTTTGAAAGTCCGACCATTGTACTCATCACTGACAGAACTGACTTAGATGACCAACTTTCAGGGCAATTTACCAACGCCAAGCAATTCATTGGCGACAATGCTGTTGAAAGCGTTGAAAGCAGAGCCGATTTAAGGAGCAAAATGCAAGGAAGAAACAGTGGTGGCGTTTTTTTAACCACCATTCACAAGTTTACAGAAGACACTGAACTGCTCACGGAAAGAACCAACGTGATTTGTATTTCGGATGAAGCCCACAGAAGCCAAACCAATCTTGACCAAAAAGTAAAAGTGACTTCCGAAGGCGTTAAAAAAACGTACGGTTTTGCCAAATACCTACACGATTCTTTACCCAATGCAACATTTGTAGGCTTCACAGGAACGCCAATAGATGCAACTTTGGATGTGTTCGGAAAAGTAGTAGATGCCTACACAATGACCGAATCGGTAAGAGATGAAATCACGGTTCGGATTGTGTATGAAGGCAGAGCGGCCAAAGTTGCCTTGCACAACAGCGAATTAGAGAAAATAGAAAAATACTACGAAGAAGCAGCCGAAGCAGGAGCAAATGAATATCAAATAGAAGAAAGCAAAAAGGCAACGGCTACAATGAACGCCATTTTAGGCGACCCAGACCGTTTATTGAAATTAGCAGAAGACTTTGTTCAACATTACGAAAACAGAGTAAACGAAGGAGCGACCGTAAAAGGCAAAGCAATGTTTGTTTGCAGTAGCAGAGAAATTGGCTACGAGTTTTATAAAAATGTAATCGCTTTAAGACCTGAATGGGCGGAAATACGAATTGCGGAAGAAGGAGCTGTTTTAACAGACAAAGACAAAAGGGAAATCAAACCATTGGAACGTATCAAAATGATAATGACCAGAGGAAAAGACGACCCGAAAGAAATGTACGATTTGATTGGCACAAAGGAACACCGCAAAGAATTGGATAGACAGTTTAAAAATGAAAAATCCAATTTCAAAATTGCCATTGTGGTTGATATGTGGCTTACAGGTTTTGACGTACCTTTCTTGGATTCCATTTACATTGACAAGCCCATTCAGCAACACAATTTGATTCAAACCATTTCGAGAGTAAACCGAAAATTTGAAGGCAAAAACAAAGGCTTGGTTGTCGATTACATAGGCATCAAAAAGGCAATGAATATGGCGCTTGCCAAATACAACAAGGGCGAAAGAGAAAACTTTGAAGACATTCAAGAATCGCTCATTGTGGTTAGAAACCATTTAGACCTTTTAGCCAAGGTCTTCCACAAATTCGACAGTTCAAAATATTTTGGTGGTGCAGCTTTAGAACAGTTGAACACGTTAAATATGGCGGCAGAATACGTTCAGTTGACCAAAGAATTGGAAACCCGCTTTATGGGCTTGGTAAAACGTCTGAAAGCTGCTTATGATATTTGTGCTGGAAGCGAACATTTAACGCAGAAAGAAAGAGATTACACCCATTTCTATTTAGCGGTTCGGTCAATTGTTTTCAAGCTGACTAAAGGCAATGCGCCCGACACCGCACAAATGAACGCCAAAGTTAGGGAAATGATAAAAGACGCTTTAGAAAGTGATGGCGTTCAGGAAATCTTCAAACTAGGAGATGAAACCCAAAGCGAACAAGACCTTTTTGATGAAGACTATTTGGCAAATATTGATAAAATCAAGCTGCCACATACCAAAATCAAATTGCTTCAACAACTTTTAGCCAAAGCGATTGGAGAGATTAAGAAAGTCAATAAAGTTAAAGGAATTGACTTCTCTAAGAAAATGCAAGCCTTGGTAGAACGCTACAACGAGCGAAAAGAAGATGATGTTTTGCGAAGCGAAGTGTACGAAGAAATGGCAGAGCATTTGACCAACCTTATTTGGGAGGTGCAAAAGGAGTTTTCCGCAGGGGACGAATTGGGAATTGACTTTGAAGAAAAAGCCTTTTATGACATTTTGAAAGACTTGTGTATAAAGTATGACTTCAAATATCCAGAAGACAAACTAATTGTTTTAGCCCAGGCAGTGAAAGACTTGGTGGACTCACAAGCCAAATATCCTGATTGGAGTAAACGACAAGACATAAAATCCGCTTTAAAAGTAGGACTGATAATTCTTTTGGACGAACACGGTTATCCGCCAGTAGAAAGAGACGAAGTATATAAAGACATATTTGAACAAGCGGAGAATTTTAAGAAAAACAGAGTAATAACGAAATAATGCCACCGCTAAAAGCCATACACATTTGCAATTCGCACCAGCCAACGCTGCAACCAAAAATCGCAAAAGAGTATATCTTTGCCAACGCTGACAGAATTACTAACAAACGACTGAATATCAATATGAAAGAAGAACACCGAACGCACAACATCACCTATACGCAAGCAGGGGTTTCGTGCTTCGTAGGACAGGAAAGTGGTAAATTTAAAGTTCAGTTCTTCGTAGGAAGTTCAGTGGTGAAAATCCCTGCCTGCGTATAGCTGAGAAACGTTAGCGTTCATTGTAAAAAGACCGAAACAGACGACAGAATTACAAAGGAATTTTTGCTGCATAAAGGGAAAAGGAAGAAAGTCAACCGCACGGTCAAGCACATTTGGTTTTTGCCGACACGCAAAGCCAACACTAAAAAACCAAAAGAGCTTGCCCTTTCCCTCCGCACCCAAACAGAATGATGATTTAAATACTCATTTTGTGAGATATTAAATAATTATTCTTATTTTTGTGAAATATAAATAAAGTTCAATAATGAACCGAATAAAAGACGTTTTAGACCAGAAGGGAATTAAACAGAAATGGTTGGCTGAGCAATTGGGCAAGAGCTACAATATGGTGAACTCTTACGCCCAAAACAGACGACAACCAAGTCTAGAAGACCTATACAAGATTGCTGAAATCCTTGATATTGAAGTCAAAGAATTATTAATTGAAAGAAAAGTACACTAAAATATGGACGGAACAAGTCTTACACCAGAACAAGAAAAAATAAACGCATTGCGACAAGTATTACCCGAAGCATTTAGCGAAGGGAAAATAGATTGGGAAAAACTTAAAGCCACGCTTGGAGAAGACATAAACTTTTCTAATGAACGCTATGTGTTGAATTGGGCGGGCAAAAGTGAGGCTTTTAAAGTACTGCAAACTCCTACCACCAAAACCCTTGTTCCTGCAAAAGACGAAAGCGTAAACTTTGACGAAACCGAAAACATTTTTATTGAAGGCGAAAACTTGGAAGTGCTGAAAGTACTACAAAAAAGCTACTTCGGCAAAGTGAAAATGATTTACATAGACCCACCTTACAACACAGGCAATGACTCTTTTATTTATCCTGACAAATTTTCTGAAACCAAAGCAGAATATGAAAAACGTGTAGGCGACAAAGACGAAGAAGGCTATATGACCAAAGACGGTATGTTCAAAAAGAACAGCAAAGAAAACGGGCAATACCACAGTAATTGGCTTAATATGATGATGCCACGTTTGTACTTGGCTAAAAATCTATTGCGACAAGATGGAGTAATTTTCGTGTCTATTGACGATAATGAGGTTCATAATCTTCGCTTATTAATGAATGAAATTTTTGGAGAGGAGAACTTTCTGGGAGAAACGATTAAAGTAAGTAATTCAGCGAAAAATAATGTCAATCAAATATCTATAACTCACGAATATTGTTTAGTGTTTTCAAAGAATAAATTCTCAGTATCAAAAGAATGGTCGGTACCAAAAAATAATTATAAAGAATTTGAAAGTTATGCAAATAGATTATTGAAACAAGGTATGAAGTCAAGTGAAATTGAAAATGAAATGAAAGCATTGACAAAATACCCAAGATTTTACGAATTTGACCACTTTTATTACTGTGATGATAATGGTGTGTATCAAACTGATAATCCGGGCGGTGTAACAAGTGGTAATTTTGAGTCTGAAATTATTCATCCAATTACAAAAATTAAATGCAAAAAACCACAGGGAGGTTGGAGATATAAAGAGGATACAATACGCCAGTATGAAATTGAAAATAGATGGCATTTTGGCGAAGACGAAAATACAATACCAAGAATTAAAAGATATTTAAGAGAATGTTTGCATTCTAAACCAACTGGTGTGCACTTTTTTGATTCTCAATCTGATGCAAAAAAGCTAAAATCAGAAAATTTACCTTTTGATTTCCCTAAACCAGTTGAATATATAAAGTACTTATTGACAATGGAGGGAAGTAAGGATGGAATTATCTTAGACTTCTTCGCAGGTAGTGGCACTACAGCCCAAGCAGTAATGGAACTAAATAAGGAAGACAAAGCAATTAGAAAATACATTTGCGTACAATTACCAGAACTTACGGATGAAAAAAGCGAAGCTTACGAGGCAGGGTACAAAACCATAGCCGACATAAGCAAGGAAAGAATCCGCAGGGCAGGAAAGGAAATACAGGCTGAAAATGAATTAAAATTTAAAAATCACGAATTAGCAATCACAAAACTAAAAACCGAATTTCAAACAGAGGAAACCATTAATGAAATCAAAAATCAACAATCGTTAATCAACAATCTGAAATCTCACGATTTAGGTTTCAAAGTTTTAAAACTAGAAGATAGCAACTTCAAGCAATGGCAACAAATTGAGGGCAAAGATGCAAAAGCATTAGCTGAGCAAATGAAATTGTTTGTTGACCCTGTTTCTGAATCTGCTACCATTGAAAATATGGTGTATGAACTTTTGCTGAAAAGTGGCAAGGACTTGAACAGCCCTATTGAAAAGAAAAGCAGTTTTTATAAAATCAACGGCACTGAATTGATTTTGCTTTTAGAAAAAGCAACACAAGAAATTATTGATACTGTAATTGCTGAAAAACCTGTCAAAGTTATTGCCTTAGATAAACTTTTTAAAGGTAACGACCAGTTGAAAACGAATACCGTTCTGCAAATGAAAGATGCAGGGATTGAATTTAAAACGATATAAAACAAGCAAAAATGGAAAACGAAACCAAAAATATTTTTGAAAATGGAGCGACCTGGCTTCGGGGTGATTTCCATTTGCACACGAAAGCAGACAAAGAATTCTCATACACAGGTAATGAAAATGATTTTTGCCGTCTTTATGTAGAGAAACTTAAAGAGCAGAACATTAATGTTGGAGTTATTACCAATCATAATAAGTTTGACAAATCCGAGTTTGTAGCCCTTAGAAAAAAGGCCTTAAAAGAAGGTATTGGCTTATTTGCTGGAGTTGAACTTTCGGTAAATGATGGAGCAAATGGGATTCATTGCTTACTTGTTTTCGATTTTGAAAAATGGTGTGTTAATGGTGAAGATTTCATTAATCAATTTCTTACAGCCGCATTTGAAGGGATAGCGAATAGAGAAAATGAAAATACAAGGTGCAGATATAACTTTGAAACCGTATTACAGAAATTAAACGACCATGAAAACAATGGAAGAGATTCTTTTATCATTCTTGCTCATGTGGAACAGAACAGCGGTTTTTTTAACGAATTAGACGGAGGACGAATTCAACAGCTTATATCAAATGACCTGTTCAGGCATTTTGTATTAGGTTTTCAGAAAGTAAGAACTTACGATAAAGTAGCTACTTGGAAAAACTGGTTTAACGATAAATTACCTGCATTTATTGAAGGTTCAGACTGTAAATCATTGGAAGATATAGGAAGACCACATCAACAAAAAAATGAGGAAATAAGAACTTATATCAAAATTGGGGATTTCAATTTAGAAGCATTGAAATATGCCCTTACTGACTTTAATTATAGAATTTCACTGAATACAAAGCCTGAAATTAAAAACTCATACATCAAATCAATTTCCTTTGAAGGAGGCTTACTAGAAGGAACTAAAATTGATTTTTCCCCCGAGTTAAACAACCTTATCGGAATTAGGGGAAGCGGAAAATCGTCATTACTGGAAGTTTTACGCTATGTTCTTGGAATTTCTCTTCCATTTAACGCTGCTGACCCAGATTATAAGAATTCATTAGTGACACGCTCAATGGGTAGCGGAGGGAAAGCCATAGTTACTATAGTCAACAAACAAAATGAAGAATACAGAATAGAAAAACTATATGGACAAAAGGAGGATATTTACAAAAACAACTTGCTACAACCAGGAATTTCTATAGATGCTACAGGATTCCATTCCCCTATTTATTTTGGACAAAAAGACCTTTCAAATAAAGGAAAAGATTTTGAAGGAGATTTGATCCAACGCTTAATTGGAACAAGATTAAAAGCAGTTCAAGCTAAAATAGAGCAAAAGAAAAGAGAAGTTGAAAATATTATATCGGAATTAAAAAAGCTTCAAAATTTAAAAGAGTTAAAAAGAGATACAGAGGCCCAAATAAAAAACTCAAAACATCAGCTTAATTTTTTTAAGGAAAAAGGTGTTGAAAACAGATTAAAACAACAAACACTTTTTGATTCTGATATATCTAAACTTATACAAATAGAATCAACAGTCAGAAGTTATTTAAGTGAATTGGCATCCTTAATTTCTAATCATGATTATTTCTTTCAACAAGAAATTAGCGGTTCAGAAGTCAATAAAGAACTATTTGAACAAGCAAAGACAATTATTCAGGAATTAAAAATTGAGTTTGAAAAACTTAAAGCGATTCAAAAGAACTCTGTTCTCAGTCAGCAAAAATTGAAAGATGTAATATCAAAAATTAATGCCAAGAAAGAAGGCTTAAAGGAAGAGTTTGCAAAGATTAAACGAGAAATAAACACAGACACCATTAACCCCGATAATTTTCTGAACCTGAACAGGCAAATCGAAACAGCCTTATTGAAATTAAAGGAAATCGAAAAATCTGAAAAACGAAGAAGCGATTTGCAGACCAATTTATTGGAGCGACTTACTGAATTGGACAATCTTTGGCTAGAAGAATATAATGTTTTAAATAAGGAGGTTAAAAGGATTAATGAGGCTGAAAGTAAAATTTCAATTGAAGTTGAATATAAAGGCAGGAGAGATAAATTTATTGATAAAATGAAGCAGGTTTTCAGAGGTACAGGTATCCGAGAAACCGCTTATCAGGAGATTGAGGCAAACTACAAAGACTTCATTCAAATTTACAGAGACAATAGCAAATTGAATGATATATTGAATGAAAATCAGGTCGTAGATTTTAAGCGAAGGTTTATTGAAAATAGGGAGGAATTACTCACTTTTAAAGTAGAAAATAAAATTATTATTCAATACAATGGTAAATCATTAGATAAGCATTCTTTAGGGCAACGAGCATCTGCATTAATATTATTTTTGTTGGCTCAAAGAGAAAATGATGTATTGATTATTGACCAACCCGAAGATGATTTAGATAATCAAACCATCTATGATGAAGTAATAAAAGAATTAAAGAAAATTAAGGGTAATATGCAATTTATCTTTGCAACCCATAACGCCAATATCCCTGTGCTTGGTGATAGTGAAAAAGTAGTTTCGTGCAGCTATGACGAAAAGAAAATTACAGTACATTCTGGCACTATTGATAATCACCAAACACAACGATTTATTGTTGACATTATGGAAGGTGGAGACGAGGCATTTAATCGCAGGAAAAATATTTATAGTATTTGGAACATTGAAAAAATAAAAACAATATGAACGCAATTGAATTACTTGATATAATTAGCACTGGAGAAACAAGCAAGGTTCAGTTTAAAAGAGAAATTGACAGCAACGATTCTATTGCTGCCGAAATGATAGCTTTTTCAAATTCACGAGGAGGTAAAATATTTTTTGGGGTTGAAGATAAAACTGGTAAAATTACTGGGCTTAGTATAAAACAAATTCATGACTATAATCAATTGTTGGCTAATATTGCTAATGATATGGTAAAACCACAGGTTTTTATTTATACTGAGGTTGTTGGGGTTTCTTTTTCAGATGATGATGAAAAAAAAGTACTGATAGTTGAAATTTCAGAAGGTACTGCGAAGCCTTATAAGGATAAAAATGGAGCTATTTGGATAAAGCAAGGTTCAGATAAAAGGAGGTTGACGGATAATAACGAGCAGATACGTTTGTTTCAACAAAGTGGAATTTTATATTTGGATGAAATGATTATTCCACAAACAAATATAAATGATGTTGAAAACTCAAAAGTCGAAAAATATGTTAAAGCAGTTCAAAAGCGAGAAGCAGATGAAAGCATTACCATTACAGAAAACCTTTTAAATAATTTGAATATCATTAAAGAAAGCCATCTTACACTAGGGGGGCTATTATTTTTTGCAAACAATCCTCAAAAGTATCGACCTGCATTTTGTGTAAAGGCAATTTCATTTTTTGGAAATAGTATTGGAGGAACTGAATACCGTAGTAGTCAGGATATTGTTGGAACAATTCCTGAGATTTTTGAGGAAACAATGAGGTTTTTTACATCAAATTTACAACATGTTCAAGCTGGCCAAAATTTCAATTCTGTAGGTAAATTAGAAGTTTCACAAATTGCATTGGAAGAATTTGTACAAAATGCTTTGGTACATAGAGATTATTCTAAGAATTCGCCAATTAGGATTATGATTTTTGATAATAGAATTGAAATTGTGAGTCCAGGTTCCTTGCCTAATAGCCTAACAATAGAAAACATTAAAATGGGTAATGCTGTTGTACGTAATAATCTTTTAGTTTCTTATTGTTCAAAGCTAATGATTTATCGTGGTTTTGGTTCGGGTATTAATAGAGCATTGGAAGCACAACCAAATATTGAACTTATCAACGAAGTTGAAGGTGAACAATTCAAAGTTATAATTCCAAGACCAGAAAAAAAATGAAGTTAACTTTTGAATCGAATTTAGCTTATCAGCAAGAAGCCATAAAATCCATAACGGATTTGTTTGAAGGGCAACCTTTGGAAGATAGTTTACTTCAATCTGAATTGTCTGAATTAGATACCTATGCCAATATCTATAGCTATGGCAATCGTTTAGTAATTTCAGAAGAACAAATACTCATCAATCTACAAAGCATTCAAACCAACAACGAAATAAATGTTTCGGCTAAATTGGACGGTATGCACTTTTCTGTAGAAATGGAAACAGGCACAGGAAAAACCTATGTGTATCTGCGTTCCATTTATGAACTAAATAAAATGTATGGTTTTAAAAAGTTTGTAGTTGTTGTACCTTCGGTTGCCATTCGTGAAGGCGTTTTAAAGAATTTGGAAATTACTCACGAGCATTTTCAAACACTTTATGACAATGTACCCGTTAATTTTCAGGTGTATGACAGTACTAAAGTTTCCACTTTGAGAGGTTTTGCAACTACTAACAACATTGAAGTTTTGGTAATCAACATTGATTCATTTGCCAAAGACGAAAACATTATCAATAAACCCAATGATAAGCTGAACGGGCAAAAACCAGTTGAGTTTATTCAGGCTACCCACCCTATTGTAATTGTGGACGAGCCTCAAAATATGGAAACCGAAAAGCGTATTGCAGCTATTGAAAATCTGAAAGCATTGTGTACGCTTCGTTATTCTGCAACACACAGAAATCAATACAACCTTACATACAGTCTAAATCCTGTAAAGGCATATGATTTAGGATTGGTAAAACAAATTGAAGTAGATTCTATCATTGAAGAAAATGCTTACAATGATGCTTTTGTTTCGGTAGAATCCATTACCGCTACAAAAACCAAAGTAACAGCAAAAGTTTCTATAAACAGCAATGAAAACGGAGGTGTAAAAAAGAAAACCATTACTGTAAAAGTGGGTGACGATTTATACAAACTATCCAACGAAAGAGAAATCTATGCAGATGGCTATATTATTGAGGAAATTGATGCAGTAAACCAATGTATTTCCATTTCAAACGGAAACTTATTGTACAAAGGCGACAGCCAAGGCGGATTGACTGATGAAGTAATGAAGTTTCAAATTCGAAAAACCATAGAAGAGCATTTGAAGAAAGAAAAAAGCCTAAATAAATTAGGAATAAAAGTTTTGTCATTGTTCTTCATTGATAAAGTTGCGAATTACCGTAACTACGACTCAACAGGGAATGCCGTAAAAGGTAAATTTGCTGAATGGTTTGAAGAAATTTATCAGGAATACATTTCAAAACCAGCTTTTAAGGAATTAGATAAATTTCCAATTGGTGAAACACACAACGGTTATTTTTCACAAGACAGCAAAGGAAAAGTAAAAGACACTTCGGGCGAAACTAAAGCAGATGACGACACTTACAGCTTAATAATGAAAGACAAAGAAAAATTGTTGGGTTTAGACAATTCTTTGCGTTTCATTTTTTCACATTCTGCATTACGTGAAGGTTGGGACAACCCGAATGTATTTCAGATTTGCACCTTAAATGAAACTAAGTCAGATATAAAAAAACGTCAGGAAATCGGCAGAGGTTTGCGTTTGGCAGTTGACCAAACAGGAAAGCGAACTTATGACCAAAACATAAATCGCTTGACTGTTATTGCTAATGAAGCCTATGACGATTTTGCCAAAGCACTTCAAAAAGAAATCGAAGACGATTGCGGAGTTGCATTTACAGGAAGAATAAAAAACAAGCAAACGAGAACGGCTATAAAGTATCGAAAAGGGTTTGAAGCCGACCCAAAATTTTTGGAGATTTGGGAAAAACTGAAAAAGAAAACCACTTACAGAGTAGATTACAAAACGGACGAGTTAATTACTTTGGCTGCAAAAGCCATAAAAGATTTGCCTGAAATCAAATCACCTTCCATTCGTTCCACAAAGATTGGAATTACAATGACAGACGAAGGCGTAGGAACAAATTATGTTGGTGAAAAGGTAGAATCATATGGAGGTTACTCTTGGAAAATACCTGATGTTTTGGGCTACATTCAAAGCAAAACAGAATTGACTCGTTCTACGATTGAAGATATTTTAAGTAAATCAGGAAGAATTGAGGATATTATTATCAATCCTCAATTGTTTTTAGACTTGGCAACAACTGCTATGAAGCGGACTTTGTATGATTTAATGATTGACGGAATCAAGTATCAAAAAATTGGTGGTTCAGAATATGAAATGGCATTGTTTGAAGCACAGGAATTAGAAGTTTATCTGAACGACTTTTCGTTTAAAGTTTCCGACCCTTCTAAAACCATTTATGAAGAATTTGTGCCTTTAGATTCAGGAGTTGAAAGCAAGTTTGCAAAAGATTGTGAAACCAGCGACCAGATAAAATTCTATTTCAAATTACCAAATTGGTTTAAAATTCCAACACCAATAGGAAATTACAATCCAGATTGGGCATTGGTATTTGAAGATGACAAGAAAATTTATTTTGTCGCTGAAACCAAAGACACTGGCACACCACAAGTTGATTTATCAAAATTAAGTGGAGATGAACAAATGAAAATCAAATGCGGAAAAGCTCATTTCAACGAGTTTGATGACTTGGAATATAAAGTAGTAAACAAAGTAGGACAATTGATTGAATAGCCCTCGCTCCGTAGTCAAGCACATTGGCTGGTCGCTCAAAAAAGCCAACACACGACCAAAACCAGCCAAAGAGCTTGCCTACCCCAACGCACGGCAGACAGAAACGATGCAGCAAAAATGAAAAAAAATAACGAGATAAATGAACAACGAAACGCCAACAAAGTGTAAATGCCATAAGGGTTTCAGGGGTTTGCTAAGGTCAGAAGTCCGCTTTAACTTTTCGTGTAACTTGATAGGAAATCACCCGCAATCCCTTACGGCACTTACACTCGACCGTTACCACACATTTGAAAAAATATTATGGATATAGATGATTTTATGAATGACAAAAACGAGAAAGGATTTAATGTTAACGTTGGAAACGCTTTATTAAGGATTCTCGAAATATCAAATCGTAACCAAAGATATGTTAGAACCATATTACAAACACAATTAGAGATAAAAGCATTGCTACAAGGAAAAACGCAATCGGATTTAGACGATGAGTTTTACGACAAGGTTCACGCTTTAGAGGAAAAGGTTTGTAAATTAGCCGAATCTGACTATCACGACCTTCTCGATAAAGTTCTTGACAAGTAAATAAATCGGTTTTAGTTACAAATGCTTTTATTTTTTTTGACATAATATTTGATTTTAAAATTAATAATCTAATTTAAAAAACGTGTGGTAACACCTTGTATAATTTATTGCTAGTTCTAGCTTGCTTACGAAAATCCTTGCGGATTTTCTAGCCGTTCTTTACTTGCATAATCATTGCTTAACCACGCAACAAACCATACAAGAAAACGTTAGAGCCAATCCTACATATTCTGAAGCATTGACTTCTT
>Ga0210014_1002127_pt1 | contig 14034 bp, 13 predicted proteins | sample CryGeymeta201519_FD_183983 | JGI IMG/M metagenome (GOLD analysis project Ga0210014, IMG submission 183983) | Groundwater microbial communities from Crystal Geyser aquifers in Utah, USA - Crystal Geyser metaG 2015-19 (SPAdes) (version 2) | ecosystem: Environmental > Aquatic > Deep subsurface >...
GGTACCGCAGGCATGGATGAGTCGCTGTATTTCGTTTCTTCAGCGCATCCGCGTATCGTGAACGGCAAGCCGAGCCAGAATGTGCGCTACCTGCAGGACAGACCCGATCTGGCCGATCCGCGATCCGCCTATCTGGCGGAGATCAGCACCCGTCTGAAGCGCGGACTTGCATCGCATCAGCCGGTATATTTCCCGGTCAACGCCGTGCTCACCGGTCGCCGCAACAACCCGCCCGGTCCGGGCGCAAGAACCCTGGCGGTATTCAATCCCATCCATTATCAGGAACTGCCGGAACTGTTCATGGATTTCATTTGCAGCCTGACCGGAAAATCGCCCTCGACCACCGGCGCGGGCTCGGAAGGGGCACTGACCAAGGGGCCGTTCAACTCGCTGTCGGCCACAGCCGATCTCAACAATGCACTGGTGTCCTTCATCCTGTGCGGTTACGACGGGTTCTCCACTGCTGCCGGCTATATCGGAGCCAACCGGCGCATCGATCACGATATCAGCATGCTGATCCCCGAGATCTGGTGCCGTATGCCCGTGAAGTTCCAGAAGCCGTCCTACATGATCAAGCAGGGCTATCTGGAAAAACTGGATGATTTCGAACACGAGGGTAAAACCGTGCTCGCCAGCCGGCTTGGCTACCGCATGACAGAACGCTTCGTGCACGACCATTTCGGCAAGATGTTCGACAGGCCGATGGCGGTCTTCGACGAGGCGATGCTGAAGCCCGAAACCCAGGGCATGGAAGACTTCGTGGACGGCATCAACAACATCTGCGAGGCGCAGCAACGCGTGGCCCTCGACTACTTCACCGACGGCTCCATCGAGAATGCCTGCCCGCCGCTCAAGGCCCTGCTGCATATCATGGCGCATGGCAACTACGAGGGGCTGGATGTGAATCATCCGGATATCCGCCGCATGTTCACCCGCGACTACCTGCTGCAAAGCGACTGGTATCGGGAGCGTCTGGTCATCAAACAGCAGCGCGACAGGCAGCTATGGCTGTCGCACCGCGAATACCTGAGCAGCCAGCTTCAGGAACTCGACGAGGATGAAGCCGACAGACAGGAAGACCTGGCCGAACGCATCACCGAAGCCGACCGCATGATCGAACGGGTGTCCGCCGCCGACTACCTGGAACGCCTGCACGGCACACTGGGCGCCGACTGGATCCACCGATTGGCATAAACGGCAAGCCCTGCCCGGAATACAAACGAGCAGCTGAGATCAGGTCAGACAACTCCCCTGTCTGACCATTCTGCTTGCACCCAACCCCCTTCCCCAAGGTCTCGAATCGGCTGCCGGTTCAAGTCAGTCGGGGTTCAGACAAAAAAAGAAGAGGGCGGAATCATCCGCCCCCTTCCTGGTTTCTTGCTTGCTGATGAAGCCTTACTTCAGGACAACCAGTTCCACACGACGGTTCTTGGCACGACCCTCGGCTGTGGCGTTGTCGGCGACCGGCTTGCTTTCACCGTAACCACGCGAGGTCAGGCGGTCGCCGGCGATGCCGTGCCCGACCAGATAGGCACGCACGCTGGCTGCACGCTTCTCGGACAGCTGCTGGTTGTAGCTATCCTTGCCGCGTGAATCGGTGTGTGCACCAACCTCGACACGGACGTCAGCACGCTTCTTCAGAGTAGCGACAGCGCCATCGAGAATCGAGATCGAAGCAGGTGTCAGCGCATCGCTGTTGGTTTCGAAGTTCACACCGGTCAGGGCGATGGTTTCGGCCTTCATCGGCTTCTTGCAGGCTTCGACAGCCAGATCGGCATGCTTGATGGCTTCGCCGATCAGTCGGGCATTCTCATCCGGGTGGATACCCTCGGTCAGCTCATGCGCTGCCCAGAGAAGATTGGCCTGAGCCTGAGCCATGTGCTTCGGTGCGCAGGTTTCGGCACCTGCATCACGCGCTGCAGCCACATGCTTGCGGGCTTCGCCCAGTTCGCTGCGGTCGACATTGATGCCACCGTGGGTTGCACATGCGCCAAGCAGGGTGCTGCATGCCAATACTGTGAAAAGTTTCCTGTTCATTACTTACCCCCTGCTTTGGCAGCTTCTTGTTCCGCCATTTTCATGAATACACGGTCAGCACCATCGTGCTGGGAATTCTCAGCCCCTGCGATCATAGCCAGTTCGCGTGCCAGATAGGCGTGGTAGTTATTCAACCCCTCGGTCTGGGAACGTACGGCGGCGGCCCTTTCTTCCATGCTATCGCCGAAGGTGCCGGCCGAGGCCGACGGTGCAAACGACATCAGGACTGCGGCAAACAATCCGGATGCGATAAAGATTGATTTCATTCTCTTCCTCCTTGGTGAGTCTGATGTGCAAAGCGTGACGCAGAACATTGACGATGACCAGTGACTTTTCTCACCCGATGATTCGCGATGTACTCAGGGCCTGAACGGAGCGTTTCCGGCAGGCATGGCTCCGTCCGCAACTGAAGCATCGTGCTGCCATCCCTTGCTGACCAACACCCGCATATCGAACGGCATCTGCTCCCCTCCACCAGCCCGGCGCATGCAGCGTACACCTTCGAGAAAAAGCTCGAAGCATGGGAAATCATACGTACATGCATTGAATCCCTTACCTCTCCTTCATCAACCTAATTCGGGCTTGGCACCAACTTGTTCACAGTCCCGCTTAAAGGATCGGCGTAATACACGGTATCATCCTTCCCGGACCACTCGAAAACCGAATTTGCATTTACGCCAGTAGCTATTTGCGATGTTATTCCGCTGTTGCTATAACGCAGGAGGCTGCCTCCGATGGCATTCAGGATGTCGCCGTTTGGACAAATATCGTATCCCTCATCCACGCTGTGACTAATTTGAGGTGGCCAGGGAGGATACCAACCGGATGGAAGCATCCAGACATTCCCGGTTAGATCCACATGGATAATAGTATCTCCACCGCTCTGAATATCACGTACCCCAATAGCGAAAAAGAAGTTTCCGTTGAATCCCGCTTTCAGGTTTGAAGCAGTATTTATCCCCCAATCCAGAGCCGAGACCCCTGTGGGTGGCGCTCCTCGACCAAGCCCAAGCGACCTTCCTGCGACATGGGAGATAGCCCCTGCGGGACCGACCCTGTAAATAAAGGCATCTTCGGCAATATACACCCCACCATCAGAGGCAACATCAAAATCATATATGTATGGATATAGACGATAAGGATTCGGAAACGAGCCTGCCGAATACACAACGCCTGTTTGACCTTGCGGACTTACTCTGAAGATGTTGGTGGCATACGAGAAACCATTCATCCCACTGTCACCATAATACAGGCTTCCATCCGGCCCAACATGCTCCACTTGCGGCACGCCGGGCACCGAGGTGATCGTTGAGGGGCCGTCTGTCTTATACACCAGTTTTTTCACCCCTCCGCCGGGAATGAGTACGCATACAGTCCCGCCACCCCTCACTGGAGTACAGGAACTTCCTGCGCTGAGACTGATATAGATGGAGCCATCAGGTGCAGCCGCGACCCCCATGCCGCTCATAATTACCTGCGGCTCCATATTGTACGGCGAAGGTTGAAGTTGCTGCCTGCTCGCAAGAATATAATTCATAATCAATGGTCGGGTTGAATTGCCATTCAGATAGCTGCCGACAAAGTCATGACCCCATGTATCGGCATTTCCTCCGGTCGTGGTGTTTGTCGCATTGGCCGTAAGCGTGTTGGGCCACAGAGCGGCAATCACCACATCTTCAATGGCTGTAACATGCAGACCATTGATGCTCGCCACTCGAATATCCGGCGATGCTACCGCCACGATGCCCACGCTGTTCCCCCATTCAGGCTTCTGCGCCGCCAGCGCATCGTAGGCCCTGTTGGCATAGAAGTTCCCCTGCGAATGAGCCACGATCACCACCCGCATCCCCTTGTTGAGCAAGGCCTTATAGCCGGGCTGTTGTTGCAGATTGGCTGGGTCGCCGGATAGCTGCTTCTGAAGGTCCGGATCATTCACATAAGCCGTCGCATTCGTTGCCACCGCAATATCCTGCATCAAGGTGCTAAACCATGCCGGAGCGCCCGGCAAACCTCCCGCCCACCGCCAGAACATGGCATAAGTCGCCGCCTGCTTCTGCACGAATGCCTCATGCAACTGCGCCAGCCCGGAAAGAGAACCCAGACCCGCCGCACCACCATTATCGGCATAAGCCAAATAGAACTCAAATTCAGACAAGTATTGGGATGCTTGGAAGTACCCTCTGATTGTAATTTCTAACTTTACAAGCGAATCGTCTGCGGCCTTTTTATCATTGTACATTCCATTGCTGAACACAATCGCCGACTTCGACTGGCAAACGCCAGCCTCCGCATGAGTGGGCAATGCATGGATGGAGAGCAGCAATAGCGCGAATAAAATCAGTGATCGAAACATTTTCATTATCCCCCCCCCCCCCTCAATTCGGCATTACATCGGGATCAAAATTGCAGCCTTTTTTCCAGTCTGCATAATCCATTCCCTTGAACATACTCCCGCTCAACTGATGATCAGCTTGCAGCCACGCTTGTGATCGCAAAGCTGAATTCAGGAATATCGCTTTATGCTCGGAACTAATCGTAGAAAATATTCCGCCTTGAATATACGCCAAGCATCTAGTGTCCTTCCCCATTTGAATGGCATGCATCATCGATTTAGCGGGATCTACCGCATCCAAAATAAATTGTTGCATCGTAATTGTCATTTGGGTTAATGAAGCCCTTGTCTTCTGAGAATTCGGATAGGTCAGAGCAATCCACCGCTGCACATCGTCGCGCACGCCATCGTTGTCGGAGTCGATGCCGGCCAGCGTCGCCTGTCCCGCAAGGCCTGGATCGGGCGGCAGTCCGGCGAGGACACTTCTGTCATTCACCGTCACCGTCTGCATGACCGTGGCACTGTTGCCGTTGGCATCGGTGGCTGTCCACGTCACTGTCGTGATGCCAATCGGGAAGGATGCCGGCGCATTGTTGCTGATGATGATGGGAATAAATGCATCCATCGCCGTAGCAATTCCGATGGCGACGGCAGTCGGCTGACCTGTAGCCGAATCCACTGTCACCGCTGCCGGAGCCGTCACAAGCGGAGGCGTGGTATCCTGCACGACGACGTTTTGCGTTGCCGTCGCCAAATTACCCGCCGCATCGGTTGCGGACCAGAGCACCTGTGTAACACCCAGAGGAAATGCTGAGGGGGCATTGCTGGTAGGGGTGAGGGAGCCGTCCACGATATCGTTAGCGCTAACAATCCCTAGATTCACCGAGCTTTGCGCTGCCACAGCCTCCACCGTAACCGCTGGCTGCTGCATGGAAATCAACGGTGGTGTGGTATCGGTAATGCTCACCGTTTGCGTCGCAGTACCAACATTCCCCGCTGCATCGGTGGCTGTATATGTAACTGTCGTTACGCCGACAGGAAAACCTGCTGGTGGTGCATTGTTCGAAACGGCGAGCGCGCCACTAACAGCATCCGTGGCGGTGGCGGTTCCCAACGCCACAGGCGTGATAGCGGCTGTAGCTTCAGCAGCCACAGACGCAGGAGACGTCACCACAGGAGCAGTCGAATCTATCGCTGTCACGGTAACAAGCTGGCTTGTCGTAGCACTGTTGCCATGTGCATCCGTGGCTGTCCAAATCACCGTTGTAACGCCAATCGGGAATACAGTTGGTGCATTACTGCTGATGCTAACAGGTAAGATGGCATCACTGGCCGTAGCCTGACCAATGGCAACGGCAATCGCCTGCCCTGCGGAAGAATTCGCCGTGACTGCCGCTGGCGCAGTGATCACCGGCGGCGTGGTATCCACCAGCGACACTGTTTGTGTGGCCGTACCGACATTGCCCGCTGCATCCGTAGCACTCCAAATCACGGTTGTTACTCCCAAGGGATACGGGCCAGGAGGCGAAGCGATGGCTCTCAAACCTGTACTAACATTGTCTGACACCGAGGCTGCGCCCAGCGCAACCGGCGAAAGCAGGGATGTCGCCTCCTGCGTGATGTTTGCCGGCGGAATAATAACCGGAGGTGTTATATCCGTTGGTGTCCCTGGTGGCGTTGGCGGAGGTGGGCTTACGCCGCCTGATCCGTTGCCTGAGCCATCCTTGCCTTCTGCCGATCCTTCCCAATTCTTCGACTCGTCATCGGCATCATCGTGTTTATCAGAGGACTCTCGAGCCTTGTCCTTGTGTGCTTTCTGAGCATGCTTTTTTTGCTGATGTGCCTTATCTTCATGCCCCTCGGCGGCGTACGCTGTTGTAATGTTCCCCGATGCCATGATTGACGGCAGATAATGCGCCGTAAACGGCGAGGCGAAGCAAACCAAGTATATCCCAATGCAAAAAACGTGCTTGATCATATCTCCGCCCCAGAGGAACCGGCGGCTTATCCGGTCTGCAAACCCCCTCGTTGTCCCAGCGTAGTTATAGTGCCCTGCGCAGTCTATCCCATAAACAAGGGAAGTAGCCTTTTTTCAGCGCCCCTTGAAACGATCTGATCCGACCCCTATCTATGAGGTTCAGAACAATCTGAACGAACAAGCCTGAGGAGAAAACATGAGCACCCAGAACAATACCGAAACCCGCGCCTTTCAGACCGAGGTGAAACAGCTGCTGGATCTGATGATCCACTCGCTGTATTCCAACAAGGAAATCTTCCTGCGCGAACTGATATCCAATGCCTCCGACGCCGCCGACAAGCTGCGCTTCGAGGCCACCACCGACGATGCGCTGTTCGAAGGCGATAGCGATTTGAACGTGTTCATCGGACTGGACAAGGATGCACACACCATCACCATCCGCGACAACGGCATCGGCATGAGCCGCGATGAGGTGGTGGATAATATCGGCACCATCGCACGTTCCGGAACGTGCGATGTCTTCGACAAGCTTTCCGGCGACAAAGAGAAGGATGCCCACCTGATCGGCCAGTTCGGCGTCGGCTTCTATTCCTCTTTCCTGGTCGCTGACCGCGTGACGCTGACCACCCGACGCGCCGGGCTGGGCAAGGAACATGGCGTGCACTGGGAATCAGCAGGCGACGGCGAATACAGCATCGAGACCGTCGAGCGCGAGGCCCGTGGCACCGAGATCGTGCTGCATCTGCGCGAGGAGGCCGACGAGTTCCTCGATGACTGGCGCATCCGCTCTGTCATCCACAAATATGCCGACCATATCCCCTTCCCCATCCGCATGCTCGGCGAATCCAACCCGGCAGTCGAGGTGGACGGCGAAGTCACCGAAGCGGAGAAGCCTGCACAGGTCGAGACCGTCAATCAGGCCTCGGCCCTGTGGACCCGTCCGAAATCCGAGCTGACGGATGAGGACTACACCAATTTCTACAAACATATCGGGCACGATTTCGAGGACCCGCTCGGCTGGATCCATCAGAAGCTGGAGGGCAAGTATGAGTTCTCCCTGCTGCTCTATCTGCCGAAGAACGCCCCCTTCGATCTCTGGCAGGCCGAATCGCGTCATGCCGTGAAGCTGTATGTGAAGCGCGTGTTCATCATGGAGGCCGGCGAGGATCTGATGCCGCGTTATCTGCGCTTCGTGCGCGGTGTGATGGATTCATCCGATCTGCCGCTGAACGTATCGCGCGAAATCCTTCAGAAGTCCCCCGCTATGGATGCCATGAAGAAGGGCGCGACCAAACGCGTGCTCGGCCTGCTCGAAGAAATGGTAAAAGACAACCCCGAGGATTACACCGTTTTCTGGGGCGAGTTCGGTAACTGCCTGAAAGAAGGGGTTGTCGAAGACCATGCCAACCGCGAAAAACTCGCGGGCCTGCTTCGTTTTGCATCCACTGAAAGCAATGAGCAAACGATCAGTCTGGGAGAGTACATCGGCCGCATGAAGGACGGGCAGGAAACAATTTACTACATCACCGCCGACACCTTCGCCGCCGCCTCGCACAGCCCGCATCTTGAGGTATTCCGTAAGAAGGGTATCGAAGTGCTGCTGCTGCACGACCGCATCGACGAATGGCTGGTCTCGCACCTGACCGAGTTCGACAGCAAGAAGCTACAGTCCATCGCCAAGGGCGAGCTCGACCTTTCGTCCATCGGCTCTGAGGAAGAAAAGGAAGCCGGGAAAAAGGCAGAGGAAGAAGCCGCCAAACAGGCGGGGCCGGCAGTGGAAAAGATCAAGAAAGCACTTGGCGAAAGGGTCAAGGATGTTCGCGTCACTACCCGCCTGACCGAATCACCTGCATGTCTGGTGTCCGACAAGTTCGACATCAGCGGCAACCTTGAGAGAATCCTGCGTCAGGCCGGACAGGATGTGCCGCAGGTAAAACCGATTCTGGAGATCAATCCGGAGCATGAACTGGTCAAACGCTTGTCCAAAATGCGTTCTGAGGAGAAAATCTCCGATTTTGCCGACATCCTTTTCGATCAGGCAGTGCTGGCCGAAGGCGCTCTGCCGGAAGACCCTGCTGGCTTCGTACGCAGAATTAACGCCTTACTGATCCAGTAAGACGGGTTACAGAAAGCAGGCAAAAGTGCCGCAACCGATTTCAGGCGGTTGCGGCACTTTGTTTTGCACGTCTAAAGTCCGCCATCTTTCAGCCGATAGGAAAAGAATGGAGAAACCTATGAAATCGATTCCATTCGGCCTGAGCGTTGCCCTAATTCTGCTATCCGCAGCTGTATTCCCACTGTGCGGACTCGCTGAAGATAATTCGTCCTACAGTTCAAACGAAAACTCCAGTAAGGATTCAAACGAAAACTCCAGTAAGGATTCAAACGAAAACTCCAGCAAGGATTCAAACGAAAACTCCAGCAAGGATTCAAACGAAAACTCCAGCAAGGATTCAAACGAAAACTCCAGCAAGGATTCAAACGATAGTTTGGACACAAGTTCCACACGATCAGCAGGACAAACCATGGTTTGCGTCAGCATTGCCCAATTAACCGCGTCAGAATCTTCCACAGCATCCGGCGAAACATCTTCGAAGAGTTCCAGATAGTCAGATGGTGACGATCGATTCGAGCAAGCTGCAGATGGACAAAACACCCCTTAATGCCAGACGGGTAAGACAATGGAGAACGCCATGAACATCAAAATAATCTGTATGTGTGGGTCCTTATTCCTGACATTATCCCTGATCTTACCGCAAACTGGACAAAGCGGAGACTCGAGAGACTATTCCAGTGAACAATCAAGCAAGTATTCCGGCGAAAGTTCTGATTCGAATAGCGATTCAAGCCCGGTCAGCACATCCTCGTCTATTCAATCCAATTGCAGAACCATCGACGCTTCTGGCGCTCTGGTACCGGGTGTATGGGTTCCACAGAATAATATGACCATCAGCGGAGCAGCTCAGGGCGACAGACCGGAAATTGAAAAAATAGAGAATTATCGCGATATCTACGGTATGTAGAGAAACAACAAAAGGGCTATGCAGCCTTAGGTCGGCCGATCCCCGGACGTACCCGGAAAGGTGGCTTCCTCGTCAGCGAACGATTCCGCCGGCTCTTCGCCATCAATCAGGTCGTTGACCTCGTCGTCAGACGGATTGCGCTTCTCCAGCTTGCGTAGGCGCTTTTCTTCGGCCTTCGCCTGCTTGGCGAGTTCCTTCTGACGCTTCTCGTATTTGAAATTTGTTCTGGCCAAGGGAATGCCTCCAATCGCGATTCTACCCTTCAGAGGCCATCAGATCATAGCGAATTGGAACCTGAATTCCGGGCAGCGCCGCATTATGCCAAGCTTTCGACCTGCCGTCCCGAAGAATGTCGGGACGGCGACAATCATCCTATTTTCTGACCCATTGCCCCGAAGGCGACTGGACAAATTGTCCGGCAGGGGTTTTCTCGATGGCCTTCCGGCCGGCAAGCTGCTCGACTGTACCCAGACTGGTGCCATTGCTCTGTGCGATGTTCTGATATGCAGCTCGACGCTGCTGATTGATGTCGGCGACCAGACCTGGTACATCACCCGGCGCTCCGGGTACGATGCCGAGGTAGCCGTTGGGTTGCTCACCCACATAACCGGCCGCCTTTGCGCTGCGCAGATCGGCTGCTGATGCCTCGGCAAGGTGCAGGCCGGTCAGCGAAAAACCCAAGGCCAACGCGATCAAGAGGAAAAACAGAACGGATTTGGCTTTCATTTTGTGCTCCTTGGATATGGCTTAAAACAGACCGCTGTCTTTGGAAAGTACATTCTCCAGATCCTTTTCGACCTTAACCCGGATTTCATGCTTGATATTCATATTGATGGTAATGGGCTTGTCGGGCGCTTCTACCTTGATGGTCGGATTGCAGGCCGATAGTGAAACAAGGGCCGCCAATACCATCAACTGACACCTGCTTGCTTTGATCATGGTCCCCACCTCTGTCAGCCGCATCTTTGCCCTGATACGTCATTGCTTTGCAACATAAAGGCATCCGCACCTTCCGTCCAGATGCAAGAATTACTCCTGCATCTTTTTTTTCACACTTTTCTCTACTCTGTCACCGATCTCGTCCGCCGCACGCAGGCTCTGCAACAGCTTGAGCATATTTTCCTCGATATTCAGATTCAGTTCGATCGGCCGACCGTCTTCATAGCCGGGATTATTGCCTTTCAACGCGATGTGCAGGGTTAGTTGTCCATCCGGTTGATAGTCGGCCTGCGTATGCAGCACCTTGAAATGAAAATTATTGAGCACCTGCATGGCCATACCGAATGCCTTGTCAGATGCGGCCATCTGCTGCATCGAGGCCGTCCCCAGATAGCGAATCAGCCCGCCAGGCATACGGGCATCGAGACTTCCAGCGGTCATTTTCAATCCCTTATCTGTCCAGTCGAATGGTAAAGTACCATCCAGTAACCCATCGGCAAAAAGCCCTTCCTGCTTGCGGAATTCCACCAGTTGTTTCACATCCACATGCTCTAGCCTGAGTACGAACGGATTGCTCCTGCGCGCGGTATCAACATCGATGGACCCGCTGGAAACGCCCCCTCCAAATGCCTGCGCATGCACATCCTGCAGCACAAAGCGAAACTTCCCTTTGAACGGATAGTTCACGCTTGCCCGCATGCCCACATCAGCCAGCGGCAAGCCCGGGTCAAACATTTGCGCACTGATATTCTCCGAATGCAGACGAATCCTTCGTGCATCCACGACAGCACTCACATCCCCACTCAGGCCGGAAAACGAATTTCCTGCGTATGCTCCTTTCACATCAGCCAGATGCAAAAGAAAAAATGCAGCGAACGCCTTTTTGCTCCATGTAAGCTTTCCCGTCACAGTCAGGCTTCCTGCCTGAAGCAGTAAATCATCATTTTTGCCTGCGAACCTGTTCAGAAACGGTATTGCTGCGGGAAACATCATCGGAGCCGCGCTGAGATTCAGTTGCCCGGAACCATGCGCTGAGTCGTGTCTGAGTTTTCCGTCGAGTTTAAGGATGCTGTCGTCAGCAGCGAATCCGACTTGCGCTGTCAGGGAAGTGCCATCAAATTGCACATCTGCTAGCAGCCTGCCGATCGGCAGGGTCAATCCGTCGATGTCAGTCATCAGTCCATCCACCAGCAGCGATCCAGTTGCGGCAAGCAACCTCCCTGCCTTTAGATGCAGTTGCATGCCACGGATGGACAGCTTGTTCGCCCCCCACGCCAGCCGGCTCATATGGATACTGAGGTCCGCCGGCTGGCTGAGCATAAGTGCGTCCGAAAAAGTAAGTGAAAAAGCGTTTAGCAGCCGGACATCCAGTCGAGGAATACTCATCTCATCAAATTTAATATCTTGCAGCTGTAGAATACCGCCATGATTCAAAGACAGACTGAGCGCATCCTCCACTGAAAATCCGCCCGACAAGCCTGCAAAGGAAAGTCGTGAACGGAAATCATCACCGAAACGCGCAAGCGAATCATCAGCAAGCACCCACCCCCCCTTGCCACCAGTATATGTAACGCTGCCCTTCAACGATAACTTTATTGCATCCAGATGCGCATCGATATTGAAGGTGGATTCGAAATTCAACTGCCTTATCCCGCCTGCCAGATCGAGTTTCCATCCTGCTTGCATGCTTCCGGAAAGTTTGTATTCGGGCATGGATAGCCAGATGCCAAGCTGGCTGTCCAGCCTGCCGAGATCGACTTGAAGACTTCCTCGCACAACCGGACCGGATTCCAATTGCATCAGCTGACAATTCATCTGTGCAACCTCCATACCCGCATGTGAAATACGCCCGGCGCAGTTCCCCGACTCGCTCAGGAAAAGCGCTGCCTGTAAGCCCTGCGCATCAGCTTCTCCCATACTCAGTAGCAGGGATTTCTCCGCGTAGTTCACTCGTCCGTTCAGTTGCTGCACGATCGCATGCCCAGCATCCAGTCTGCGCAGGGTAATGCGATTAATAGCGATGCGATCAACCGGAATTGCGGCGAACGCAGCAGCCGGCGGGATCTGGCTGAAAGAATTATCCACATTGGCTTGTGGTGCAGGAAGAACAGCAACATCCAGCGTTTCCAGAGTCAGGCTGTCCAATTGCATACGCATCAGTCCGTGAAGTGTATAACTAAGGATCGCTTGGCCGGCTTCGATCTCCAGTGAACCATCATTTCGCCTGATGTGCAGTTGAGAAATGAGGCACCGGCCGGAGCCCACCTCTTCAATATCGATGGTTCGCGTTTCAAAGCCCATGGTTGCCAGTTCAAACTGTGCCAACCGGGCTAGCCACCACGGAGCCGATATCCATAAGCCTGCAGCAAGCAAAGCCGAAACCAGCACACCCCCGAGCATCCAACGAATCACACGCATATGAAAATTTTACACGAAAGACCTGAGAATGGCAGTGACTGATCTATTCACGGAATTACCGGACATCCATATTTGGAATGATGGACAAACAATGGGGCCGACACGATGATGCGTCGGAAATTCAACTGATTGAGGAGAATCAACATGAGTATTCTTAACCTTATCCTTGCTATCTTCCTGCCGCCGGTCGGCGCATTCCTGCAGGTCGGTGCAAGCAAGCACTTTTTCATCAATATCGTGCTGACCCTGTGCGGAGTGCTGCCGGGCGTACTGCATGCAGTCTGGCTGGTCGTCACCAACCAGAAGGGCTGATACACAGCGCGCCCCGGTTCACCGGGGCGCGTTTTATATCGCAACCCGGATCGCTGTGTCGAAAACGTCCTTGAGCCCGTCCTGGGTTAATGCGGAGCATTCCCTGTAGGCCACGGCACCGATCCTGCGCCGCATATCTTCAGCCTCCGCAGGACTGATCAGATCACCACGGCCCGCATTAACCCTTTGCAGCACATACGGATCATTGCGAAGGTCAGCCTTGCAACCCACCAGCACGATCGGTGCGAATGGCAGATGATGCGCCAGCTCCGGCTTCCATTTGCTGGCAATATTGTCGAAGGAAGGTCTTGAGATCAGCGAAAAACAGACAAGGAACACATTCGTGGCCGGATAGCTCAGAGGCCGCAAGCGGTCATAATCCTCCTGCCCCGCCGTGTCCCAGAATCCGATGTTCACAGGTAAACCGTCCACCATCACATTGGCGCTATAGTTGTCGAACACCGTCGGAATGTATTCGCCAGGAAAGGCATTGGTGGTGTAGGAAATCAGCAGACAGGTCTTGCCGACCGCCCCGTCACCCACCACCACGCATTTCACATTGCTCAGCTGTGTATGCCGGGATGAAACGGGGCGTTTGACAGCATTGGCTTTCACAGCTGCTGCATTGACGGGTTTTGCCTTGATCATGAGCTACCTCCCGGGAACCTCTGCAACACGGGCTTAATGCCGCAGGTATTTTGCCATCAGACGCAGCGCGAGCCGGCGCGGGGTGATGCGTTGCAACAGGTACAGCAGCTTATGGCGATTGCCGGGCACGCAGAAGCCGCCGCCGCGGTCCAGCTGTTTCAGACTCTCCGCTACGATCAGCCGGGCGCGCGTACGGAAACCGCTGCCCGGCCCTTCCGGCATGCCGGACACATCACGGAAGCCGGTCGGCGACGGCCCCGGCGCAAGGGTCACGACGCGCACCTCGCTTTCCAGTTCAAGACGTATCGCCTCGCTCCAGTATGTCAGGCCGGACTTGGCGGCGGCAT
>Ga0210014_1002143_pt1 | contig 13950 bp, 10 predicted proteins | sample CryGeymeta201519_FD_183983 | JGI IMG/M metagenome (GOLD analysis project Ga0210014, IMG submission 183983) | Groundwater microbial communities from Crystal Geyser aquifers in Utah, USA - Crystal Geyser metaG 2015-19 (SPAdes) (version 2) | ecosystem: Environmental > Aquatic > Deep subsurface >...
TGTCCGCCCTCTGTCATTCTGAACGGTGTGAAGAATCTCTGCCGCAAAGGAGATTCTTCGTCGTTCCTCCTCAGAATGACAGTTTGGCGGAGGGCTCGAAGGGACAGTATTTCTGACGACCTACTTAATTACGGGTTTGCCATCTTGATCTTCTTCAGATGAATTGACAGTACCGACACATCGGCCGGAGTGACGCCTGTGATGCGCCCTGCCTGCCCGACCGTTGAGGGGCGGATCAAGCTCAGCTTGTCGCGCCCCTCCTTTCTCAGACCACGAACGGTGCAGTAATCCAGACCATCGGGAATTAGCTGACACTCCGCGCGCTCGGATCGTGCGACCTGCTCGCGCTGTCGTCGAATGTAGCCCTCAAACTTAATCTGAGTTTCGACCTCTCTGGCAACCTCCGGGGAGGCGCGCAACGATTCTCCACACATGCTGCAGACATCTATGAACGCCACTTCCGGTCGTCGAAGCAACTCCTCCGCCCGGACCGCCTCCCTTAACGGGGCTGCGCCAAGTCCCAGCAGGAGCTGGTTCACCCCAACCGAGGGGTGAATCAAATTGTTGGAGAGCCACTCCTTCTCCCTCTCGATGGTGTCGCGCTTGTTGCAGAAGCGGTTATAGGAGTCGTTGTCAACCAACCCCAGCTTGCGCCCGACCTCTGTGAGGCGCAGATCGGCATTATCCTGACGAAGCAACAGGCGGAACTCCGCGCGAGCAGTCAGCATCCGATAGGGTTCCAACGGGCACTTGGTAATCAGATCATCAACAAGAACGCCCATATACGCTTCCGAACGCGCAATGACGAGAGGCTCGCCCCTGTGAACATGTTGGGCGGCATTGATGCCGGCAATGAGCCCCTGAGCCGCCGCCTCTTCGTACCCCGACGTGCCATTAATCTGTCCTGCCAGGAAAAGACCCTCGATCGGCTTCGCTTCGAGGCTTGGACGCAATTGAGTGGCCGGCACGAAGTCATACTCGACGGCATACCCGGGACGAAGCATCTTAACGTTCTGCATTCCTGGCATTGACCGAAGCATCGCTGTCTGGATGCCCACCGGCAAGCTGTTGGACGTGCCTTGCACGTAAATCTCCCGGCTGGTCCAACCTTCCTGCTCAAGAAAGACAATATGGCTGGGTTTGTCAGGGAACTTGACCATCTTGTCTTCGATGGAAGGACAGTACCGTGGACCAGCTCCGTCGATGCGTCCTGCGTACAACGCAGAAAGGTGCAGGTTCCGCTCAATAATCGCTCTGGTTTCTTCAGTTGTTCGCGTCACCCAGCACGGGAGTAATCCTTGTCTGGGCGCGCCCTCGTTCCCAAACGAGAACCAAAGCGGGTCCGTCGAGGATGGCTGAACCTCAAGTTCCTCAAAACTCAACGAGTCCTTGTCAATCCTCGGAACGGTTCCCGTCTTGAGTCTCTGAAGTTCAAGCCCGAGCGACCGAAGGCTGTCCGAAAGTCCAAGGGATGCGGGTTCGCCCGCCCGACCAGCCGAGTAGCAGGTTTCCCCCATGTGTATCAGCCCACTCAGGAATGTGCCGGTGGTCACCACGACAGAGAGGGATTTGTAGGTGTCACCGGAGGCACAGACAACTCCGGTGACCCTACGACCCGTGGATGAAAGAGCTCCAACCTTTCCGCCCATCAGGGTGAGGTTGGGCTGGCTGAGAAGCACCTTACTCATCTCACGCTGGTACAATTGCTTATCCGCCTGCGCCCGCAGTGCCCAGACAGCCGGGCCTTTGCTTGTGTTGAGCAAGCGAATGTGCGTATAGCTCCTGTCGATGTTTCTGCCCATCTCGCCGCCCAGAGCGTCAATCTCCCTAGCAATGTGCGCCTTGGCGGGCCCGCCTATGCTACAGTTACAGGGCATGAGTGCAACCTTGTCGGGGTCCATGGTTAAGAGGGCCGTTTGGCAACCCATGCGCGCCGCGGCCAGAGCGGCCTCCACACCCGCATGTCCGCCCCCAACCACGATCACCTCAAAATCTGCCTTCTTCATTGCTCCGCCTGCAACCGTGTAGACTGATTCGCCGAAGTCTATCACTATGCCTTCCACGTGTCAATTGGGTGCCTCGGCTTCTTTTCAGCAGCCCTTGCTGAATGGGTAGGGCAGGAAGTGGCACCCGACAGTCAGGATCTCGGACCCACACGTTGCACCATTTCCGAAAGTCAGCAGAACACCCCGTGGACACCATTATTCTCGGCCACTTGAATTACTTATAGGATTCCGATATACTTTTCACATGCCAACCAAGCATCCATTTGATCCAGTCCTTCGCAGCGACGACGAAGTCCTTCAAATCGTTTACCGACTTTACCAATTGACGCAACTGCTAAACCAGATTCAGCAAACGGCTGCGACAAGTATTGGACTTACTCCCCTGCAGGGACGTTGTTTGCTCTTCCTGAGGCACAGCAGGACGGGAGCCTGTACCATATTCTACCTCACCAAAGAGCTCGGTGTGTCACAGGCGACTGTGAGCGGAGCTGTTGAATCTCTAATAAAGAAAGGACTCCTATATAAAATTCCAAGTGCTGAAGACCTGCGGATCAAGAGGCTTCATCTGACCGGCAAAGGGCAAGAGTATTGTGGTCAATTACAGACATGGGCAGATCCGGTCATCAATCTCTTGCGCGCCATGCAACCAGCAGACATTGGTCGCCTTTCAAAAGGGCTTGAGGGACTGACCGCAGACTTGCGGTACGCGGAGCTGTTGACGGTGCCCGAGGTGTGTTGTACCTGTGGATTCTGTCGCCTCCATCAGGGGCCCAACCCGGAAACTCCGCACTGGTGCAACCTGCTTGATATTGGCCTTTCGCCTGTGGATGCACTGAAGCAATGCCCGGAACACACTGTAAGCGCGTTCCCGCGAGGGCTGACCGTGTCGGGTGCTTCTTGAACTTGGTGTTTGAGGATGCCCGAACAATATTGGGTAGCTGTGGAAGGACAACAAACCGGCTCAGGGCGAGTGAACGATGAGGAAGATAAACATCGGGATTGTCGGGCTCAATTTCGGTCGCTACATTGTTGAGCAGATCGTCAGTGGTCCGGGCAAGAGATATTTCAGACTCCTCGGCGTCTGTGACGCCAATGGAGTGCTGGCAAAGAAGGTCGCGACAGAATACAGGGCGTCGGCGTATCACACGCTGGAGTCCCTGCTCGAGAACAAGGACATTCCAGTGATCGGGCTGTTCACCGGGCCGGTGGATCGGGCCGAACTCATTCGTGAGATCATCCATGCCGGCAAACATGTCCTGACAACAAAGCCGTTCGAGCTGAACGCAGACGCGGCCATGCGCATTCTGACGGAAGCCAAGTGGATGGAGCGGGTGGTACACATGAACTCACCCTCCCCCGAACTGTCAGCGGACATGCTCCAGATCAAGAAATGGCGGAGCGAATTCAATGTCGGCCGACCCGTTGCCTGTCGCGCAGATGTATGGTGTTGCTATCGAGAACAGGCAGACGGGAGTTGGTACGACGACCCGCAGAAGTGCCCGGCCCCCCCCATCTTCCGGCTTGGAGTCTATCTCATTAACGACCTCGTGAGGATCTTTGGTGACGCCGAAGAGGTTCATGTGATGCAGACGCGACTTTTCACGAAGCGACCTACTTCTGACAACGCACAGTTGAGTATCCTCTTCAAGAACGGAGCAATCGCCAGCATCTTCTCATCATTCTGCGTGGGTGATGGGCAGGCGTACCGTAGCTCTCTCACGCTCAACTTTGAAAATGCAACCATCTACCGCAATGTGGGCCCACCGCCTCTGGAGTATGCTCACGGGATGAGCCATCTGCAATTGATCGGTAAGGACGGCGACGATCCAGTGCAGATAAGCGCTCTGGTGGAGGATCGGAGCGGGAATTACCAGTGGGAAGCCCTTTATCGCGCCGTTGAGGGGGAGGCGCTGGTGGACGAGGTCTCTCCGGAAGAGATTGTGGCAGGGATTCGTGTCATCGAGGCGATGGTCGCCTCTCAGGAATCGGGGCACGCAGAAAAAGTCTGACTCATGTCCGCGCCGTCCGAAGGAGAGAAGAAAATGGAAATCGGAGTTGCAATTTACGGTCTGAATGGGCATCAGATACTCGGACAACTTGCGCGTCACCCAAACGCAAGCCTGGTGGCAACTGCGGGAGTCAACCTCGATCAGCTTCCGGAAAGTTTCCGTGGGGATGGCGCGGTTCGCCACTACGAGTATCTTACGGACATGCTCAATGATGACCGGGTGCAACTCGTTTCACTTTGCTCCCCTCGACGCAGCGACCAGGCGGAGGACGCGATTGTATCCCTGATGTCAGGGAAGCACGTGTACGCCGAAAAGCCCTGCGCCATGACGGAACCCGCACTGGACGCGATTCTCACCGCTGCGCAGGTATCCGTGAAAGAGTTTCACGAGATGGCCGGCACCGCGTTCGACCAGCCGTATCTTGCGATGCGACAGACCGTAGCTTCCGGTGTGCTGGGAACCGTTGTGCAGGTCTTTGCACAGAAGTCATACCCCTATCACGACCGCCGACCGCAGGATGAGGAGATCGACGGCGGACTCGTCATGCAAGCAGGTGTCCACGCTGCTCGCTATGTCGAACACGTTGCGGGACAGCGCATCGGCGAGGTCGAGGCGATCGAGACCCGGCTTGGCAATCCAAAGCAGGGAGGTCTTCGGATGGCCGCGGCGTACATGATGCAACTGGAGAATGGTGGAGTTGCCAGTATCGTCGCCAATTATCTGAATCAGCCGGGAATGAGGCGATGGGGCAACGAACACCTACGAATCTTCGGAACCGAGGGGATGCTGGAATCCGTCGATGGCGGCACCCAAACGCGCCTCGTCGTCGGCGATGAAGACCGTGGAGAAATTGACGCTTCCGGACCGGCTCAAGACTACTTCGAACTTTTCATCAATCACCTGACCACTGGAACCGACATGCCCCTGACCCTTGAGGAGGAGCTTCACCCGACGCGCGTGGTGATTCGAGCGAAGTCCGCCGCCTCCCGTCGAGGTCTGTAGCCACCCTTTGTGTCCATGTCGCCGATGACCCGGCCCCCCTTTCCGCGACGAAGCGCCCATGGACTGTTATCATGCCGGCAGGCGCTTTTCCAGAGTGTCCACAACTTGCTCGATCTTCGCCTCCAGCGGGACCGCTTCGTTTGCGTGGCGTGTAGACACCGCCTGCATCTCGCGCGTGTGATACCCAATCTTGAAGTCGGGGAATTTCAACCCGTTGGCGGTTGAGATGACAATCACCCGGTCGCTCCCATTGATTTCCCCTCTGTCCACCAACTTCAGCAGCACAGAAAGGGCTACCGCGGTATGAGGGCAGTTGAAGAGGCCGAAGCGGTCGGCGTAGGCTGCGGCATTCGCCAATTCGTTTTCCGTGGCTTCCAGCACCATGCTCCCGGGCACCGCCTTGATGGTGCTAATCGCCTTGTTTAGATTCACCGGGTCACCGATGCGGATTGCGTTCGCCTGAGTCTCTTTTGCCTGCATCGGGCGAAATCTGCCTTCCGGCAATCCCCGTTGATAGAGTCTGTAGAGTGGGTTTGCGTTGTGCGCCTGCGCGCAGACAAGGCGCGGCAGTTTCTCAATGAGTCCCAATTCCTTCATCATCAGGAATCCCTTGCCGATGGCACTCACATTCCCCAGATTGCCACCGGGAACAATCACCCAGTCGATAGGCTCCCAGTCGAACTGCTGCACCATCTCGATGGCGATCGTCTTCTGACCTTCCAGGCGCAGTGAATTGAAAGAGTTGGCGATATAGTAGCGTGTGTCCTGTGACAAGTGGGCAACGATATCCATGCAACCATCGAAGTCGGTGTCCAGAGCAAGCGTCAAGGCGCCGTTGGCCAGAGGCTGAATGAGCTGCGGAATTGATATCTTATCTCTCGGCAGGATAACCACCGCAGGAATTCCCGCTGTCGCACAATAGGCAGCCAGAGAGGCCGAGGTGTCCCCCGTTGACGCGCAGACAACGGCGCGGATCTTCTGCCCTTCATGGATCATCTGGTTGACCATGCTCACCAGCACAGTCATGCCAAGGTCTTTGAAGGAACCGGAGTGACTGTTGCCGCATAGTTTGACCCAGAGGTCGGTCAGGCCGATATCTCTCCCAAGGCGATCTGCCCAGAAGAGATTGCTTCCCCCCTCGTAAATGGAAACAACGTTCCCATCGTCCACGTTGGGGCACACCAGTTCCTTCTTTCCCCAGACCCCGCTGCCATAGGGATAGGCGGTTCGAAGATACCTACGCTCAAACAGTTTCTTCCACTGGTCTGGCGTGCGACTCTCTCGAAGTTTCTCGATGTCGTGTGTAACTTCGAGGAGCCCAGACCGCTTGTCGCCCCTTCCGCATTTTCGGCACTTGTAAACGATCTCGTTCAGTTCGTAGGTTTCATCACAGCCCGGGGTAGTGCAGCCAAACCACGCGCGAAATCTCATTGTCGTGTTCCTTCCATCCAAACTGCACAGAAGTTTATCAGAGCAAGGACGATGCGACAAGGACACAGAGCGCCATGCAGTGGAGGCGGACAGGGAGGGACGACCCGCGACAATGCTCGGCGAACCGTCGTGGCGGTCTCTCCATTGGTCATGCGGTTGGCAGTCTCTACAGCGGGAACTTGATATTCGCCGAAACGCCGACACCGCCAACGCCCTTGATGGCGCTGGTGGCCACCTTCTTGGTGGTCACTGGAATCAGTCCCCGAGCTCGCACGCGGTTACCGATCTTCAGCTCCAACTCAGCAACAGCCTGCACCTGTTTAACCTGAGACTCCGGCCCGACCACCTGCACGGCACCGACGGCCGTTCCGCTACCCACGCGCACGACCGGAACTACCTTTGTCATGCCTTCCCGCTCGATCCCGCGCTGGCCCATCACCTTGTTGACAAATCCATCGATCTCTTGTCCAAACTGGGTGACGAGGAACCCAATGCCTCCCGCCTTGATGATGTCACCAAGATCGATCGCTCGCGAGGGCGACGGACCAAGGGCAACGCCCGTCAGAAACGCCGCCATGCAAATCAGGGCGGTCCTTTGGTGATGCCTACGTACCACTTTCATGGTCTTTCGCCTCCTTACAACTCAATGTCTCCGAGACCAGTAACCGCTGCGCCTTTCACTATGTCGAGTTTCTCGCCCGGCACGTTCGTGGAAATGGGAAGATAGACGTCGATCTCGACAAAGTCTTTGAAGTGGGTCTCGATCTGGGCCACCGCCTGTACGAGCTTCCCTTCGAGCGAGGCCCGTTCACGCGCGCGACACCCAACTTCAGCCCCTCGAGGGCACTGACGATGGGAACCCATTTGTCGTCGTACGGCTCCTCCGGCTTCCAAACGGTGGCAGCATGTTGGCTCCCCGCCTGGTCGCTGCTGACGTGTTGTTTCTCAAGGCTCTTCGACAGGCTGTCTGCCCATGTCCGCGCCTGGGCCGCCGGCGTTGTCCCTCCGCGCCGCGCCTCTTCAGGGTCGGCGGTGACCAGAACCTTGTTTGCGGCTGTCACCGACCACATCCCATTCATCTGCTTTGCCTGGATGTCTGCGGGGGCAATCCCTCCCGCGACAGCGGTGTTGACCCGGCGGGCCACGATATTCGCTCGCTCCAGAGGGCTCAGCCCTGCAAGGGTGGTGGTCAGCCGGAGCACTTCTCTGTCGTTGACGGTGATCACACCCACTTCTTTCCCATCCACTGTCATCGCCTTAACTTCTACGGGATCGGTCTTCGCCTCCGCGGACTTGTCGGCGAAGACCACCGACGGACTGCCAGTGTGCAGCATGGAACGAAACAGGATGCCGCAGGCAAGTGACACCAACACGGCAACCACCGTGCCCCCCCATGCTCTGGCTCTTTGTGACCATCTCATCTGCCAATCCTCCTTTCCCAGCCTTTGTGCTTGATTGTGACTTCTCTGACGTTCTCTCGTTAAACAGGCTCCATGTTTTCCGTGAACCTGAGGAAACCGTGCAATTGGTTCCCGGACATTTCTCATCCAGCGCCCTTGGGGGAGTTGACGAACGGGCCATTGTTGGTATACTCAAAGACGTTCTGGAATCCACGGGTAGACACACCTGATATGACAAACAACTTCGACGGACTGCGCGTTGTCTCTTTCGAGAGTCGTCGCGCAGATGAGATGGAGAAATTGATCGAGCGCTACGGAGGTCTTCCTCTCGTCGCTCCTTCGATGGCGGAGACTCCGCTTTCGGAAGCCGGGGAAGCCATTGCCTTTGCCAGGCAACTCATAACCGGTGAGTTCGACATCGTCGTGTTTCTTACCGGCGTGGGGGCGAACTCCCTGAAGGACGCAGTGGCGACACAACTTCCTGCAGCCCAGTTCATCGAGGCTCTTAACAAGACCACCGTTGTAGCGCGGGGTCCGAAGGCAGCCTCTGCTCTCAGAAAGATGGGAGTTGAACCTCACCTCGTTGCAGGCGAACCTAACACCTCCCGCGCGCTACTCACGGCGATGGATGGCAAGCAATCCCTCGAGGGGAAGAGAATTGCCATCCAGGAATACGGAGCGCCGAACAAAGAGCTGCTGAAGAGCCTCCAGCAGCGCGGCGCAAACGTCACACCGGTGCCCACTTACCGATGGACGCTGCCGGACGATCTGACGCCTCTCCGCACCGCCATCCAAGAGATCGTTAACGGACGTGTTGATATTTCCCTTTTCACCAGCGCCCCACAGATCCGCAACCTTCTACAGGTGGCCAACGAGATGGGACTCGAGGAAAAATTGCGTAACGCTTTCCGGCGGATCGTCATCGCTTCCATAGGGCCGGCCTGTTCCGATGCCATTCACGAGTGTGGACTTGCCGTTGACCACGAGCCGGATACAACCCGCATGGGAAACCTCGTGGGGGACGCGGCGCGGCTCTCTGCTTTCCTGCTCCGCAGAAAGCGCACGGCTGTGGAGAACGGTGTAGATACGAACCACTGGCAACGCGTCGACATGCGCTGGCCCGGTGACCAGTCGCGCCCAATCCGTGATCCGTCACCAGACGCTCGCCGTTCCACTTTTCTTAAGGCTTGCCGCGGCGAAGCGACCGACTACACACCCATCTGGCTAATGCGACAGGCGGGCCGGTTTCAACGGGCGTACCGGCAACTGCGGTCAAAGGTATCGTTTTTGGAGCTGTGCAAGACACCGGAGCTGTCCGCCGAGGTAACCTTGATGGCCGTCGAGACTCTGGCAGTCGATGCGGCTATTATCTTTGCGGATATTCTATTGATTCTGGAGCCCATTGGTGTCGACATTTCCTTCGACAAGGGAGAGGGGCCGCGCATCGGGAATCCGGTGCGGAACGCCCGCGAAATTGACCGACTGCGGGATCTCAATCCCGGGTCGCTGCAGTTCGTGTACGATGCAGTGCAGATGACCCGTAGGGCGCTCGCGCCCGAAGTGGCCCTTATTGGATTTGCCGGAGCGCCCTTCACGGTGGCCTCCTACGCGGTCGAGGGCGGCGGATCGCGAAACTACCAGAACACCAAAAGCTTGATCTATCGAGATCCGGGGGCGTGGCATGCGCTCATGGAACGACTCGTTTCTGCCACGACGGCCTATCTCAACAGACAGATCGACGCTGGAGCGGACGCTTTGCAGCTTTTCGACAGTTGGGTCGGCTGTCTGTCGCCCGAGGACTATCGGGAGTTCGTCCTGCCGCACATGCGAACACTGATCGGGGGTATTAACGACTCAACGCCAGTCATTCATTTCGGGACGGGAAACCCGGCCCTGCTGCCGTTGCAGAAGGAAGCAGGCGGGAATGTCATCGGACTGGATTGGCGCGTCGACCTCGCGCAAGAGTGGGAGAAACTCGGGTACGACCTGGGGGTTCAGGGCAACCTCGATCCGGTCGCCCTCTTCGCACCTCCCCGTGAGATCCGAAAGAGAGCCAAGAGTATCCTTGAAAAAGCAGAAGGGCGGCCCGGACACATATTCAATCTCGGACACGGGATTCTGCCAGGCACACCAGTAGACCATGTGCTGGAACTGGTGGATGCCGTGCATGAACTTTCCCGGAAGTGAGACGCGTCAGAATGGAGCGCCTGTTTGAGCGCACCTGCTTCCAGCCATCCATACTTTTGGGGTCCTCGTGGGAGATCATAACGACATTACACACGCTGCCGTGCAGGTTCTTCCTGAATGGCAAAAAGCGCTCCTGAGAGATCAGGCGGAATCTCTGATCGATCGTTACTGCTGCTATCCCGACTGGGCATACCCTTGGAGTCCCGAAGGGGAGCAGAAAGCCGAAGCTGCGCCCTACCAGTACTACGAAGAAGGCTGGCAGTACCACTACTGGGCCCGGGAATCGGCACACCCAGGAAAGAACCTTGTGCGCTGTTATGAAATTGACCCCCTCGAGTACTACGGTTTCTTTAGCCGCGGCGCAGACTTCTTCTTCGAGGCGGTGGCATCCTGCGTCACGCGAGGAGAGATGGAAGACGCAGCGAAATACGCTGGCAGCCTTCTCCATGCGCATCAGGACCCCGGAACCAATATTCACTGCCTCGAGGGCCGGTTCGGTCTGGACTGGCGTGCGGTTGAGTCGCTGTTCTTTTGCTCCGATCAGCCCTTCGGTCCGCTGAACTCTGCCATGAGTGACTATCTGGGCGTAGCACGTTGCGCCAACGGAATCTCCATCAAAGGATACCAGCCGAAGCTGCTCGGAAAGCAACCGGCCGAGGCGGCTTTCCACTTGTTCCGAAGACACGTTGAGTTGAGTTTCTTTGCGCGGTCACGCATCATTCCTGTCATTCAGCGCGCCCGCCGGGGAGCGAAAGCAAAAGCCGAGGCGCTGCTGCGGGGCACGGAAGAAGAGACGGCGAGAGTTTCCGCCGACATTCTCTTTACGTCTCTGTCGATTGCATCGCAGAGATTCAGCGAGCTCGACACCGACCGATTACAGACCGTTGACCTATCCGCATATCCTCCGGTCGACGCGCCGGCGCTGTTGTCGGCACCGTACCGCTTCGCGCCCGTTGCCCAAGGGTACTGTCCGTCGTTGTCTGGAGAGAAGGTTCCGCTGCGTCTGAGGGTGAGGAATGGAGGAGACGTGTCAGAACTGGCAACGGGACTCGGGACCGGCTGCCACGCGATGGGTTACCGGATTGTCTATCCGGTGCCAAGAGACACCTATGCGACTTTCTCCTGTCGTGCCGGACTGCACGCCGACCTGTCGACGGAACAGAGCGCCGCCCGTTTGGCAGTTCGGTTTGACGGAAGAGTCTGCTGGGAATCTGAACTTATGGGTAGTGGAGGCATGGGAGAGGAGATTGCTTTTCCCGTGGACACAGGCGGCTATCTTGAGCTGATGGCAAGGGACTTGTCCAACGACGGCTACGGCAATCCGCACACGCATGTTGTGTGGGGAGAATTGCTGCTGAGGAAGTAGGAGGCGTCTCCAGCGACATGGATGTGTGAGTAACCAGCGCCGTCTGGAGACGCCTCCTACATTTGCTGTCAGGAGAGATTTGCGAAACTACAGATGCCAGTATTCAGACAACAAAAGCGGCATAAGCGGTCAAGCCAGCAGCGTCCAAGGGAGAGCGATGATGTTGTCCGCCAGGAATTTGGTCTGAGTCCCGGAATGCACCACAATTCCAGCTCGCGTTTCGGGGAACTCCTTGAGAAACGCCTGAAGATTCCGCGTATCATCGTAGCCCGGGGCATGGGATAGCTTCACCTCGACTGCGATCAGGTTCCTTCCCTGTTCAACTACGAAGTCAACTTCATTGCCCGTCGTCGTGCGCCAGTAGTAGATCCGCCCGGCGGGGATCAACAGATCACTGTGGATATTCAGGTGTAAGAGAATGAGGGACTCGAAAAAACCACCCAGTTCTCTTGCGGTTTTGAGCAACGCGAGAGTGTGATAGCCGGAGAGGTAAATCGCCAGAGCAGGATCGACAAAATAGAACTTGGGACTCTTGATAAGCCGACTCGTTCGGTTGCGATGGAAGGATGGAATTCTCTTCAGAATGCACGTAGACTCAAGGAGGTTCAGGTAGCGGTGAACACGAGGTTGGTTCACACCCACGTCACGGGCAACTTCCGTCTGGTTCAGTACCTGTCCGGTTCGGAGTCCTACCGCTTCCATAACACGTCGGAACTCGACCAGAGACTCGATCTGGGATAACTGCCTCAGGTCCCGCTCGAGGTACGTGGCAATGTATCCCTCCCACCACCGAAGATAGCTCTCAGAGCGTGCGAGGGACATGAGAGGGGGCATGAACCCTTGCAGCATGAGCGGTATAGGGTCTGCGACCTTCTCTGACGCGACGCCCATCGCAGGGAACTCGCCATTCAATAGTCGGGCAAGAAGGTTTGAGGGAGGTTTCTGAACCATCTCGGAGAATGACATGGGAAGCAGATTGAAGTACACGGCCCTTCCGCTAAGGCTCTCGCTGACCTTCGCCATCAGCAGCAGGTTCGCTGATCCCGACAGCAGGAAACGGCGGGCTCTGTCTTCGTCGATGGCCTTCTTGATGGATGTCAGCAAGTGCGGTACCCTCTGTACTTCATCAATGATAATCCTGCGGCTTCCCTGCCATACACTGTAGGGCTGATCGCGAGCTGCTGCAAGGGTGTTGAAGTCGTCCAGCGACCGGTACTGCCAATCAGACAGGGAGGGCTCTCGCAGCAGAATCGTGCTCTTGCCCACCTGTCGCGGCCCAGTCAGCACGACGGCCGGATGGTCGTCGGTCGCCGTAAGGATTGAGTTGGCAAGCCAACGCTGCCGGTAAATCAATGCGTTGCGTGTATGATTATCATTCATGGCGTGTATAATTTAGCAGGATGATGAAGCGCAGTCAAGACGCAGTCGCAACCTGTGAGGTGAACTTGCATCATGCCACGAACCGAATACCATTGGTCCGGCCACGGTCTGTTTGGCCGCATCGCCTACGACATGCTCCCAGAGTGGGAGAAGGAAGTCATTCAGCCGGACATGTCGCCGGAGTGCTTGGGCAAATCTTATCTGCCTTCGTGCATCGAGGGGGTGCGGGACAAGGTCGGCTACCTGTGCCACGTGATGGACTTGGTTTATTATGACGAGTGTCGTCCGTATGCCACGCTGCCCGATGGTCGCTGGATTCCACACTGTCCGCCGGACGAGATGGGCCAGGCGGCCTCCAGCACCGGCGCGAAAACCTCCCCTCTCGCCTCCACCCAGGTTACCGAGTTGCTGATGGCGCGGATGGTGGATGCAATCCGCGCCAACGATTGGGAGGTCGCCGTCCACCACGGCGGCGCGCTGGCGCACTACCTGCAGGAGCCGTTCACACCCGGGCACGCGGTGGACAACAACCTTTTCCACGAGCTCTTCCCCGATCCCGACCCGGAGCGCCACATTCGGCTGCACTATGCCTTCGACTGTGCCACCGATCGATTCGAGCCGTTGCCCGTGAAGTTGATGGGAACCTCGATCCCGGAAGCCTCCTTCCGACTTCAGATTGAGCTCGACCGGGGCATTCGCGAGGGGAAGCAGTATATTCGGCCTGTCATCGAGTCTGTGTACGCTGGAGAACCTGCAGAGGCGCGGCAGGCAATCCTCGCTCCCCAATCGCAGAAGGCGACTTGGATCACCAGTTGCGCCTGGCACACGGCGCTTTGCATTGCTTTTGAGCGATTCGATTCCGTGGAAGTGGAGGCGCTTGCGAAGCTGGACATGACGCAGATGATTCCCTACTTCTGGCACACCTGCCAGTACTTCGAGCTACTCCCGGGGCGCCTCGTGCAGGAGCACACGAAGATACCCATCCATGTCTGGGACGCCAACCCGAATGGTGCAAAGGTGGAAAGGGAAGTCGCTCGTGGCTTTGGTATGGGTGGTTACATGGGTGTCAAGTTCTTCGTGAATGGTGACGTATACAACCGCTTTACTTGTCGCGTCGGTCTTCCCAGCCGCCAGACCGAAGGACAGGACGCGCACACGGACACTCGCTT
>Ga0210014_1002165_pt1 | contig 13853 bp, 16 predicted proteins | sample CryGeymeta201519_FD_183983 | JGI IMG/M metagenome (GOLD analysis project Ga0210014, IMG submission 183983) | Groundwater microbial communities from Crystal Geyser aquifers in Utah, USA - Crystal Geyser metaG 2015-19 (SPAdes) (version 2) | ecosystem: Environmental > Aquatic > Deep subsurface >...
GTAACAGTGTTTGCATCGGTATGGGCAGTCGTTTCCGAGTGTCCAGCCGATATTTCCCATTGGTGTAACAGTGTTCATTTTAGAACTCCTTTTAATCGAGGAATGGATTTGGGACGCCATCGTAGATGAGTCCGTAATGGTCATAGATCTTCTGTATCTGTGACCATATGCTGGCATAGAAACAGGAATGCTCGGCTATTGCGCACGTTATGACATTGATATCATTCTTTGCGGGGTGAAATGCCACATGATCAAGTGTCCGGCGAAACATCGCTATGTCACAAGCAGTGATTTTTTGACAAAGCCTATGAATACAGATGTAACCTTCTTCAGGAAGCACTTTTGGTGCCACGATCGAATCAATGACCCAATCGTAGAGACTTGAATGCGACTTATGCCAGACTTTCAACATCTGATAAACGCGTTTCGCTTGAGTTCCCTGTACATCATATCGGAGATTTTGTTGTCCGCCGATTTTGAGTAACCCTTTTTTAGATAATGTTTTAGTATAAGGCGTTCCTTCCGCAGCAAACATCTCTGTGAAAATTCCCTTAGTGATAACCCAATCATGATGAGCAAGAAAACGGTAGTTTGTTTCGAGTTCATCTATAGTAGTAGCATCATCAAAGAGAATCATACCCATTTGTACATAGATATTGTGACGACGAAGCATTTCCAGGGCTCGCCAGTTATCTTCTATTGAAGCAGACTTTCTCATCCGCCTAAGCACTGATTGGGCAGCATTTTCAATACCGATACTTGTTGAAAACCACCCAGCTTTCTTAAGACCTGACACAATACCCTCACTGAGTCTATCGGCACGAATTTGTGTCCGAAAGCGTAGCGGGAGATTGTATCTTGACACTGTTTCTGCAAATTCAGTAACCCATTGTTCATCACGGGGAGGCTCCAAAAAGCTGTCATCTACAAACTTGATATGGGTGATGCCAAATTGCTCGTAGAGATATCGAAGTTCGTCGACGATGTTCTGAATCGACCGGGACCGCCAACGATGTTCTTTGGAACCACCAAGGGTGAATGTGAAGATCGAACAGAATGAGCAATGAGCTTCGCATCCACGAGATGTACAGACATGAATTGGGTTATTTCTCAGAATGGCGAACTTAATTTCATCTCGTGCTGGAAATGGAATTGAATCAAGGTTTTGAATTGGTTTAGATCGATCTGTACGGACAATTCCTGAATCATCTTTGAAAGTGATTCCAGGAATACCAGAGAGGTTACTTCCTGAAGTGATAGCATTAACAATTTGGACAATCGTATGCTCCGCTTCACCGCGCACGACTATAGAGAATCCCGCGTCCAAAAAATCAACATCGTGAAAAGTTGGTCCGAATCCGCCACAAATTGTTGGGATGTTTCCAAACCGCTTGGTGATTATTGCAAGAATTTCTTTTGCCTGATCGAGATTTGATCGGTAACAAGACATGCAGATGATATCTGGGATGTTTTGGTTGATGATATCGACTATTTCAGACGGACCGATACTGCGAAGCCAACCGTCTATGATAGTAACCAGATGGTTTTTTTCGCGTAATACACTAGCAAGATAGCCAAGGGCCAGGGTTTCTTCGGCTGTTCGATGTGAGATGGTATGTGGGGTAATTAACGCTATAGATGAAGACATGATATAACTCCTTATCTTTTGATATTCAATTGTTAAATAACACACATTTATAACATGTTTTGGAAAAATTATCAAGTATTTACACCCTAGGTTCAACAAGTAAGTGCAACGCCAGTCATAGTGTACCATACCTCAAGTGGAGTTTTCCCTCCGAGTCTTTTCCTTGGTCTGGAATTAAGCAAATATTCAATCTTCAATACTTCTTCATCTGAGACAGTAGAAAAGTCAGTCCCTTTCGGGAGGTATCTTCTGATGAGTCCATTCCCATTTTCATTGCTTCCTCTTTCATATGAACAGTAGGGATGAGCAAAGTATACTTTGACATGCTCTTTCTCTTCAAGCTCTTCCCAACCAAAATTTTCAGTTCCATTATCACGAGTGAGCGTCTTCTTGAACTCACTTGGTATATCCTTCCATTTCCCCAGTACGGATCTGTTTGATTCTTCGATAGTTCCATTCTTCATCTTCCCAACCAAGAACAATCCAGTCACCCTTTCATTGATGGTTTTCAATCTGTCTTTGCTTTGTTTAGAAACAATACAATCATCCTCCCAATGACCGATACTCTTGCGTTTTTCAACTTCTTTTGGTCTCTCTTCAATTGAGGGTAATGGTGGCTTGTATACCTTCCTCACTTGTCTAAAATCCTTCTTCTGCCTTCTCTTGTGTCTCCTTGGTAGATACATTCTCAAATCTTCACAATGAACCTTAGGCTTGCCATTCTGATTGATCTGAGCGTACACATATTGGTAGATGGCTTCATAGGAAATCCCTTCTTCTTGAGGATGATCAATATTGAGTCGAATACTCACTTGTTCTGGAGACCATCCTAAAACCATCTTTTCTTTCACATACTCTCTGATGAATTGATTTTTCAATCTTTCAGTTTTCTTTCCCTTCCTTTTTGTTAAGGCTTTCTCATGAGCAATGGACGCTTGATATTTCCCTGTTCCTCGAGCTGGTCTTCCAGCTATTTCTCTCGATACGGTTCCTTTGTTTCGACCATTCCCAAGAGAATGTGCAATCTTTTCAAATGACCAACCATTGAGATACTGTATCTGTATATGTATCCTCTCATTTAAGGTTAATTGCTTGAATTCTCGTTTCTTTTGCATAGGCTCTTTTTCATTAATTTTCTTTTCATTATACAATAGCGTTGCAATTGATTGTTGAAGATGGGGCTCTTCCTATTGATATAATTCCAATATTGTGATATAAATGAGGGTCACTGTTTTTTGTGTGATAATTGAACTTTACCAACTGAATATAAGGAGATAGAATCATGAGCATTACTTTCGGTCTCGATTTCGGGACCACAAATTCTGTTCTGGCTGTGTCTCAGAATGGAAACGTGAAAATTGTTGATATTGACCCATCGAGTGATTCGAAAAAAACTCTCAAATCGGTGCTTTCTTTTGATGAAGAAGGCGGGGTCAACATTGGTCAAGAGGCCATCAATCAATATATAGGTTACGGTGGTACGTATGGACGTTTCATGCAGTCTATTAAGGCATTCCTACCGAACAAGAGTTTCACAGAAACCTATGTTTTTGGTAAGCGTTATGAGATAGAAGATCTCATCGCTTTGATTTTGAAGGCTATTAAGCAGCGCGGTGAAGCTTATGTCGGGCATGCCGTAGACACGGTTGTTATGGGTCGTCCGGTAGTTTTCTCAGAGGATAAAGAGCTTGATCTCTTGGCCGAAGAAAGGTTACAGACTGCGGCTATTCGCTCTGGGTTTACGAACATTCATTTTATGTATGAACCGATTGCAGCAACGCTTGCTTACGAGTCAAATCTTAAAGAAGGGAAAGAAAAGCTTGTTTTCATGGGTGATTTCGGCGGAGGTACGTCAGATTTTGTAATAATGAGATTGCGTGGCGGGAAACGTGATCCGAAAGAGAACCGGAAAAATGATATTCTATCCACTGGAGGGGTATACATTGCTGGTGATACTTTTGACGCCTCTATTATGTGGAATAAGCTAGCCAAGCATTTTGGTAAAGGAGCGAAAATCTATGGTTCATCGAGTGATCAGATTCTTGATGCACCAATTTGGCTTCCTTTGACGCTTTGCCAGTGGCATATGATTCCACAGCTTCGTGGCCGTAAAACGCTTCATATTATCCGTTCCCTCAGAGGAGTTTCTAGCAAGGACCGAAAGGTTTTAGAAAATCTGCATACCCTTGTCATCGAGAACCTTGGGTACATGCTGTTTCTAGCTATTGAGAAGGCGAAGTGTGAATTGTCTGATAAAGACTCTGCTGTCATCGAGTTTTCCGAAAAGAATATAAATATCCGTGAGGAAATCACGAGAGCTGATTTTGAAGTTATGACCGACGATAAGTTTCGGGAAATTACGTCTTGTGTAAATTCTACATTATCTCGTGCAGGAGTTCTTGCAAAGGATATCGATTCCGTTCTTTTGACTGGGGGCTCCTCATTTATTCCGAAAGTCCGAAGAATTTTTTCGGACAAGTTTGGAGAGGAAAAGCTTTTGCCGATTGATGCTTTTACGAGCGTGGCCTTTGGTCTCGGATTGAGCGCGGTACGGTACTGAGTTTTTTTGCAAGCTTTAAGCCTTGGTTGTTATAATGACAACCAAGGTTTTTTATTTATAAACAAGAGATTTATTGGAATGATTTAGATGCTTTTTAATACAACTGATAATTCTATGAAAGAGTTATTAATTTCTTTATTTGTGCTAATATAACTACAGGATCAGGGAAAGCTTTCTCCCAATCAAAAGTTCGAAAGCTATCCCGCCAGGTCAGCATTAGCAAACTTTGATGCCTTTTGGTATCAAAGTTTGGTATAGTTCGGTGGTAGGAGTCGAAGTTTATACCCTTGAGGGTAAATCCTAGCACCCCAGCTTAAATTAAAATCGCACTAGGATCATATTCTGGTGCGATTTTAGTTTAAGCTGTGTCTCCTGAACAAAATCCGAACTTTTTTCCAAAACAATCCGAGCGAGGACTAATCGCACGCACGGAGCGCGTAGTGGCTCTAAACCTCTCCGTACGCTCCGATTGCGTGGTGATGCGAAGGAATGCACCTCGGACACGCTCGCGGACTCGCGTGTGCAAAAACCAAAAAATTTCCTTGCATTTTTCTCGCGTCTCCTCCCCCCACCCCTCCACCGCGAAGCGGAAAAGAAATGGAAAGGAAATTTTTGGTTTTGCTTCGCCGTTTCAGTTGCGAAAGCTTCGAAGTTCTAGTATTATTAAGATACAAGGAGTGCATACTTTATATTATATTCCTTATATCAAAATACACAATATCAGTTATGAGCATTGCGAATAATTTACAAAAGCTTCGTGCCGAAAAGAAATACTCTCTCGAAAGGGTCGCTCGTCTTGCCGATTTGTCTTTGAGTACGGTCGTAAAAATTGAAGACGGCACGAATCAAAATCCAACAATCGATACCCTTTCCAAAATTGCCAAGGTGTTTGAGGTTAAGGTCGATGATCTAATGCAAAAATAGTTATGGCAGATTTAACCACAATAGAAAAACAGGTGCTCGAAAAACTCTTTCAAATGAGGGGTGGTTATGTCTTGAATTTTTCTGACCGAACGTTGGGCGAATTTTTTAGAGATGATGTTGGGCTTGATATTTATACACAAAAATACAATTACGCCAGCGGTTCAAAAGCAAATCGAATCCGCGGTCTTTGGTTAAAGGCAGATAATAAAACAGTGGCAAAATCTATTCTTAAACTCATTGAATATATTGAGAGTCAAATTTTGATTGACGAACTCAAACGAGATGACTTTCCAGAAGATAGAGTAAATGCCGTTAAAGAGATTGCTGAAAAAATGTTAGGCAAAAAAGTTGTCTCAAAAGAAAATAAATCAAAAGCAACCTTTAAGGATGGCAACATCAGTATTAGTTTACAGAAAGATATTTTTGATCATGTCCAAAAATTACTGAACGGCGGTCATTATTTCAACGCAGTAGAGGAAGCATACAAAATTGTTCGAAAGAAACTAAAAGATATCACAGGAAAAGAGCGGGCTACGGACGCGTTCGCAAGCACAAATTACGAAAAGATTTTTGGTCATCAGCCAGTTGATGACGTGGAAAAAGATTTTTTCGAGGGCGTTAAGTTTCTACACATGTCTATTCAATTTTTGAGAAATGAGAAGGCTCATACTCCTGCCAAGGATTTGGATAAAAACTTAGCAATTCACTACATATCACTCGCTAGTTTAGCGTACGATTTGATAACCAGAAAATAATTATGAGTACTAAAACTTTAAACATAGGTCTGAATAATGCCTTGAAAGCCAAAAAAGATGAGTTTTACACTCAGCTTATTGATATTGAAAAAGAGTTAAAGCATTACAAAGAGCAGTTTCGAGGCAAGGTTGTTTACTGTAATTGCGATGACCCTTTTGAAAGTAATTTTTTTAAGTATTTTGCGTCGAATTTCAATGCTCTCGGGTTGAAAAAACTTATCGCTACGAGTTACAAACCATCGCCTATCGCTAACACACAACTAGGACTCTTTGGCGGTGGCGAGGAGCTTGCTAAACCCAAGGGTCGCCCAAAGATTACTGCCAACAAGCTCATTATCAATGAGGTTAATGATATGGATGGTAACGGTGCATTTGACTTGCGTGACATTGCTGAGCAACTGAAGGCAAACAAAAATAACGAGTGGTCGCCATTGAATGGTGAGGGAGATTTTAGAAGTGCAGAAAGTATCGAACTGTTGAGGCAAGCTGACATTGTCGTTACAAATCCGCCATTTTCGCTGTTTCGTGAGTACGTTGCACAGCTTGTAGAAAATAAGAAAAAGTTTTTAATTCTTGGCGACCAGAATGCAATTACCTACAAAGAGACTTTTGGCCATATTAAAGACAATAGACTATGGCTTGGTTACGATAATGGCGGCACAAAATGGTTTCAGGTTCCCGATGACTATCAAATACAAACTGAATCTAGAATTAAGACCAAAGACGGCGTGAAGTATTTCAGCATGGGCAGAATTATGTGGTTTACAAATTTAGATACTACAAAGCGTCACGAAAAATTGACTCTGTATAAAAAATATACGGCGCAAGAATTTCCTAAATACGACAATTACGATGTAATAAATGTGGATAAAGTTTCTGATATTCCGATGGACTATGACGGAGTAATGGGTGTGCCGATAACGTTTGCAGATAAATATAGCCCAGAACAATTTGAAATATTGGGAATAGCAAATTCTGCAAGGTGGATTGGTTATGAGTGCTACACAATCATTCAGGGCAGAAAGATTTATAACCGCATTTTAATTAAAAAAATAGTATGAGAGGAATTATCTACATAATGACAACTGCCGTTTCTGGTCTCATTAAGATTGGACAAACTGGCACAGACACATATCAAGAGCGTATGCGGAATTTGGAAGCGAACGGATACTACAATGTCGTCGGTTTAAAACGTGCATTCGCCATCGAGCTGGACGACTATAAAGAAAAAGAGAGCTTACTTCATGAAATTTTTAGCAGACAGCGCATTGGCGAAGGTGAATTATTTGCACTTGATCTTGAACTTGTGAAGCAATTATTCCTTTCATTTGAAGGTGAGATTATTTATCCGAAAGAAACGAACAAAGAGAAAGATTTTGAAGAAGTCGCAAAAGCAAGAACACAGAGTCTACGCTTTAGTTTTTATCGCAAAGGTTTAAAAGATGGTGATGAGGTTGTATTTATTGACGATAATGATGTCACGGCGAAAGTTGTCGGGGAGCGCGAAGTTGAGTATGCGGGGCAAACATGGAAATTATCACCACTTGCTTACAAGCTTTACGAAGAGCGAGGTGAACTAACCGCAAGTGGAGCATATCAGGGTGCGGCATACTTTACCCATGGAGGTAAAAAATTAAAAGATTTACCAGACATATACAGATAATTTTATGAAAATCGAACTAAACAGAATCAAGATACGCGATGTAATCAACGGCTACAAAGACAATGCCGAGGAGGGTGTTGTTGCGTATGGTGGCAAGCTCGATATTCGTCCGAAGTATCAGCGCGAATTTGTATACAAAGGACATCAGCGTGACGCTGTACTTGAAACCATCAAGCAGAGTTTTCCGCTCAACGTGATGTATTGGATGGTGAAAGAAGATGGTGGCTATGAAGTCCTTGATGGACAACAGCGCACGATCAGTATCGGGCAATATGTCGAGGGCGATTTTTCACTAAATGACCGATATTTTGGAAACCTGACACAAGAAGAAAAAGATCAGATACTTGATTACGAGTTGATGATTTATTTCTGCGAAGGTAACGATAAGGAGCGATTGGACTGGTTCAAGACTATCAACATTGCAGGTGAAAAATTGACCGATCAAGAACTCCGCAACGCCGTCTATACAGGACCATGGCTTTCCGACGCAAAGCTCAAATTCAGCAAGACGAATTGTGCTGCGTACTTACTCGCAAATGATGGCGGTTCACTTCTCAAAGGCTCGCCAATTCGTCAAGAATACTTGGAAACTGCCCTATCATGGATCAACAATGACCAAGTTGCAGATTACATGGCGAAACATCAGCACGACAAAAATGCCGATGAGTTATGGGGCTATTTTCAAAATGTTATTGCGTGGGTACGCGAGACATTTACCAATCACCGTAAAGAAATGGCGAGTGTGAATTGGGGCGAGTTGTACAACCAGTTCAAAGATAAGAAGCTGGACGCCAAGAAACTGGAAGCAGAAGTTGCGAAGTTAATGCAGGATGAGGATGTTACGAAAAAATCGGGCATCTATCCATTTTTGCTCACTGGGCAAGAAAGACATCTCTCAATACGCGCTTTCAATGACAAGATGAAGCGCGAATCCTACGAGCGACAGAAAGGTGTTTGCGTAAAGTGTCGTAAAGAATTTGCGCTTGAAGAAATGGAAGCCGATCATATTACCCCGTGGCACGAGGGTGGTAAAACGACCGCGCAAAATTGTCAGATGTTGTGTAAGGAAGATAATCGACGAAAGTCTGGGAAGTAGCCTAAATTTATACCAAAGATACTAAAGGGTGGTAAAAAAGCCTTATAATACAAGGTTGAAATGTAGATATAGATAAAAAGACTTTTTCTTGTCAAAAGTACTTGACTTCTTAAACAAAGGGGAATATAATGGGTATATTATTACAAATTAATGTAATTTTATACATATGATGATAACAAGAATTAAAGCAAGCAACTTCTACGGGATAAAAGATCTTGTCGAAGTGTCGTTCACCGAAGGCGGCGAAAAAGAAAAAATAGGGTATGTAAATTTCGGAAAAGAGAGAGTCTCCCTTATCTCTGGTTTTTATGGTGCCAATGCATCGGGTAAAAGTACTGTATTACATATTGTTGACACAATAGCTAGAATAATGGTCGCAAAACAACAAGATTTTGTACTTGCTCCTAATGGGATAAATCAAGAGACTACTATATCTATTCCTAACTATACAAATGGAATGGACACAAAACCCATAGTAATGGAAATTGATTTTTTAATTGAAGGAGATAAATACAATTACTCAGTATCTATTGTAAAAGATGGTAAGGAAATCTCAGAAGAAGTGTTATATAAGAACAGTAAAAAAATCTTCAGTAGAAAGGATAATAAAATTTCTCTTGAATCAGTTGTAGGGAAAAGAATTGGTAACTTAGCAGAAAGTATTGTGGCACCCAAGAAATCTTCTTTCCTTTCTGTAATCTTAGATGATAGTTCCAATGTCTCTGTGTTTTCAAACCTTAAAGAAGAAATTGGGGTTTCCAATCTTAACCAAATTAAAACTAATTTTTGTTTCATTACTGACAAGCGTTCAGTTCAAATGGGGCAAAATAATATAAGTGGAGTGTTAAATTTTGCAGTCAGGTATCTTAATAGTAGCCCACAGGTGCAAGATGAAATGCTCGATGTGGTTAATTCTGTAGTTAAATATTTTGAACCGACTTTTGAAGAACTTCATATCAAAAAAGGAGCTAGCTCACCCAATAGCAACCTAATGAATAATTCAGTCAGTTTTGAATACAGCGCAAAATACAATAATTTCTACAAAGAGCTTGGTGTAATGGAGCTTTCAGCTGGAACACGCGAACTCATAGCATATATAAATGATATTCTTAGAATATTAAAAATGGGTGGTATCGTTGTCTACGATGAAACGAGCAAATTCTATCATCCGGATATGGAAATTGCTATTCTCAATCTCTTTAAAGATAAGGATATAAACAAGAAAAATGCTCAGTTATTCTTTTCATCACATAATCACGAGACATTTGACCTCTTACAGAATGATCAGGCGCACATTATAGAAAAGAAGGATGGCAATATTATTGTGTCAAAAGTGTCAGATTACGATGTTAAAGAAAGAGATAACATAAAGAGAATCTATCGTCTCGGTTCGCTTGGAGGCATACCAAATACTATTGATTTCAATAGGATTATAAATAATCTCTTATAAGCTTATGCCTAAAAAGAAAAGCTTTAAGATATATTATTTATTACTCACCGAAGGAACAACGGAATTTAATCTTTTTGGTTATTTAACAACCCGTAAGTTTAAAGGAGACTTTGAGGATTCTAATGTTCAATTTAGTATCAAGGTTGAAATTGTAGACGCTGGAATCTCAAAAGGTAAATTAAACGGAGTTGGAAATATCACTTCTTTTAAGACCAAATATAACTCGATTAAAGATGATACTAGATATGTTGGTCAAAAATTATTCTTTGTGATAGATAAGGATTTTGACGATTCTTCGCAAGTAAAAGAGCTTATAGAAAAAAATGGCAATATCGTCCAGTTTGTTGAATATAATTCCGAACATCTATTGTTAAGATTTGGAGGAAAGAACCCCAAGAATCCTACAGATTTCAAAAATATGGGAGAGTTTAGAGATTATTGCAAGAGCGAATTTGAAAAACAGTTCAATAAGAAAGCTCCAGAGTTTAAAGATGCTGATTTCGATTCGGTATTTGCAAATACTACAGACGATGAAGTAAAGAAAGCTTTTGTTGAATTGTTTTCCACCCTGTCTTAACTTATAAAGGGAGCCGCGTTAGCGGGCGGGCTTGCGCGCACTGGGTGGGCGGGGCAAGCACATACAGATTTGTTTGTGCTTTAGCACAATCCATATTCTTTGAGTTACCACCAAACTCTCTCGAAGCAACCTAGCGAACGCACACAACGCCGAAGCAGCCAGCGCGAGCGAATGCGAGCGGGCTATGCGTAGGCGGGTTGTGTGTGGTTCGCGGACTCTAGAGCTACCACCAAACGCGGATATTGGGGCGCCTCGGTCGCCGTGAGGGCGGAGAAAAGAGCAAACAAAAATGTTAAAATAAGATTGCTCTTTTCGGAGACTGAAACGGCGAAGCAAAACCAAAAATTTCCTTTCCATTTCTTTTCCGCTTCGCGGTGGAGGGGTGGGGGGAGGAGACGCGAGAAAAATGCAAGGAAATTTTTTGGTTTTTGCACACGCGAGTCCGCGAGCGTGTCCGAGGTGCATTCCTTCGCATCACCACGCAATCGGAGCGTACGGAGAGGTTTAGAGCCACTACGCGCTCCGTGCGTGCGATTAGTCCTCGCTCGGATTGTTTTGGAAAAAAGTTCGAATTTCATTCAGCAAACACAGCAAGATAGAATCAGTTATTATATAATTCTTTCTTTCAAAAGAAATTTTGTGAGACGAGTTGTGATAACAATACCAAGTCCGATGAGCACAGCAAACATTGTATAGTCTTTAACAATCAAGACAACGGCTTGCCAGGTTTCACTGAAAAAATAACCCACAAAAATAAACATTGAAACATAAATAATTTCTCCGCTCATCACAGCTTGCAAGAATAATTTTTTTGGTAAATCGCGTAAACCGCTAAACAAATTCACATAAGGGCCCAACCCTGAAAGAGCAAATCGTGTCAGAAATACCGTGTATCCTCCATATTTTTGAAAAACTTTACTCACGAGATGAATCTTACTTTTTAGCCACATTATTCTGTTTATATATCCGTCAAATCGCACTTTGAAATATTTGGCCACCAAGTAGGCAGAATAATCACCAGAAACTGTAGCAACGAATGCGAGTGTTCCTAATAATGCCAAATCAGTCAGTCCAGTGGCAATAGATGCAAACGACACAATCATGATCATAGCACCCGTTGGTACAGCAAAGGAGGCAACGAAAATTGCGAAGAAGTAATAGAGTAAATAATAAACATCCAAAGAAATAATATCACTCATTTGGTTACTTTTTTATTGAGCGAATCGACAACGGCCTTGCAATCAAGTTTATTCTTCTTGCACGCATCCGCTATTGTATATCTCTTATTCCAATGAACGTTTGATAATTGCAACTCTTTTAAGAGTTCATCTTCTGGAATACCAAACTTACGCACAACAAAACCAATGGTCATAGTGGCATCGATCTCAGATGTTGCAGTGATGTTTCTGAAATCTTGCTGATGCATTCTGGCCCGATGCAGAAAATAGAGTGCTAAGAGAACCAAAACCAACAAAACTGCTATATAAGAAATAATTTTGATGCTGTTCCTTTTCTTCATTGTATTGTTTCACTCTTAATAATTGCCTATGAATTATACCACTTCTCAGCTTCTGCGTCTTTATAAAAAACAAAATACTTGATGAATCTTAGGTATTTTTTCTTGTTTATTCTTTTATTAAGAAAAAAATAAGAAAAAGTGCTATACTAGCATTGTTACATATAATACAAAAAAATATGAAGAAAGCACTGAAAATTGTCGGGCTTGTATTCTTGGGAATATTCGTTATTGTAATCATTCTTCAGGTGGTGATGCGTGGGTATCAGGGATCAGCAAGAAGGGTCTCAGACACTTCTGATATGATGACTGGTGTAAGTCCTTCTGTTTCGATGTCTAATAGAGAGGGTATCTCGAAGACAAATATGATGGGTGCGTCGTATACTGCACCGATGATGGAACAAAATAGTATTGAGAACGATTCTGTATCGAGTGTTACATCAGAAACACAGATCGATAAGAAAATTATCAAGAACGGGAGTCTGAGTTTGAAAGTAGGGAGTGCTGATGAAGCGAGTGAAAAAATACATACTATCGCTAAAAATAATAACGGAGAAGTCTTTGCTTCCAATTTCCATCAAAGTGTGAACAACGTGAAGAGTGGAACCATAACAGTGAAAGTGCCAGTAGTGAATTTTGAAAAAACATTTGGAGAAATAAAGACAGTCGCATCGCTCGTTATAGAGGAATCGACAACCGGTCAAGATGTGACGGAACAGTATACTGACCTTGAAGCACAACTGAGGAACGCACAAGCCGAAGAACAGACGTTCGTGAAGATACTTGATCAAGCGGTGAAGATAGATGACGTTCTCGCTGTGACGAGAGAACTTGCACGCGTGAGAGGCACGATAGAGCGATTGCAAGGAAGTATGAAGTATCTTGCATCTCAGACTGATATGTCGACGATCTCGGTCAATCTCACTGAAAATCAGAATATCACGACTGTCTCTGATTCATGGCGACCATTTCAGGTGATGAAGGATTCTGTGAACGCCCTTATCACTGGTCTGCAAGGTTTCGTTGATTTCCTCATTCGTTTCATTATTTCTCTTCTTCCATTCTTCATCCTCTGGGGAATCATCATCTGGATTCTCTACAAGATAGGAAGAAAACTCTATCAAAAACTCACAACGAAGAACGAATAGAGAGGAAAATATACCGAAGTGATTTTATAGATCTATTCCTATGAATTATAATTTGGAATTAAATACTAGACCATTTCAAGCTATCAAGGCGGGCACGAAGAAAATTGAGGGGAGGACACCTAAAGATGAGAGTGACAAACGGTATGTCACAATGAAGAGTGGAGATACTATCACTTTCACCAACAATGTTACTCATGAACAATTACAGTGTGCCGTGCTCTCAGTCGCTCACTATGAAGATGTAAGAACAATGCTCGAGAAAGAGGGTGTAAATAATGTATTATCAAGCGGACTCGATATCGAAGAGGGAATCAAGAGTTATCATAGCTTGGAAGGGTACGAAGAGCGTATCAAGAGTTTTGGTATCTATGCTATCGGTGTCAAACCGTCGCTATAGACAAAAAGAATAAAAGGTGCTATAATATTAAATTAGTACTTTTGAAACCATTTATCAACATTTTCCTATAGAAAGGGTATTTTTATGTCAAACAAAGGACATCGTTCAGGAGGGAAATT
>Ga0210014_1002204_pt1 | contig 13682 bp, 18 predicted proteins | sample CryGeymeta201519_FD_183983 | JGI IMG/M metagenome (GOLD analysis project Ga0210014, IMG submission 183983) | Groundwater microbial communities from Crystal Geyser aquifers in Utah, USA - Crystal Geyser metaG 2015-19 (SPAdes) (version 2) | ecosystem: Environmental > Aquatic > Deep subsurface >...
CTTGACACATAAAAACGCATGGAGTATTATTCAATGGTTGAGCAACCATTCAACCATATTGGTCGTGTCATGCCCTCTGAAAAAATCACTCCCGCAACCGCCTCTGACCTCGCCGATCTCTTTGAAGCCCTCAGCGACCCGACTCGCGTGCGCATCATCGCTACACTGGTCGAAGGCGAAATTGGCGTCGGCGAATTGGTGGATCGCATCGGGCTGACCAAATCCGCCCAATGTGGTTGCATTCACCACAGCGCATTGCAGGTCTGACGCTGTTGATTATGTTGGCCGTATTGATTGCCGGACTCATTGAACATCAAGTCCGCCAGAAAATTGCTCACAACAAGAAATTGCTCAAAGGTCTGATGCCGGAGAACCGTGATAATCCTTATCCAACTGCCGAAAAACTACTCAAGGCCTTTCAGGATTACACCATTGTGTTACTTCGTCATTCCAATGGCCGAGAGGAAATCCTTTACCCAAAACTACGCCCTGTGCAACAGCAGATATTGCATATGCTGGCGATACCGTCTATCCGACCTAACCCCCCCTGAGGGGTAGCGGAAAATAGGTATTTTATTTTAGAGAGGAGGAACAGCCCAATGCAAGCTTCTAAAGGACGAAAACGCTCATGGCTGATTGCAGCCTGTGTGATTGCTCCATTGCTCGCTACTTTGGGCATAGGGGTGCGCAGTGCGCTTGCCTATGCCTCCATCACGGATCTCCCTTTCATCGGCTCCCATCAAGTCACGTGCTCCTGGCACGAGGCCTGTACAGACCCACCAACTGCCGGCAGTGGCATTGATTTTGCGATGAACTATGGGGAGACGATTTATGCTGCGGGTGCCGGTACGGTCTACGCCAGCGGTTGGGATAGTACTGGCTGGGGGAACCAGGTTGTCTTGCGACATCCTGATGGTAGCGGTGGTTATTATTACACTCGCTATGCGCATCTGGTCTACTATTTTCCTCCCACAGGTGCTGTAGTGGGCAATGGCTCGCCGATCGGGTATGCAGATAGTACAGGGAACTCAACCGGGAACCACTTGCACTTCGAAATGTATCACAATGGGTTGAGCTCGAGTACCAGCATACACTTTACACCAATTTATGGTCTTAGAGGCTCGGGGCAGACGTATAACGATTCATATTTTGACGATTGGGACTGGGTGAATCATGATCGCTTTGATGGGAGCACACCTACGTTAGATGACAGGGACACTCAGTTTTCGACCGTTAATTGGTGGAGCACTGCTTCTTATGGGTTTGATCGGGGAGGCCTGAGCAACGCACTGACGCATTGGACGTATAGCAACGGCTCGACAGTCGATAGTCGGGCTTACTGGAGCCCCAATTTACCCGCGAGCCGCAACTATGCCATCTATGTGTTCGTGCCCACTAACTATGCTAACACCACAAATGCCCATTATGTGATCAAGTCCGGTTCTACTTACACACATAGATATATCAATCAGAATCCCTATTACAATGATTGGGTGTTGCTAGGCACCTATTACGGACAGGCAGGAACAGGGTATTTGACTGTAGAACTGCGAGACGACACCGGGGAAGCCCCCGGCTCAAAGGACATTGCTGCTGACGCGATTATGTTTGTGCCACAGTAAAAATTACCTTGCAGGAGGCCTAACTATGTGGAATCGTAATCATGTGACACCTCGTTTTCTTTCCTACTTCGCCTATCATCAAAAGGTCATCATCGCTCTGATGATCGCTTTGACCGTTGTCGCCTTTTCCATCCCCAAGTTTCAGTCTCAGAAGGCGGTTGCCGCAGGGCTGCCGTTGGGGGAATGGGGAACCTACTCCCAGTCCTTCATCCTCAAGGACAAGAAGATCAGCTTTTCTTTCAACTATCCCAAAGGGTGGGAGGTGATCGCTCACCCGGATGGCTTTGTGGTCCACGTGCAAAACGTTGCTCCCTTTGATAACCCGGCCAACGTGTCCGGTGGTTTACCCGAGGGCTTTGTCAAGATTAGCTTCATGCTTGACCCCAAAGCAAATCCTGCAAAGCCCCTTTCTGGGGAGGATGTTTCAATAAACGGCGTCCTGTGGAAACAGACGCTTGCCACTGGTGACCTTGCTGGAGATCGCTCGATGACTTTAGAGATGGTTCGCGATGGAGTAGTATTTCGCATTTACACGTACATCGTTGGTACCGGAGGTGAAAGGGTGCTTTTTGAGCGCCATGTTGCAACGTTGGATAAGGTGATTGTCAGCCTGACCTTTGAATCAACGGTTCCTCTGGAGCGTCCACCGGATGCCCCGCCTGTGCCGGCGGAAGGGAAGCCAAAAGTACCATGATATTTCGGTAAAGGATTGGGAGGCCCCCGCCTCAGCACGTGGAAATCCTTGTGGGCTATCAGCAAGTTCCACAAGGACTTCCATAAACAGGGATGGGTTGCCGCCTGTCATATTGCGACCAATCCTGCCATCTCTTTATCTTGCAGTTATCATTCTTGATTCTTTGACAATGGTAGATGAAGCAACTGCCTATCCTTGGAACATTCCTTGTCGTATCAATACTGATCGCTTGCGCGCCCGTTGCCTCTCCAGCGCCAGCCTCCCCCTCTACACTGACTCCTCTACCAGTCATTGAGATTGGTACGCCTACCCTGATTCCCACACTGGGAAGCGAATCGGCCTGGCTTGAGCCAGCGGTTCACAAATCGATCGTTTTCGAGCGTCCCTCCCTCTCAGGAGGACAGGATATCTACCGGCTATCGCCAGATGGTAGTCCTCCCACCAAACTGACCAACATCTACAATTTATTCCAGGTCCTTGCTTCTCCCAATGGAAAGTATCTTGCCATCCAGACCAGACTGCCCGAAGGGGTAGAGCATGATGTGCTTGTTCTGCTCTCCCTTTCGGATCTAAGCCTGAATCCAGTGGCGGAAAATACCTGGATCACAACTTTGGCCTGGGCGCCTTCTGGGGATGCACTCGCCTATACTCAGTGGGCGAATAATGGAGTGCAAGTCATCCTTTATGACTTGACAAGCCAGAAATTGCAAACACTTTTAGAATGGGGTGGAAGTGGCCCCTGGGAAATTACCGCTTGGGTCTTGGGAGGAGAGAAATTATTGCTTCAACACCTTGCCGGTGGGGGCCTTTTGTCCGATCAGGTTGCTCTTTTAAGCATACAACCGAGCGAAATGCAGATCATCTATACGGATTCAACTAAATTGACAGGTATAGTGTCAGCCGCTACCGGTGGTCAGGTGGCGCTTGTGACGCAGGCAGTGTCCACAACCAATCCCAGAGTCAAATTGCAACGTCTCGATTTGATAAGCGGCAGCTTTACCCCCCTTATTGAGCGGGGAGATGCCAACGCCTTGGTTGCCAGCGTGCTGGATTGGTCCCCAGACGGGAAACGTGTCGCCTTCACTGTGAGTGATAGGATTGAGAAAGGCACGTCGGGCGTTGATAAAATCGTGGTGCTTGATGTTGGGAGCGGCGAGGTGTCTATCGTGACCGAAGTTGCTGGCACCGGAATCCTTGCCCGGCCGCTGGCCTGGCTCTCTGACGAGATATTGTTGGCCCGTAATTTGGGCGGCGAGGCTCTCGACGAAGTCCTTTACACGATTCGTGTGGATGGCAGTGGAATGCAGCGAATCCTCAATCTCAGTGGAGGCCGCTTCCTGACGACATTGCCATGAAGTGCGGTAGCCCTTGGTTCTATTACCGGGGGCAGTTGAGGCGATTGAGGACCTCCCCTGTCCCGTTTCATCGCGAAAGGAAACGTCATTTTCGATCTTATGGGTGCACTAAAAAAATGAGTCTTGGAGTGAATGATATGAAAGACAAAGATGAGATTTCTCGGCGAGACTTTATGAAGGTCGCAACCCTGTCAATCGGCGGCTTGATCGGCCTGGGCTGGGGCATCCCCGCAATTGTCTACGTGGTCAGCCCAGCCTTGAAGGGCGACCAGGCCCAGGCGTGGATCCGCCTCGGGTCTACGTCCAAAGTAGAGCCTGGCGTCCCGACCCTGTTCAAGGTCAAGGTGAAACGCCAGACGGGTTGGATCGTCAACGAGGAAGAATTATCGGTGTACGTGCTGACGGAGGATGGGCGCAGCTACATCGCCATGTCGAACGTCTGCACGCACCTCGGCTGCCGTATTCGCTGGATCGCCGAACAGGATCAATTCTTTTGCCCTTGCCACAATGGGGTTTTTGACAAGCAGGGGAACGTCGTATCCGGACCGCCGCCTCGTCCCTTAGACCAATATCAAGTCAAGGTCGAGGATGACCGACTGCTTATCCTTGGAGGCTAAACATGATAAAATATGAGTACTTCAAACCTGTCGATAACGAATGTTGCATAAGTAACTCTCGAATATGAACTTCCTCCAGACCTGCTCTTGTACCTGTACGTGCGGAGTTTCCTCTGCACGGGACTTCGATTCCGGTCTGGGAAAACGGGATGTCAGTGTAAGCATATAAAACACTCGTTATACAAAAACAGTCACCGTCCGCCGGAAGTCCGTGCGGGCGGCTTTGTTTTAACCATGAACATTCTCTACGAACTCAAGAAAGGAGCAATTGAAAAATGAAAGCAAACGATCTACCCATATCCGACTCTCTTCGCGTTTATGACAATATTCTGCAAACCATCGGCAAGACGCCATTGGTGCGCCTGAATCGTGTTGGCCGCGAATTGACTTGTCCGTTATACGCCAAGGTGGAATACTTTAACCCTGGCGGTTCGGTTAAGGATCGCATCGCCTTGAACATCATCTCGGAAGCCGAACGAAGCAAACGGCTGCTGCCCGGCGGAACTGTGGTGGAGTCCACCTCCGGCAACACCGGCCTCGGCCTGGCCATGGTCTGCGCCATCAAAGGGTACAAATCAGTCTTTGTCATGCCAGACAAGATGAGTCAGGAGAAAATCCAGTTGCTGCGCGCCTTCGGCGCCAAGGTGGTCATCACGCCGACGGCGGTTGAACCTGAGGATCCCCGTTCGTACTACAGCGTCGCCAAACGGATCGTGGCTGAGACCCCCAATGCTATTCTTGCCAACCAGTACCACAACCCCGAAAACCCGCGCAGCCATTACCTGACCACTGGCCCGGAGATATGGGAACAGACAGGCGGAAGAATCACCGACCTGGTTGCCTGCATGGGCACCGGCGGAACAATTAGTGGAACGGCTCGCTATTTGAAGGAGAAAAACCCAAAAATTCAGATTGTCGGCGTTGATCCAGTGGGATCAATTCTGTTGGAGATCTGGAAAAACGGCGGTCAAATTCCTGAGGGGGTAAAAGCGGCTCCATACAAGGTGGAAGGTTTTGGCGAGGATTTCCTGCCATCCACTTTAGATCTGTCGCTGATTGACGATGTAATCCGGGTGAATGACAAAGAAGCGTTTCTCTGGGCGCGGCGATTGGTGAAGGAAGAGGGCATCTTTGCAGGCGGCTCTTCCGGCTCAGCATTGGCTGCGGCGGTACGGCATGCCCAGAGTTTGGATCGCGGGAACGGCCGCAAGGCGGAGGAGCGCCTGGTTGTGGTGATCCTGCCTGATTCAGGCTCGCGTTATTTATCCAAGTTCTATGACGACAAGTGGATGCGCGAGAACGGTTTCCTGGAGGCCGAATGGAATGAAGTCACGCTTGGCGAAGTATTAGCGACCAAGACCTTTCCCGGCGTGATCTCCGTCTCGTCATATGCTCACATGAAAGACGTGATCATCTTGCTGAAAGAGAATGACATTTCCCAGGCCCCTGTTTTGCACACCGATGGCAAGGTGGCAGGCATGATCACCGAAGCGAACCTGCTCAAGCACGTGCTCGAGGCCGGGCATACCCACACATCGGAAGAGACCGTGGCGGCCATCCTTGAACCTGCTCCGCCATCCTATCCGGCGCACACCTCGCTGTCCGATGTCCTGCCTTCCTTTGTCGCCGGGCCGGTTGTCCTGGTGAGCGATGCCGACCGCGTTGTGGGTCTGCTGACAAAAATAGACGTGCTCGATTTCATCGCGCGAACGATATAGGTTAGGATGTCTGCTGCTTTACCGTATTGTTTGATGAGTAAGATAAGGCGCGCTCCAAATCCGCGATCAGATCCGCCTCGTGTTCCAGCCCGACGGATAGCCGCACCAGGCCCGGGTCAACGGCCAAAGGCGAATTCGCGGTCGAGGCGTGGGTCATCGCCGCGGGTATCTCGATCAATGATTCCACCCCGCCCAGCGACTCTGCCAGCGTGAAGATACGGGTGTGCTCGACGAGGCGACGGGCTGCCTCCGCTCCGCCTTTATGGATGAAAGAAACCATGCCCCCGCCGTTTCGCATTTGCCTGCGGGCCACATCCACCTGGGGATGGGAAGCGTGGAAGGGGTAAAGCACGCGCGCCACGTTGAGGCGTCCGGCAAGGAAGGCGGCGATGGCGGCTGCGTTTTGAGCGTGGCGATCCATACGCACGGGCAGGGTTTTGATGCCGCGTAAAACCAGGAAGCAATCCATTGGTCCCGGCACGGCCCCGGCTGCGTTCTGCAGAAAGGCCAGCCGTTCGTGAATTGGAGCATGGCGCACGACGACCGCGCCGCCCACCACGTCGGAATGCCCGCCTAGGTATTTGGTGGTGGAATGTACTACGATATCAGCGCCCAGTTCCAACGGGCGTTGCAGGTAGGGGGTGGCGAAAGTGTTGTCCACCACAAGCAGGGTATCCGCATTGTGGGCATGGACGATCCCAGCCACAGACTGGATATCGCTCACGTTGAGCAGCGGGTTGGTGGGCGTCTCTAACCAGACCATGCGGGTGTTGGCGCGCAAACCTGCCTCCACCTGGGCTGTGTCGGTTGTGTCCACGTAAGAGAACTCCAGCCCGTAGCGGCGGTACTCCTTGTCGAACAATCGAAATGTACCCCCGTAGATATCATTCCCGGCGAGCACGTGATCGCCCGGCGCGAGCAGGCGCAGAACGGTATCCGTGGCAGCCATGCCCGAAGCGAATGCCAGCCCGGATTGCCCGCCCTCCAAAACGGCGATACAGGCTTCCAGCGCCGCACGGGTGGGATTGCCGGTACGTGAATACTCGTAGCCACGCTGTTTTCCGACGCCGTCCTGCTTGTAGGTGGAGGTCTGGTAAATGGGCGTCATCACCGCCCCGGTCGCAGGGTCAGAATGCTGCCCGGCGTGAATGGCCTGGGTTTCAAATTTCATGGTTTTCTCCAAAGCCTGTAGTGATTTTCTCCTGCTTGCAGATTTACAGCTGCTCAAGCCGATTGACGAGCAGCCTTCCTGCGCAGCAGAATGATCGCCGGCAGGGCAACCGCCAACCCAATCAAAGCAACGATTTGCGATTGGGTCATCCCCCAAGCGATGATCCGGTAGGAACTGGTAAAACCCAGCAGGAAGCGTTCCAGGCTGTACAGGCCGAGATAGACCAGGAACAACATCCCGTCCGGCCAGCGGTGCTTGCGCAGTTGCCACAGCAGGGCAAAGATGCCCACGTTGACAATTATCTCATAGACCGGCATCGGCGTGTAATATACACCCAATTGCGGCACCATGGCATTGGGGTTGGTGTAAGCAAACCCAAATGGACCCGTGGTCGGCTTGCCCATGGCATCGCCGGTGATGACGCAGGCGATCCGTCCGACTGCCTGAGCCAGCACCACTCCCGGCGCAGCCGCGTCCAGCAGGGATGAGAGTCGCCAGCCTTTGCGCCAGGCCAAAATGGCCATCGTCAATAACCCGCCCGCCAGCGCCCCCCAGATCGCTAATCCGCCTTCCCAGATGTACAGGGCCGAGATCGGGTCGGCTGCAAACCGGTCTGACCAGTGATCGAGAACATGGAAGAGGCGCGCGCCGACCAACCCGCCGGGGATGACCCACATGGCTATTTCGTAGATGTCATCCTTCTTAAATCCTTTTCTGGATGCTTCGTTTGTTGTCAGCCAAAGGCCAATGCCTATTGCCGTTAGAACGATGAGGCTGTACCAGCGCAACGCGAAGTGCCCGATGGAAAAAATAAAGGGGTCAATGGAAATTGTGATCATAAAAACACCTCCGAAGGATTACTGATTTGATAGTGCGCTTATCCGAGATAAGCCTTTCAACGCGAAATCCCGGACACAGAATTACGAAAATAATTATCGCTACTTGCCAGTATAGGTTTGCTGCTGAATATGTTAAAGCGCCATTTGCCCCATTAACCGATAAGCAATTTGGCGTATGGCACGCCTCTCCTCGCGGCAGCTTATAGTTGATAACATATATCCAATTTATCCTCACAAGCCATTCTGCCTAAAAACCGAATACGCCATTATGCGCTTGTGAGAGGAGAAACTAAAAGACATAATTGGGCAAAAGTATTTCTACTTTCTGGCAATCTGGTCATCTGGCTGGCCGCCGACGCGGACATTGCCGATGCCGCACTTCAACAATTAAAGGAGATTCACCCATGAAAAAGTCCCACATGCTCATCATGATCCTGTGCTGCCTGATCCCGGTCGCCGGGCTGGTGGCCGTATATGTCTTTCGAATCCCGCTCAACAGTGTCCTGTTGGTCGGGTTGATCCTTCTTTGCCCCCTTTCACACCTGTTGATGATGAAATTCATGGGGCACGACCATAACCATGCAGCAGGGACGGGTTCTCAGCAAAGTTATCACGCCGGCCCCATCAAGGCGCCCACTTCGGAGAAGTAACATGTGGACAATTAAACCACGTCACCGCGGCGCCAATACCAGATCCAACCAACGACAAAGCCAATGACTGCACCGACCAATCCCGAAGCCCAGTGGTAAGGATGGGGGTAGACATCCAGCGCAATACGGCCAATTACATACCCAAGTAAAAGCCCTCCAATGAGGCCAAAATAAACAACCGCCGGCCATTCTTTGCTCCTGGCAGGTGTCTTGCTTTCCGTTTTTTTCGATACCCGGATCCTGCTCATGCTCGATCCTCCAGCGAAATATTATTCAGAATAACAAGAAGGCGGCCTGACAGGTAAGACCCCGGCCGCCATCTTGCCGGTGAAGATTGCGGCCTAATGATGATGGCCGCTGTGTTCCATTGATCCCATCGCCTTACCGGCATATTTATCGGGGTTGGCGTCGAAGGATTTCTTGCAGCCAGCCGAGCAGAAGTAGTACGTCTCGCCCTTGTACTCGGACTTGCCGGCTGCGGTCTTGGGGTCAACAGTCATCCCGCAAACAGGGTCTTTTGCCATTGTTCTCACCTCCTTTCGTTTTTAGATTTACGTTACAGCCTGTAAGATTTTTAACACAAAGGTCACAAAGGCACACGAAGGAACGACTGTTTTTTAGCTTCATTGCTCTTCTTTGTGCCCCTTCGTGGCCTTCGTGGTAGAAGATTTCCTCTCGGCGCGGAAATGTGATATTGTCAAGTTAATTATTCCTCGCCGTTTTCTTCACCCGCGAGATGACCACCGGCATGGAGACGATCAGGCTCAACAGCCCGACCCACACAGTCCCGCCGATGCGGGCAACCAGAGGGTAGTCCCCGGTCAGGCTGGCGGCCAAAAGGAACAGCAGTCCGGCGCCGAGAGAAATGGGGATGTAAATCCATGCGCTGCGGCGCGCGACCTCTTTTTCGACTTGTTCATGTTCCATCAGTCTTTCTCCTTTCCTGTCAATTTCTAACTGTTCAACCTGGGGTCATTCTGAGCGTAGTGAAGAATCTCCGTTCCGGCGTGGGTGAGATTCTTCGTCGCAAAAACCGCTCCTCAGAATGACAGCCTGAGTGGTCACTAATCATTGCCTGCTGGCGCTCGAGCCGGCTGGAGTTGTGGCATGGATGTGGGATGCTGTCCGCGCCCACGCCATTGCGAGGGTTTGTATCCTTTCAGCAGCAGGGTGTTGAGCGTTACCGAAATGGAACTGACAGCCATCATCAATCCGGCCAGTTCGGGGCTGATGACCAGCGAAGCAAAGGGGTAGAACAGCCCGGCGCCCAGCGGAATCCCCAGAGAATTGTAGATGAACGCCCAGAACAGGTTCTGTTTGACCTTGCGCATGGTGGCCTGGGCTACTTCCAGCGCCGCCACCACGTCGCGGATGTCGTCCTTGATCAGGATGACGTCGCCCGTCTCTTTTGCCACGTCCGTGCCCGAACCGATCGCCATGCCGACGTCGGCCTGGGCCAGGGCGGGGGCGTCGTTCACGCCGTCGCCGACCATGGCTACATGTACAGGCGGACGGCCATCCGCCCCTACCTGCAACCGTTTGATTTCCTCGGCCTTGTCCTGCGGCAGCACCTCGGCCAGCACGCGGTTGATCCCGACCTGGCGGGCAATGGCCTCCGCCGTGCGGCGGTTGTCGCCGGTAATCATGGCCGTCTCGATGCCCATCTTGTGCAGGCGGCGGAGCGCTTCGGCGGTGTGCTCTTTCAACGTATCGGCCACAGCGATCAGGCCCGCGGGCTGCGAGTCGACTGCCAGGAACATCACCGTCTTGCCTTCCGCTTCCAGGCTCTCGGCTTTGCTCATCAGGCTGGCGAAGTCCACCCGGTGCTCGCGCATCAGTTTGCGATTGCCCAAAAGGACATTGCGGTTTTCCACGCGGGCTTCGATGCCGTGCCCGGGGATGGAATTGAAGGATGAGGGGTCAACCACTTTCAGGTCACGATCCTGCGCGCCGCGCACGATGGCCTCCCCCAGGGGATGCTCGCTGTTCTTCTCGGCGATGGCCGCCAGGCGCAGAACTTCGCTAATGGCTGATGGCGGATGGCCGATACTGTTTCGCTATCAGCCATCTGCCATCTGCTATCTGCCATCTGCCATCTCCTATCTGCCACCACGTCCGTCACGCTCGGCTCCCCCTTCGTCAGCGTGCCGGTCTTGTCGAATACGATCGTCTGCAATTTGCTGGCTTTCTCGATGGCTTCCGCGCCTTTGAAGAGCACACCGTACTCAGCGGCTTTACCTGTTCCGGCCATCATGGCGCTGGGCGTAGCCAGTCCCACCGCGCACGGACACGAAACGACCAGCACGGTGACCGAGAGCAGCAGCGAAAAACCGAACACGCCGATCTCGCCCAGTTTATATGGCGACAGGATGAAACTGGAATTCGGGTCGAAGAACATTTGGTAGCCAAAGAAGAACCAGAAGACGAACACCGCCACCGCCAGCAGGTGGACGCCGAGGATAAAATGCCCGGCCACCCAGTCGGCCAGTTTCTGGATCGGGGCTTTGCTGGCCTGGGCATCTTCCACCAGTTTGATGATCTGGGCCAGCGCGGTATCCTTGCCCACGCGGGCCGCCGTGAATTTGAAGGCGCCCGTCTTGTTGATCGTCCCCCCGATGACGTTATCGCCGGTCTTCTTCTCGACCGGCAGGCTTTCGCCGGTCAGCATGGATTCGTCCACCGCTGAGTAACCCTCCATGACGACGCCGTCCACAGGGACGCTTTCGCCCGGGCGGACAAGGATCAGGTCGCCGATCTCGACTTCGTCGGCGGGAATTTCCTCCTCTTGACCATCCCGCATCACGCGCGCGACTTTGGGCTGGAGCTTCATCAATTTGCGAATCGCCTCTGACGTCCGTCCGCGCGTCAACGCCTCCAGCCAGCGGCCCAGGATAATGAACGCGGTCAGCAGCGCGGCGCTCTCGAAGAAGGTCGCGCCTTCGCCGCCGAATCCGGCGTTGGGAAACAGGGTGTTGATCACGGCGATGCCGTAGGCCGCACCGATGCCGGTGGCGTAGAGCAGGTTCATGTCGGTGACGCCGTGCTTGAGTCCGCGCCAGGAGTTGGTGAAGAACTGCCGCCCCGGCCCCAGCACGATGGGCGTGGTCAACAGGCCGATCACCCACTTGTAGGAAAGAAATTGGGGGACAAAAGCCTTGAGCGGCCCGAGCATATCGTAGAAGGTGCCGGTCATCACCACCATGCCGATGATCCCGGCGATGAGCAGGTTGCGGCCCTGGCGTGTGATTTCTTCCCCGCGCGCCTGGCGCTCGCGGTCGAGCGCGTCCGCCCCCTGGCTGCGTTCCTGGGCTTCGTAACCAACATCACGCACGGCGCGCTTCATGGTGCTGACCGAAACCACGCCTGGAATATAAGACACGCGGGCTGTATTCAGCCCCAGGTTGACGACCGCTTCCTGCACGCCTACCAGTTCCTTCAGCGCGCTCTCGACGTGCGCCACGCAGGAGGCGCAGGCGTCGCCCTGAGCCTGCCGAAGGGTCATGCCGCGCACGTCCAACGTCACTTCAGAGGACATCACCGCGTAGCCGACGTTTTCGACAGCGCGCTGCATATCCGCCGGTTTTACAAGAGCGGGGTCGTAAGACAGGCTGGCCTTGTTGGTCGCCAGGTTGACGACCACGTTGGAGACGCCCGGCAATTCCTTGAGCGCCCCCTCCACGTGCGAGACGCACGAGGCGCAGGTCATGCCGGAAACGGGCAAAGAAAGAGAGAGTTGTGTTTTTGTCATGTGATGTCATCCACCGTTTGATTCGAATAACGGATCAGGATCGAGTACAGTTCGCAAAGCCGCTTGAGTTCGGCCTCGCGTTCTTCGAGGCGGGAACTTTCCACAAAGATGGCTCCGCTACGGCGCGCCTGACAAACGAGCATGCGTATGCCTGCGGCACGCAGGGCAGCCTGGACTGCGCCGGATTGGCGCAGTACCTGTTCGCAGGGCGCGCCGGCTGTGACCATTTCAATGACAGCATTCAGGTGTCCGGCCGCGGAACGCAGGCGCTGAAGCATTTCCTCGCGTTGGTCAGGTTCCATGGTTCAATTACTGGGGCGAAGATTCTTTGCCTGCCAGGTATTTTTCTGCATCATTGGCGAATTCATCCCGGCAGCCCTTGGCGCAGAAATAATAATCCACGCCGTTCCAGGAGACATGAAAGGCATTCTCCCGCTCCACAGACATTCCGCACACCGGGTCCACCGCCATCGTGACCATTTCCTTGAACTGGCCATCTTCCAGCCACAGGACGCGGTCGGCGATATCTTTGATGCGCTGGTCGTGCGAGACGATGACCACACTGCGGCCACCTGCCCCGCGCTGCCCACCGGGAGCGGGGTGCTCTTTGGCAATCCGCCGCAGCAGGCGCATGATCTCGTGACCGATCCTGGAATCCAGATTGGCGGTCGGTTCATCGCGGGTTGTTGACCAGGGCACGCGCAATCGCCACGCGCTGTTTCTCGCCGCCGGAGAGTTTTTCGGGCAGGAAGGTCAACCGCCCCGCCAGCCCCAGGTCCGAAAGAAGTTCCGCAGCCTTCTTGCGCGCCGCGCCGCCTTTCGTCCCGGCCAGTTCCGCCACGATGGAAACGTTCTCCAGCGCGGTCAGCGCCGAGAGCAGGTTGAAGTCCTGAAAAATGAAACCAAATTGTAACTGCTCAGGCACATCGTTTTACACCCTGTTTCGGCGGGATACCCCAAAGAACGGGGTACACGTAAATCCCTGCCTCAGTTCGTGGAAGTCGGACACCTGCACTTGCGGCAGGTGCAAGTGTAAATCCGACTCGTTACACAGCCCGAAGGGCTTCCATGTACTGCCTGCGCCAGTGCCGCAGGCACAGGTGAGCAGGCGGCTTCAGCCCCGCGAAACCAGGATGCCTGAGCAGTTACTAGGCGGGCTGTTTCTTGCCATGCAGATCGAGGATGACGAACTGAGAAAGGATGGGCAGCGCCTGCCCGATTCCCTGCTGCGCCCCGACTTGCGCTTCGACGCCGGGCGGCAGCAGCGA
>Ga0210014_1002221_pt1 | contig 13628 bp, 10 predicted proteins | sample CryGeymeta201519_FD_183983 | JGI IMG/M metagenome (GOLD analysis project Ga0210014, IMG submission 183983) | Groundwater microbial communities from Crystal Geyser aquifers in Utah, USA - Crystal Geyser metaG 2015-19 (SPAdes) (version 2) | ecosystem: Environmental > Aquatic > Deep subsurface >...
TCCTGAATCAGACACACCGTTAATACAAGAAGTCCATCTATCGGTACTGCATATGTGGGCGGATATGATCGAACAATCCTTATGAACCAACGTGAAGTTTTAGCAAAATTCGCAAGCCAAACCATTATGGTTGTTGGCGATGTTATGATTGATCACTATCTGTACGGTAGCATCGGGAGGCAATCGCCGGAAGCACCCGTACCTGTTCTGCTTGCGCAAAGAGACGAGTATCGTCTTGGCGGCGCTTCCAATGTCGCAAACAACTTACGCAGCCTTGGTGCTAATGTAATCCTTCTCTCCTTGATAGGCGAAGATGACAAAGGAGACAAGATTGTATCAATGCTCTCAGGCAGAGGCATCGACCCGTCAAATCTAGTACGTACAAACACATACACTACGACAGAAAAATTGCGCGTGATAGACAACAATAATAAGCAACTTATCAGACTCGATTTCGAGAAAACTGCGGATATTAGTGGCGAACTGGAAGAGACTTTTGTGTCTGCATTCGACAGGCTGATCGATAGCGTAAGCGGCATTATCGTTTCCGATTATGCAAAAGGCGTTATGAGCGCCCGTTTCCTGCAGCATCTTATAACAAAAAGTAACTCGCTGAATAAGCCTGTTTTTGTCGACCCCAAGCCAAAACATAAGGATTCGTATAGACAAGCTTTTTTGATTACTCCAAACGAGAAAGAGGCTGCCGAAATGGCTGATGTCACATCAATCACAGATGATAACTCGCATGAAGTAGGCAGGAAATTGCAGGAAGAACTATCTTCCAATATAGTTCTTACCCGTGGAAAGAAAGGCATGCAAGTCTTCTACAAGGCAGATGGCGTATTCGACGTGCCTACAAAAGCAGAGGAAGTTTTTGATGTGACAGGTGCAGGTGACACAGTTATATCTACTATTGCACTTGCTTGCACATCTGGAGCTGATATAGAAATGGCTTGCGAACTTGCTAACAGCGCAGCCCACGTCGTTATAAGTAAATTCGGGACCGAAACTGCTACCACTGATGATATTTTAAAACTGCTCGAAGGATGATAAAAGCTGTTTTTTTAGATAGAGATGGCGTCATAAACTATGACTACTCTTGTGTATACAGGGTTTCTGATTTTACTTTTATTCCAGGTGTTTTTGAAGCTCTCAAGCTCCTCAATGATGCCGGCTATAAGCTTTTTGTCATTACTAATCAGTCAGGCATTGGAAGAGGAGTGTACACCGAAGAGGATGTTGAGAAACTACATGCTCACATGCTCGCGCAATTCAAAGAACATGGCATCAATGTTGAAAAAATTTACTACTGTCCACATACCCGAGATGATTGCTGCGATTGCCGTAAGCCTAATCCCAGCAGCATATTGGATGCTCAAAAAAAGTTTGATATAAACCTTGATGAAAGTTATTTTGTCGGCGATAGAAATACCGATATAGAGTGTGGCGATAATGCCGGAGTTAAGACTGTTCTAGTAGGAAATACCGATACAGAACCTTGCAATCCTGATTACCGCGAAAAAGACCTGCTTTCCGCCGTCACCAACATAATCCTTGCAGATGGAAAAAATTAAAACATTAGATGAGCTCAAGCAAATTCGCGACATACTTCGCCATGAAGGCAAAAGAGTTGTTACTACAAACGGCAGTTTTGATATTTTACATTCTGGGCACGTCAAATCTCTCGAGGAGTCCAAAGAGCAAGGTGACGTTCTCATAGTCGGCATCAATACCGATGCTTCCGTTAAGCGTTACAAGGGAGAAGGCAGGCCAATTATTCCTGAAGCTGATCGCGCTTATCTTGTTGCCGCTCTTTCCTGCGTTGACTATGTATTCCTGTTTGATGAGGATGATCCCACTGAGTTCTTAAGCAAGCTCAAACCTGATGTGCACACGAATTCGGAAGAGTATGGAAGTGATTGCGTCGAAGCGGAAGCTTTGCGCGAGAACAATGGAGAACTTTATCTGATTAAAAAGATACCTGGGCTGTCAACAAGTGCAATAATCGACAAAATCAAGAATGCTTAATGTCTCTTTTCAACGAGCTTTGGACAGATATATCGGCGGCCCACTATGTATTGGGTACAGTTTTTTCCATGGGGCTATGCCGCCAAAAGATTCTATAAAAGAGATCTTGGTGGTCAGACTCTGGACTCTGGGTGAGACTATCCTGACCTTGCCTATGATTAAAAAGCTTAGACAGGAGTTCCCGCGAGCAAAAATCACAGTCCTCGCCAGAAATCGTAATAAGAACATTTTTAAGTACGTTGATTTTGTTGACGAAGTGCTGCTTTTTGAGAAGGAAAATTTCAGCACACTTCTTAAGATGCGCGGTCATTACGACCTTGCTATAGATACCGAGCCGTATTTGCGTGTTTCCGGTCTTCTAAGCCGTTTTCTCGCCAAGGGGCAAATAGGCTTTGACCATGGAGCTAGGGGCCGCATATACAGCGAAAAAGTGCACTATTACGATATGAAACATGCTGCGAAAGTGTTTTGCGATTTACTTGAGCCGCTAGGGATCAAATATACGCCTGAGAAGCTCGTTTCTTTGAATGTGTCTGATGCCGATAAAACTCGCGTCGCCGCTAAGCTCATGGGTTTAACAAAAAAGCCTCTCAATGAAACAAAGCTGATTGGTATGCATGTATCTACCGCTGAGTCGGCCGAATACAGGGCTTGGCCAAAAGCCAATTTCGCAGAGCTCTCCGATATGCTCCTTGCCAAGTACGACAATGCTTTTGTACTACTAACCGGCACTGAGGCCGAGAATAAGGCTAATAATGCAGTTATAAAATTATGTAAAAATCAAGACAGGATAATCAACTTAGCCGGACTACTTGGCTTTCCCGAGTTTATAAGTTTGTTCTCGTATCTTGATCTATATATATCGAACGATACCGGGCCTATGCATCTATCGGCCGCACAGGGAGCGAAGACTATAGGTCTTTTTGGGCCTAATTTGCCTTTGAGATTTGGGCCTTATCCTGTGGATAACAAAACCAATTTCGCCATATACCACGGAGATAAGCTGCCATGCTCGCCTTGTATCAATGTCCACTTGGGCAAGTTCCGTAAGTGCAGCTGCATCAAAGCCGGGACCGCGGAATGCATGACTCTCATTACCCCTGAAGAAGTCTGCAATCTTGCCGAGAGTATTTTGTAACCGTCTGTCCGGTTTCGGACATTGGTTGTTTTTTTGTATAAACAAAAACCCCCCGCCGAAAGGCGGGGGGTTTTTAAGTTGTGCGATATAAGATCAATCGCTCATGATCTAACTATTACTTGCTTAGAGTCATGTAAGAAACTGGCATTCCAGGTACTTTGTATCCTGTCATGTACTCTGTAGTCTCTTCACCATGAGTACCTGTAGCTGCACCATAGTCAGTCCAGATCAGACCTGTAGCTGTACCTGATGTTTCAGCATAAGGGTTGTTATCAACTCCTGTTGTTACTGAATTGAATGTGTACGCTGCTAGGTATGAAGTATCTTCTGAGATCTTGATACTGATAGCACCTGTGGTAGATGTATCTGCATCTTCGTAAACGTCTGCATAGACAGAGAACGTCTTAGAGCTTCCGGCAGAGATCTGCGTACCGGAGTTCTTAGCCGTACCGGATGTTGCTATGTTCATTGCGAACTTGGCATGTCCGTTCAATGAATCGTAACATCCTGATCCAACTTTTGTGCTCTTGCCATACTCCGTGATGTACCAAGGAGCTGTAGATACACTGCTTGAAAGTGTTAGCCCAGATCCAGTGGCACAAACTCCTTTTGAGTAAGTTGTGTCGTCGTCTGTAGCATTAGTCAAACTGTTAGCTGTATTACCTGTAACCAGACCTGTAGGTGAAACCTTCAAGGTTAGGTACATAAGAGCTAGCTGCTCTGTATCGCTAGCAGAGACCGTGAATCTGTAAACCTCTTGGTCAGCACCTGCTATAAGTGATGAACCTAGAGATGTTGCGTTAGCAACAGTTGGAACTGTTCTGTAAACGTATGTGTAGTTGGTCAATGAAACATCAGAAAGCTCGCTTTCTACGTAAGCTGTTCCAGATCCTTGTCCTACAGCTTCGAAGTCGCCATTAGCTTCTCCGTCTGCGTCTCCTGTATTAAGCACGAATAATACAGCATCGTCGCTATCAGCGCTTCCGCCTTCCAGGTTGTGATTAGTGAAATCAGCATATACCTCTACGTAAGCTGTTTGGTCTTTTGGAACAACCAGTTCTGATACGTCTCCTGCTCCGAATCCTGAGAATACAGCGTTCGTACCACCAATTGCTACTGAGTATTCTGCGTCAAGAGTGCCTAGAGCAGTTGTATCTGAAGCGTACTTAAGAGTTACGCTATCGATATTGTCTAGATACACACCGGCTGTTGCGCCAGCCGTACCGTTGACAAGACCTGTAGCAGTAAGGGTCAATGTGTTGACTGAGAAGGTCTCGTCTGCAGCAGATAGTTTGAATCTACCTACCAAGACGTCTTCGTCTCCACCAGCAACGATCTGATTGTCAGGAACGTTACTTGAATCTTCTGATATAGCAAGTGTTCCACCTGCCGATACTGTAATAGCCATGGATCCATTGTTTGCAGCGTCTCCAGTGGCAGTGATTGTATTGCCTTCTGTATCTGTAACTGTCATATCCGCAGAAACATCATCTATGTCGAAGTATAGAAGTTCGTCCGTACCATTGTATGGCGCTGAACCGCTAATATCTCCGTATAGGTACATTACTTCCGTAGTACCTGCCGTGATAGTCCAGTTAAGGCTATCGAACGTAGCGTCACCACCAGTAGAGAATGACTCACTTGTTCCAAGCAGGTTGCCTGCTTGATCCGTGATGTAGGCACTAGTAATAACGTTTCTAACGTATACTGAGTTGTCTACACCTTGAGTGTAATCACTTGCAGATGCAACCACGCCATCTTCCTCGATATAACCAGCTATAACTACTTGGTCTACTTCCGCATCCATTGAGCTGCCTACCGTAAGAGTGAATATAGCAAGTTCTACGTCACTAGTACCTTTTACGTAAGTGTCTGAGTCTGCAGAAGACGCAAGAGCTACAGCTAGGCTTGCAGCCTTAACCGTCATTGTTTGACCGGTAATTGCAACCGATGGAACGATATCTGTGATGTACTCGTTAGTATCAAGGTCACGTATACCATCTGCCGTGTCTATAGCACCCAAGCTAGCTGTCAGAGTAGAAGCATTAAGGGTAGAGTCGTTGTCGATATCACAAGTGATAGCAACGTCCATACTGTCCCCTGCGTCCATTGTCCAAGATGTTGTCCAAGCCAATGTTTGGCTGTCACCTCCGGATGTAGAAAGCTCTACCGGACCCATAAGTGTTTCTACGATTTCTCCGTCGTCATCAAGTCTGACAAGTTTGAAATCTGAGAAGTTAGCAGAAGCGTTGTCATCATCGATAAGACCACTGCCCGTACCTACGACTACAACATCCATGTTCTTAACTTCGATATCTCTCTCTGTTCTGAAAGTCATCTTGTTAAGGATAACGTCCTTGCCATTGATAGTTACATCCGTGCTAGAAAGTGTATCTTGAGAGATTGTGAACTGACCACCTTGGAAAGTTGTCCAAGTTGCGTCTGTTCCATCTGCAGCACTGTTGTCATAGGCAGAGTATGTAATCTGCTGTCCGAATCCATAAACAAGTCCCATAACAGTTAGATCCGTAGACTCATCAAGGTAAGTCTTGCTTGTATCTGAAGGATCAGCAACAGCGCCTAGATCAGCAGTTACTGTGAATGTCTTAGAGTTGCCTTTCCCAATACAGAATCCGTCACCAGTGTATCCGTAATCGTCACAGCTATATGTGCCGTCAACTACGAATGTAACAATGTCGTCTTCTGATACTGCGTCAGCCGTAGCGAGAACCTCGCCACTCTGAAGAAGTTGTAAGTTGGAATAAGTGTTAGCCGGAGCAGTTCCCTTAATTGTCAGAGCAATCCTTGTTAGAACAGAGTCCTCACTGCTCGAAGATGTTAATTGGAACTCAGCGATCTCAGCATCCGTATCCCCAAGTGTTGGGTTTGGAGTAGATCCTGTCTTTGCAATAGTTACTGTTCCTGCACTAGCTCCGCTTATAGTGAAAGTCTCACCTACGATGCCAAAAGTGCCTGTAACCTCAGCTGCATTTGTATCTACCTTGTCAGAGCTTGTCAGCTCGACAGCGTTCTCGTCTCCAGTAGTTGCCCCAGACGCAAAATCAACAACAAGAGTAAGCGTTACCGTCTCACCATCTTCTACTGCAAGATTTAGTGAACCGAATACTACTTCGTTAGTACTGCTGCTGAAAGTTCGTCCTGATGTAAGTCTTTCGTCGCCATTGTATATATAGATATAAGAAATGTCGTTTACTGAACCTACTCCAGTCCTGTGTAGTGTGAATCCGTCAAGCTCAGCATCGTCGCCTTCTGCTGTGAATTCAAGATTAAGTACCTCTACCGCAGTAGCTCCTTTTGGAACCGTAACTCCAGAGAGACTATCTCCCATTTCAACAGTCAAAGTAGCGTCGCTTGCAGGAGCTTCTGACTCGACACAAGATGCTGAATCAGCATCCCACTCATAACCTGTGCTGCACTCTTCAGTAGCTACACAAGCCCCAGTGTCTGTATCCCAGTCATAACCGTCTGCACATTCGTCACCTTCTGTACCTTCTGTGTACCTTAGTGTCGGATTCTGTCCGTTATCAACCATTACAGCAGCCTCAGCACGATTGATGTCGCCTCCAACGCCGAATGAACCGTCGTCGTAGCCATCAAATATGGAGTTGTTGTAACCGGTCTCAACGTATGTGTAGAACCAGTTGCCTTCTGCCGCATCATTGAAGTGAGGAGCGTTTGTTAAGTCTTCCTCAAGAGCTGCGCCATTAACGACCATCTTAGCGAATGCTGAACGTGTAACGTTGTCGCCAGGTCCGAAGTTATTGCTATCTCCGTATCCGGAAACAATGCCCAATGCTGTTCCAGTGTCTACATAAGGGTAGTACCATGCGTCTGCATCTACGTCATCGTAGTCTGCGACACCATAGTCTCCTACCTCTGCGAAAGCTTCTACTACCAATTTGATAGCTTCTGCCCTGTTTAGTGTATCGCCAGGTCTATACGTGTCAACGTCGTCAGCCACAATGCCTTGTGCTACGAGAGCTTCTACAGCTTCGTACCACCAGTCGTCTTCTGCTGTGTCTGAGAACGTTTGTGCGTTAGCAATGCCTGCAAAACTCATAGTAGCGAGTAGTGCCAACATGCTTAACCCTGCGATGGATTTGCGAAGTGATCGCAAACTCAATGAGATATCCATACGATTTTTCTCGGTTAAGTAATATTTTGTGTGAATTTATAGATATATATAAAGTTGGTTGTTGTATCCAAACTTTTCCTATAAAGAAAGTTTTTTTATTGTCGCGCCCGGTTTTCAAAGAACTTAAATGTATGTAAAGCGTTCTGTTCGTAAAGTTATTGTAGGCCTATACGCCTCATCTATTACTTTTAACTCTTGTTTCGTGCACTATGTTTCATATGTAGTGATGACAGGTTTTCTTTTTGTTTTATTGGTTTATCTTTTTGCTTTTCTTGCAGGCGTCTACCAGTGTACAATTTATGGTTTTGCTTGCATTCTTCTTGCTCCTGCTATTGCCTTCCTTTGCTTCGGCTTTGGTAGTCCCAACGGGACTCGAACCCGTGTTTCCGCCGTGAGAGGGCGATGTCCTAGACCACTAGACGATGGGACCATAGGTACTTGCGTGATCTTGCAGTGGCCGCTGGTGCAGATTTGGGTTTTAAGAGAACATTACTGGCCTTGCAGCCTCGTCTTAAGACTTAGGAACCTAACAGGTTTTATAAACCTTGAAGATCTTAATCAGGTTTCGAACCTATTTCAACCCTTTTCGGCTTATACAAGCCTTTGCTCGCATGTGCGCGCCTATACATTCGTGATGCTTGACGGCGATTTATCATTGATATTGCGCCTATACAGACTACTTTTACAGGTTTAAATTGTGCGTTAGCTATGAGCAGGCGTAGGACGACTGATTATCCACCATCAAAATCGCCTGTTTTTACATGCTATTTCCTCGACTATTCGATTTTGAACCTTTTTTGAACAGCTTTTGCACACCTTTTCAACGTTTAGCCTATTCACCATTTTTTCGACTAACTGACGCCTATTCATAATGACTATCCGACCGAGACGATTACTCCTGTAAAAACGCCCGAATTTACCGCTTTGGCCTACTTGTTTTAAGTCGTCTTTACTCCTGCCCTAAATATGTTTTAGTAGTATCTCGCTGTGCAAAAGTCGTTAAAAACTTGTAAGTTTCGTGGCTATAGTGGTATTTTCCATAAGCTATGAAGGATTTATATGGAATTTTAGGCGTATCCAGGGATGCTTCCGATGCCGATATCAAGAAGGCTTACAGAAGGCTTGCCCAAAAACATCATCCCGATACCAATAAAGGTGATAAGGACTCCGAGTCTAAGTTCAAAGAGGTTAATCAAGCCTATGAGGTCTTATCCGACAAACAGAAACGATCTCAGTATGATCAGTTTGGTGGTGCTGGTCCCGAAGCAAGTGGCGGGTTTGATTATGGAAATTTCCAACAAGGTTTTGATTTTGGAGGAGGTGGATTTGCAGATATATTTGAGACTTTTTTTGGTGGAGGCATGCGAGGACAAGGAAGGTCGGGACCAAGGTCATTTCGTGGCTCGGATATAGAATTTGAACTTAGTATTAAATTTGAAGAAGCTGTATTTGGCGTTGAGAAGACTTTGGAAATAGCGAAATCCGAGACATGCGGCAAATGCAAAGGCAATGGAGCTGAGCCGGGCTCTAAAATCGTGAGTTGTTCTCATTGCAATGGCAGTGGACAAGTTAGATCTGTTAAGCAAACCATACTTGGGCAAGTGGCTACATCCAGGATTTGTGATCAATGCCAAGGTGAAGGCCGTATCCCTGAAAAAAAATGTACTGAATGTCATGGAGCTATGCGCACTCGCCAGAAATCGAAAGTTACAGTCAAGATTCCCGCAGGTATTGACGATGGATCTATTGTGAAGCTTTCCGGCAAAGGCGAGGCTGGCGTCAATGGTGGTGGCTACGGAGACCTGTATTTGCACATCAGGGTTCTTTCGCATAATCAATTCGTCAGAGACCGCACCGACATAAGATCTATTTACGAGTTAGACCTTTTACAGGCCGTTTTGGGCGACAAAATCAAGGTCCCGACAGTACATGGCGACGTTGAATTAAAAATCCCTGCAGGGACTCAAAATGGAGAAGTTTTTACTCTGAAAGGATACGGCATTACCCCTGTCAGCAGTGGGCACAGCGGCAATCACTTGGTTAAGATACATATCAAAGTGCCGAAAAAACTTTCATCAAAAGAAAAGGATCTTTATAAGCAACTTGCATCTGAAAAAGGATTGGAGCTTAATGAACAAACTGGGATTCTCAGGAAAATAGTTGGTAATTTGTAGTATTTGCGGTTGTGTTAACCATTTAAATGTAATAGGATTTTAGTTGAAATAAAAATCAATATATGGATATTCGGCTCTCTTGGGATCTCTTCATAATTGTCTTTTTCTCGGTTATCATCGCGTACAGCTTTATAATAGGGAAAGACAAGACTCTCAAGGTTATTATAGGTACTTATCTCGCAATCCTGACCGCCGACGGTCTCGGCAATTTGTTTGAGCAGTATTTGCTGCCTTCTATACCTTCCTTAGCAGGACCCGAGGGAGGCCAAGCTCTGATACTAATGAAAATCCTTGTGTTTATCGCCGTTATCGTCCTGATCACTGTGAAAGGCGGGTTTTCCGTCGATGTACTGTCCGACAAGACTGCCGGCACTCGTATGTTGGCTACTTTTGTATTTGGAGTGCTTAACGCCGGGCTAATAGTAAGCACCATACTGGTGTTCATATCGGGATTTTCGTTTGTTAACGGGTTCTATGGCATGATGTCTGTAACCAGCCTATATCAGGAATCAGACTTGGTAAGGATGATGGTTGATAATTACAACGTTTGGTTCTCTTTACCTGCTATCGCATTCACCGGAGTAAGCGTGATGGAATCTGGAATGGAGTGAGGTTTTTTCTTAAAAGTGCTTGCTTATATGAAGTAATATGCATAAAATGGCTCTGCTTTTTTCCTGAAAAGCTTGGGTCAGTAGCTCAGTCGGTAGAGCAGCAGCCTTTTAAGCTGATGGTCCCGGGTTCAAATCCCGGCTGACCCACCATTATTTAGTAGGTAGTTTGTAGTAGGTAGTTGCTGAGAACTTGTGAGGCGCGCATGGTTCTTCCCTTCATAGAGCCGCGAACCTACTATTGACTAGTCGCGTTTTTTTTGCTAAAAATTGTCTACTCAAAGCACTTATACACATGGTTAATCAATTGATTACAATTACAGAAGCGGCAGACCTGATAGATAAGTCTATTCAGACGATTAGGCGCCTTATCAAAGGTGGCAAGGTTAAATACAGAAGGAAGAAAACTCCGCAAGGTTTTAACTATATGATTGATAAGACCAGTTTGATGGAGGTTTTTGATATGGCTCCTCAGCAAGAACAACCTTCCTCCTTTCAGAAACCTGAGACACAAGAGCCTATGCGCGAAAGCGCTACTCAGTCGGCCCAAGAGCCTCCCCGTCAGCAACAGCCTATACATGAACCTTATCGTGACGAGTCTACCTATTGTGTAGATACCGAGCCGGCAATATACATTCTTGAGTCGGAAGATTACATGCCTCATGACATAACGGATGAAATAGAGCCAGCCGAGGAGCCTACTTTCGAGACTACCGAGCGTGTCGAGCGTTACGCGGCAACAAGTCAGGACGCTGGCAATCAAACAGCGGCTATTATAGATAAGCTGCTTGATCAGCAACGTATTGATAAAGAGAAACTTTATCAGGTATTGGAAGCTTATCAAAAACGTGTTTTGGTACTTGAAGATCAAATCAAACAAATCCAAGCGCCAAAGAAGAGCTGGTGGGCGTTTTGGAAATAGGCACGGTCAGTAGTCAGTAGTCAGTAGTCAGTAGTCAGTAGTCAGTAGTCAGTAGTCAGTAGTCAGTAGTCAGTAGTCAGTAGTCAGTAGTCAGGGCTGGAGTTTTTTTTGGTAGAAAAGTTCGATTGCGTGGGCAAACTTTTTGGATTAAACTTCGCCATGTACACTTTTTTAACAAAACTCAAATGTCACTGTTTGAAAACACCATTAGCCAGATGAGGCAAGCCGCTTCGATCATGAAACTCGATCCGAATGTTGAGACTATTTTGAGCACTCCACATCGTATTTTGGAAGTCTCCGTCCCCGTCACAATGGACAATGGTTCTATCCGCATATTTACAGGTTTCCGTGTTCAACACAATAATGCTCGAGGTCCTTATAAAGGTGGCATTCGTTTCCATCCTGAGGTTGATATGGAAGAGGTTAAGGCTCTTGCTATATGGATGACTATGAAATGCTCTGTCGTTGGCATACCTCTAGGTGGAGGCAAAGGCGGAGTTATCGTTGATTCTCATACACTTTCCGCGCTCGAACTTGAAAGATTAACAAGATCTTATATACGCGCAATTGCGCCTGCTATCGGACCCACGAAAGATGTGCCTGCTCCTGATATGTACACTACTCCTCAGATTATGGCGTGGGCTGCTGATGAGTTTTCCAAGATTCATGGAGAGAACGTACTTGGAGTTGTTACCGGGAAGCCTCTGGAGGTTGGTGGTAGTGCCGGACGTGGCGACTCTACAAGCCAAGGCGGCATTTATGTGCTTGAAGAAGTATGCAAGACTTATAATCTGCCTCATGAAGGCACTAAGGTCGTTGTCCAAGGTTTCGGCAATGCCGGAGCTAATGTAGCTAAGATGCTTCATGACAACGGATTCAAAGTAGTTGGAGTGTCCGATTCAAGAGGTGGTATTTACTGTGAAAACGGGATAAATCCTGACGCAACACATAGCTGCAAACTGGACAAGGGATCAGTTGTCGAGTGTAGCGGTATCGGTGGCGAAAACTGTAAAGTTATCACTAACGAAGAGCTTCTGGAGCTTGAGTGCGATATTTTATTCTTATCCGCGATGGAGAATCAAGTTACTGCTGCAAATGCAGACCGTATCAAGGCGCGTTTTATTGTTGAGCTTGCCAATGGACCTGTCACCCCTGAGGCTGATGTTGTTCTTGAGAAAAAAGGAGTCTTGGTAGTTCCTGACATCCTTGCGAATGCAGGAGGAGTGACTGTGAGTTATTTTGAGCTTGTGCAGAACGAAGCTAATTTCTACTGGACTGACGAAGAAGTGCAAGAGAGGCTGAAAAAAATCATGGTTGATTCATGGAATAATGTGGCCGATTTGGCTAAAAAGTATAATTGCACGCTGAGACAGGCTGCATTCATCGCCGCCCTGAAGAGACTCGAAGCAGCTATCAAACTGAGAGGGTATAATTAGTTTGTAGTTTGTATAGGCGCTACGTCGTAATGTCGTAGTGCCTTTTTTGTTGTATTTAAGCGGCTGATGTGGTTTGATGAAGTCTGTTTTTCTTAAAAATAAATAACTTTTTCCAATGCCTCACAGGATCGAAGTGGGCTTCCGTGTTCTCGACACCAGGGCCTCTGCCAGAGAAACTCACCTGGCGCAACTATCTTTTGGCAATTCCTTGAGAGAGGTTTTTATCGTTGATGTTTATACTATCGATAAAGATTTCTCGATCGAAGATTTGCAGAAAATAGGTAGCGCTCTTTCTAATCCTGTTTTGCAGGAATTTACGATTGATAAGCCCTACGGCGTGCCTGAATTCGACTGGGCTATCGAAATAGGTTTTCTACCAGGAGTGACTGACAATGTCGGACATACTGTCAAAGAAATAGTGCAAGATTTGCTTTCTGCTACATTCGAGGAGCAAGAGGCTGTGTACTCTTCCCAAATAACTTATGTCCGTGGCGATCTTACCTCTCAGCAAGCAGAGGCGATTGGAGAGTCTATGGCCAATAAACTCATACAGAGAATCACTGTCAAATCTTATGCCGATTATCAGCGTGACTCCGGAATGGGCGTGCTTGTGCCACGCGTGAAACTGAATCATGAGCCGCAAGTTGATGAGGTTGACTTGGATATGTCTGATGAAGAGCTTACTAAGCTTGGGAAACAAGGTGTCCCAAATGCTGACGGTACACGTCGCGGACCTCTGGCTCTTAGCCTACCTTATGTCCATGCTATTAAAGATTATTTTGAAAAAGAAGGCCGCAAGCCTACAGATATTGAAGTTGAGTCCCTGGCTCAGACGTGGTCGGAACACTGCAAGCATACTATCTTTGCCGATCCTATTGACGATATTTCCGATGGAATTTACAAACACTATATAAAGCGTGCTACCAATGAAATCCGCGAGACTAAAGGAGATGCCGATTTCTGCGTGTCTGTATTTAAGGATAATTCAGGTGGAATAGTTTTTGATGACGAATGGGTAGTGACCGATAAAGTCGAGACTCATAACAGCCCTTCCGCTTTAGATCCTTTTGGAGGATCTATTACCGGTATAGTTGGTGTGAACCGCGATACTATCGGCTTTGGAAAGGGTGCAAAGCCTATCATTAACAGATACGGATTTTGCTTTG
>Ga0210014_1002227_pt1 | contig 13583 bp, 11 predicted proteins | sample CryGeymeta201519_FD_183983 | JGI IMG/M metagenome (GOLD analysis project Ga0210014, IMG submission 183983) | Groundwater microbial communities from Crystal Geyser aquifers in Utah, USA - Crystal Geyser metaG 2015-19 (SPAdes) (version 2) | ecosystem: Environmental > Aquatic > Deep subsurface >...
ATTTGAGGTTGGGGGGATTGGCTATAAAATATTTCTCAATCTCAATAAATGGGTCAATCATGGTTGGCGATACAAAGATAGGGCAGCAGGCAAACTCCACAGTCATCTTATTTACAATTCTCTCTGCCAGTTCATGCTCTACATCCGGGGTTTCACAACTAATAAAGAAAAGACAGCCACGCATCTTAAAAAGACGCAATTGATGAAACATGCGTGGGAATTGCAGTGCATCCTTTTTACGAAATACAACTGCTTTATCAGGCTTTTTCATTTTGCTTAATCTTCCTGTATTCTTCTACATCTTCAATCAACAAAGGATGAATATCACACCATTCCTTACCGTTCATATATTCGAGGGCAAACAAAGCATGAAATAACTCTAAGGCTTCTACCTTATCCGTGCTGAGGAGTCTCTTGTGGTCATGTATTTCAAGCAATATATCATAATAGGTGCGGTTCAGTGCCCGCTTTTTATTTGCCCGCTCTTCATTGATAGCCGATTCCATGTCAACAGTATCAATCTTTTCACCGTCATTGACCCTTGAATAACTTGAGGCAGAGGCAATAAGATCTATCAAGGTACGAAACACCCCCCCACTGGCATCTACAGCCATATCAAGGGCATTATTTTCAATCAAGCTACTTTCCATTCGGTTAAACACAAGCTGACGCAGGGTTTTTCTATGCTTTACAGTTTGTTCATCTTCTTTGCCATTCTTATCTTTCAATCTCAGATTACGCAGCACCTTTTGACGCCCAATCTTGCTTTCAATTACATTACTCTTTGGTGAATAGATCATTGAGATAGGAAGGGTAAACAGGGCACTACAGTTAATAGCTCCAATAGTACTTCCTTCTTCAAAAAAGAGTTTTTCTGCCTGCTGGGGTCGAACCTTATCCAGATCGTCTACAATCAGCAATATATCAAAACAGGGTTTGATGGATACTTTGATATTGAGGATAATATCGTTGGCTAAATTATGCAAATCAGTAATATTAAGCTTGTAAAATTCGCGAATCTGTTTGCGTGTTTCAGACTCAAATCGTATTTTTGCAAAAACATTAGCCGCCAGACTTACAAAAGGCAATCCAGAGCCAATCTTTGCCTTTACCCCCCCTCCTAGTTCACCCTTTCTTGCTTCTGTAGTAGCCTTTTCGGTTTGTAACTTACCGGTGAAATACCCCTCCATCTCTTTTAAGCGATTCTGCAAGTATGAAGGCAGATTAGTGCCTGTTTCTTCTGCCTTTTCTAAAATCTTAAGTATCATAGTAAGCAGAAAGTCAATAATATCTATATCATTAATATCAAGCACATCATTGGCACTGTATTTGACTACCAGATACTTAGCCTTAATTGCTTCGTCTTTGTCAATCTTGTTTAATTCAGTTGACTTGCCATTGCCCGGATGCCCGCCAAAAAGGAATTTGAGCTCCCGATTAGTGGTCAGAAGATCATCTTTGATTATCTCAATCTCCTTTCGTTCGGTTTCCACATACCATGGGTCATCCTTTGGACAAAGGGATTTCTGGCTATCGAAATAGTTTATCACATCATTTAAGCTTTGAGCCTTTGACATTCAGCACCTCCTACTTTATACTCAAGTGGGGCATAAATTGCGTTTTTCGCTGGTCTTAATCAACGATAGCTGTGTTGTTCAGGTTCGCAATAGCACACTATTGCTCACCTTACGCGCCATTGCTCTCCTTGATTAATCCTCACCCCGAGAAAAATCGCAATTTATGCCCCACCTGAGTATAGAACTATTATATTCTATCAAAAAATTAAGTTTATGTCAATCATATTTTACATTTTTTTTCTTGACGACTTACTCAAATTCAATCTCTTTCTCCCTTTTAGCTATTCCGAAATTAACCCCGGTAAACCTTTGTCCCTGCTGCAATTTTATATCCAGAACATCCGGGGTTGTTAATTCATAATCCTGATAACTGGCATTAATAATCGACTCTTTTTTTAATTTAACAGTATACTTATCAGCTAACATATTGCTGAACCTATACCGGCCATTATAAAAAGTAACGGCAATATCATTGTTAGCATAGATAATAGCACCATCTACCCCTCGTTCACCAGTATCAGGCAAGCCATTTCTATCTTCATCAATAAATATCATCCCTTCTATTTTGCATGATAACTGTAATGGAAATTTGAGTGGAATAATCTCATCTTCTGAAATAAATACAGTTTGTTCAAGGGGAATAGTACATATATACTCAATGGGTATGGTGCTGATATCCAAGGATATGGTTTGAGTCCCTGTGGGAATCGACAGCATCACCTGTCCAGTAACAGTGGTTGTGGCTGTCTCATCTTTAATTCGTAAGACTACGGCTTCCATGCCATTCTCATCCAAATCCATTATACCATTTCCATTCTTATCGTGAAACACAGTGGCATCGATATGCTGTGAGCCTGTATGGAATATGGATCGTAGAAACGGGGTAACAGAGGTGCTACCTACTTGTCCCTGTCTGACGGTGGTGAATGTCATTGGCTGGGGTTCAATATCCTCCATAATATCTGCCCGTGTATTACATGCTAAGGATAGGCTGAAGATAATGGCAATTAAAAATACATACTGCGTGATTTGATTGAACATTTTTACCTCTCCTTATTCGTAACTACTCACCACAAAGGCACGAAGACACAAAAAGTTGATAAGTTGAATAGTTGATGGGTTGATAAGTGGATGAATTGATAGGAAATGTTTATGAATTATGAATCTGTGTTCCTTTAACCTATAAACTTATCAACCTATCAACCTATCAACTTATGTGTTTTCCGTGGTAAATTCCTTTACCTGAGTAGTTACCCTTATTCTCCATAAAATATGGCAACTCTTTGGGCAAAATCCCCTGCCTTTGTTCCTTGGTTGGCACAGCAAACCCCTGACTCATATCTACCCGCTTGTATATATCCCATATTGCCCATTCAAGCAAATGACGGCTCAAGTAGCATGATCTTTGCTCCGGGTTATGAATACTGCCTGTTTTCAAAAAAGCATCATAAGGACAGCCACCGCCGCATATACTGATAGCTGAACAGGTAAGGCAGTCATTCATATTGTATGGATACCTCTTGTTCCAATCAATGATTTCCGGATGGTTGATAACATCAAATGGGGTAGGAGAGATCATCCCTGGCAATGAGTTATTAACATTGCCCAGAACAGCCTTGTTCTTCAACCCCATATTTTCACAAAGGGTTATGGTTCCATCCGGCAGGATACGAATCATTGACCAACCCTTTGACCCGGGGCATGACCTCAAGATTGGTTTTTGCTTGGCAAGTGCATTGAATCGCTTGCCAATCTGCATGATGTAAAAATTATTATCCCTGGCTATCTCCCACGAGCTTATCAATTCAGGGGTAAGTAATTCTATGGAGACATCTGCTGCCTCTGGTTTTATATGTGGCAAGCTCATACCAAGGTTGAAGGCTTTAAGCCCCTGTATGAAAAATGAGGTAATCTCAGGTAAATATTCACAGTTGTGTTTACCAACTAATGTAGATATGCCCACATTAAGCCCCTTGTCCTTCAATCGATTGTAGCCGGCAATGGCATCTTGATAACTGCCGGTATCATTATCATATACCCTCATCTGGTCGTGTATTTCCTGCCAGCCATCAATGGAAATTATGGGAAAGACATTATATTGAACAAGCATATCAATTATTTTTTCAGTAATGGCTGTACCGTTGGAGACCATAAACACCTGAATCTCATCAGGGGTAAAAGTATGGGATATTTCCATAAGTGCAGCTTGAAGTCCATTCGGGTTAAGGGTTGGCTCTCCGCCAAAAAAGGTAATGCTTGCTTTTTTACCAGATGGAACCAGCTCTTTGAAAAGTTGAATACTTTTTTTGATGGTAGTTGTATCCATAACCTTGATACTGGCATCATTAAGGTTATATTGCACCGTACAATACCTGCATCTCAGGTTGCAATTGTTTGTAAGCAACAGATACATGACAGTTATCTCTGGCTGGATGTTAGTCTGGATGATAGATTCCTTGCTATCGTTTATGGGTAAAGTCGCAGGATCAAGTGTTGGATTGCAATAAACGATGTCCATACTCAAGCTATGATACAAAGCCACATCCTGCGTATGAGGTGATGAAAAATGATGAATGTATTGAGAGTTTGGCATAAGAACCTCCATTATAACTGCTCAGGTTGTCTGGTTCACGGTTCAGAGAGCAAACCATCAACCGTGAACCAGAGGTTGCTTTGTATCTAACCTTATCCACGCGTTTATCTGCGTTCATCTGTGTCTCCGTGTCTCCGTGGTAAATTCCCCTCGCTGAGTAGTTACGGTTTATTTTTATTTCTCTTCTCTGTGCCCTCTGTGTCTCTGCGGTAAATCTTCTAATTTAACAAAGTCAAATTAGTAGCCGTCAACAAAACTCCTGCAAGCTGTTACTTCTCGTTTGCATCAAATGTCCCCCGAACTGGTGAGGGGTTAGGGGGTGGAAATTGTAAAGTTTATTTATTGGCAGCTCCTAATTTGCTAATTTCCCTTTTGTCCCCTTTTCAAAAAACCCTTACGCCCTTATTTTTTATCTCCCAAACAAGAGGATTTTCATCTCGAAAATCATCTGGCCTAAAACGAACAGTCTCTATCTTTGAATCTGCCTCCTTCAAGGCAGGCAAGATAGTCTTTATATCTTTTGCAATATCTCCTGTAAATCCTTTAGAGATAATTGCCACATCAATATCACTATGCGACTTGGCATTTCCCGAAACACAAGAACCATAGAAATAGGCAGATGAAATATCTAATCCACTTTTTTCTAACTTGTGAATGAAAAATTTAACCTTTGCTACAATTTTTTTATCAACCATTTTCCAAATTCCCCTATTTTTTCTATCTCTTCTAAGGCAAACTCTTTTGTACACTGTTGCTTGAACTCAAACTTAAAATCAGGATACCTCGCTTTGATATTATACTCATTTACCCTAAGAACAAATCCCAACTGTTCATCCAAAAGAGAAAGGTTTGCCTTTTCTGCCAAAAGACGAAGATTGTGAGTTGGTTGTGCATGGATTTTTGTCTCTTTAACTACCAGAGCTTTCAATAGTTTTTCGAGATAAAGATGTCCAAAGAAAAGAACATACGAATAATTTTCATTTTTGAGCAAACCTTCTATTGCCTTCCAATCATCCTCTGCACAGGCAATCCAATATCTTACTATTTCTTCAATTTTCATCTTTTCCATCGACTCCTTCATAGTTCATCTGTGGCTAAATAGCTACAAATATCATCCTCAAATCTATTTCAAAATCTGCAAACATATCCACTTTTATTCTATCGTTTTTATTATATTCCTCAGGTTCTCCATATTTATCATTTTTAAGCTTAAATATGCTTACCTCTTCTGTTGCTGGGTCAAATATCCAGTACTGTTTCACCTTATGTCTTTCATATAAATGGTATTTGACAACAAGGTCTTTTTTTGCTGTCCACAGAGACAAGATTTCTATAACTATATCAGGGACACCCTTACATCCTTTGTCATCAAGCTTAGCCCTATCGCAAACAACGACAATATCCGGCTGAACCACGGTTTCTATTTCCTCATCAGCCTCATCAAATTCAGGCAATCGGACATCAAAGGGGGCAACATATACCTCGCAGGGTTTATCTTTTAAGTAATTATGGAATTGAGCAAATAGCTCTCCCACAATCTTCTGATGTCTTCTTAAAGGTGCAGTGCTCATATCATAAGCCACCCCATCTATCAATTCCCACCGCTCTTCATATGGCCATGTTAGATAATCCCCATAAGTAAATTTTTCTTCTTTTTTCCTTGCCGCAAAACCCATAATAATACCTCCTCGTATTTGAATCGCGAATCTGAAGGAATAGAATAGATTCACGATTCGCAATTCACAATCATCCATTCCACCTGTGTTCGAATAATATCCTGCTGTTGGTTAACATCGCAGTGTTTATTCACAACAACCATCTCATATTCATCGATTAATCGACAATATTCATTCACTACTCGCGACTGAAAGGCAACAAATCCCTTTGCCATGCTTGTCTGCTCAATCTTTCCATCATAATAGAGTTTTAGTCCATCTTTAACATCCATGAGCATATCCATGCCTGATTCCCAAAATTGCAGCTTTCGAGTACTTTGAATACGATTAAGGGAAGTGTCAACGGCAGCGTCAAGATAAAAGGTTATATCCGGCACAGGTGCATCCTTATAGAGCAGCTTGACAAATTCAGGGCTTACCCCACGAGCCGTATCCTTAGCCATAGGGGTATAAATATACTTCTCGCACAAGATGATGTATCCTTGATTAATCGCTGGTTTAAGAACATACTCCAGTCTGGCTGCAAACTCAGCAGCCACTATGATAAAGGCTGTTTTGGCATCTATTTCATCAGCTAAGTTGAGCCGCATATTGAGATCATATATGGTTCTGGTTCGATACCATTCTGATTTTATTACCGGCAAACCCTTATCCTCAAGCCATGCCTTGAGCAGGTCTACTTGTGTGGTTTTTCCTGATCCGTCTATACCCTCAATCGCGATTAATAATCCCTTGTTCATGTTGATTTCCTTATGGTTGGTTGAACTTCGCAGTTGTCCATAATTCTTGCGTAACTACTCAGGTAAAGGAATTTACCACTCAAGACACAAAGAAACAAAGGTTCACAGTAACTACTTGTAGCTACATTGGACAGAAAAAACTACGAAATACGCGAAAAACAGCGAAAATTAATAATCAGAAGGAATTTGTGGATCAGAATTTTTCGCGTTTTTTTGCGTTTTTCGTAGTTATCTCTTGATAGCTGAGTAGTTACATTCTTACGATTATTCGTTGCCTTTTTGGACAGGGACAAGCCCTGTCCCTACTGCCTCAGAATTACCATCCAATTCTTTTGCCCTGTTCCGCAGTCGAATAGCATCATCATCCTTTCCCATTGCATGATAAACATCAGCCAAATGCCCGGTAACAACTGGATCATTATTCATCAATTTATAGGCTCGTTCCAGATTATTTACTGCCCCCTCAAGATTATTCTGTTGGTAATATGTCCAACCGAGGCTATCAAGAAACGCACCATTTTCAGGCTCTATCTCCAGTGCCTTGTGAATAAGTTTAACAGCCGTATCCAATCTCATTTTTCTTTCTGCATACATGTAGCCGATATAATTATAGGCATTGGCATGTCTGGGATTAAGCTTGATACATTTATAAAAACAATCCGTTGATTTATTTATGTGTTCAAGCCGTTCATTTGCCATGCCCATTTGATACCATGCCTCTTGATTATCAGGATAATGCCAGAGAATGCGACGATATATTTTTATTGCCTTTTCATATTGTTTATCTTGAGTATATATTGCTCCAAGCAATAGGGCTACATCCGTGGTTTGATTGAAGGGAAGGTTCATCGCTTTAGTAAGAATATTTATAGCCTCTTCTTTTTTTCTCTGATGAAGATAGATATAGGCTAATTGAAGATATGCCTGAGACATATTTTTTTCTAATCTTATGGCAGCCTCAAGCTCTCCTGCTGCATTATCAAACAAGCTATTCTTTTTATAGGCGGCCCCTAAGATAAAATGGGTTACTGGATCCTTTGGTTCTACGGTCAAAAGACTCTTTGCCTGTTCAATAACCGCATCTGTATTACCCTCTCCAAGGTAAAGCAAAAGCAATTTTTTCCTTCCCTGAATATGGGTTGGTTGCAATTCTAACCCCTTCTGATAATAAGCCTTTGCCTTCTGATTATCCCCCTGAAATTCATAGATAGAGGCTAAGGTCAAAAATACACCACCCTCTTGCGGGTTTATAGTTATTACCTTTTCTAAGAGGGCAATAGCCTCAACATATTGCTCATGGTCAATATACACATCTGCTAATTCAAGATAGGCAAGACTATTTGAAGGAAAAAGTTCTATTACCTTTTTATAGTTAATGGCAGCTGAATCAATATTTCCTTTTAACACATAGCTTCTGGCAAGTAAATAAATAGCTGAAACATTCTCTGGCTCAAGCTCTGCAACCCTTTCAAATTCTTCTATTGCCTGATCAAACGCCTTTTTTTGATAATAAATATTCCCAAGGATAAAATGGCTTACAGCAGATTTTGGGTTAAGGGCTATAGCTTGTGCAGCATAGACTTGTGCCTCTTTCTGTCTATTTAAGGCAAAATAAACAGCAGCTATGCTGGCTTTAACCACAGGATTTGAGGATGCTTTGTCAACACACAAATATTCCTTAAGTGCCTGTTTGTAAAGCCCCTTTTCCTCATAAGCAGCTCCGATGGTATATGATGAATATACATCTGCTTCTGTAATCTCAGGCTTAAGATGGGTACATCCAGCAGATATCAAGAAAATAAGAACAAGAAAAATATAACAATTTATTGATCGCATGAAAAAACCTCCAGTTTGGTTACTCAGAAATGACAATGGCTTGAGTAATTACATAATTTTATCAGAAACATTCCTCTTTGTCAATATTTTTCTTGACAACCATTTGATTTTATTATATCATGTTGAGACAGGGAGAAATTCGGGACAGGTTAAGAACAATAAATGCCAAAGGTATGACATTATTAAACAGTAACGAAATAATAATTATTGACATAACTGCTTAATTATGTTATGATTTATTGAGTAATTATAACTACTCAGGTAAAGTAATTCACCACGGAGAACACATAAATTGATAGGTTGATAGGTTGATAGGTTGATGAGTTTATAGGTTAAAGGAACACATATCCATAATTCATAACCATTTACTATCAATTCATCCACTTATCAACCCATCAACTATTCAACTTATCAACTTTTTGTGTCTTTGTGCCTTTGTGATGAGTAGTTACGAGTAATTACAGTAATTCCCTCAGGAGGTAATGATGGCTGGAATATCTCCAATATCCGTAATTGGCAGCGGGGCTTATAACACCTATTTTCATCCAGCAATGAATAGGGTAAATATGCCTCATAGAACGGATCCTGTTGATTCATCATATCCGATTAGACCCATATCTGCTTTGCCTGAGAGTAATAAAACTGCTACCGGCTGGGCAATAAATTCATTCCAATCCATAATGAACTTTTTCAGCCAGACCAAGGATAATCAGGCTAAAAATAATGTATCTGAGATTCAAAAACAATGCCCTGTTTGTTGCAATCGAGAATACACCTGTTCTAATGGGGAAACAACTGATGGCAAAAAGGCAATAATTCCAGGGCATGAAAGTGTCGAAAGGGTAAGACAGCATGAGGCTGAACACCTGAGAATAGCCCGAATGAATGCCGGTAATCAAGGGAAGATGGTTATAGCCCAACACATAAATACGATAACGGAAAAATGCCCTGAGTGTGGTGAGATTTTCGTAGCCAAGGGCGAGGCAATCACTGAAACAGTTGAGATGATAACCACCAGATCAGGAACATATCACCCATTTCGTAATCAATCTAATGGGCCAAACATGAGATTAGAGGGTGTGGGTAGATTGTTTGATGGGTATGGATGATGATAAGGAGAAAACCATGTCAATAAAAAAACAACCTGATAAATCATATGATTATCTTAACAAGGCAATTGCCCTTATTCTATGCCTCATTGTCTTCATTGTTCCCCTTTACTTTGGGCTAAATATGAACAGCCTTGATATTCAGAAGTTTGCTTGTTTACATGTCCTTATGCTCATTATCCTCTGGCTCTGGATTGGACAGATAGTGCTGAGCGGCAAGATACGGCTTGTTTGGAGTCCATGGTGTTATTTAGTACTGATCTATGTAGGTGTTAATGTAGCTGCAACAGTATGTTCTGTTAATCCAACGGTTAGTTTTTTTGGGTTTTATGGTCATCATGAGGGGTTGTTATCCTTAATCAGTTATGTGGTGTTATTCTTTATTATCATCAATTTTATTGATAGGCTAAAAATTCCATGGGTATTGACCACCGTCATACTCTCCTGTGTTGTTGCCGGTTCATATGGAGTTATCCAGAGGCTTGGGCTTGATCCTGTAAAATGGGAGTTGTTTAATGCTGGAAGGTGTCCCTCCACATTTGGTAATCCGATTGGCTTTGGCAATTATCTCTCCTTTGGGCTTTTGTTTGGGTTTTGTTTGTATTTGTTATGGGTAAATAAATTTACACCATCATCTATTATAAAGAAAAAGGGCATACAAAAGCAGGCAATATCGTCCCCACCATCTTTTGGTCAAAATCTCAAATACATCTACGGTATATTCCTTATCCTGATGTACCTTGGTTTTTGCACATCTCAGACCAGGGCATCCTACCTTGGATTATTTGGTGGGCTGGTACTGATATTTGGCTTGTCATGGAAGGCGGTTCTTAAGAAAGAGGTGCTGGTTATAGCTGGGATTATCCTTATTATTACTATTGGATTTAATCTTAATCCAGAGACATCCATGTTCTTGCGATTTCAACAGGCTGCAAGCGAGTTAACCACAAAGGCAACACAGCATGAAGATGAGGTTAAAGGACAGCCATCAGGTCCAGCCAGATTTTTTATATGGAATAGTGTCTACCGCATTGTCAAGGCAAATCCTATCCTTGGCACAGGGCTTGATACCCTTGGCATTGTTTACCCTCAATACAAGTCCATTGAATCAGCCAGGGCAGAGGGTGCCTATGCAGTGGCTGCATCTGCCCACAATGAATTATTGGATATTGCAGCGTCTTCTGGATTGGCAGGGATATTTTCTTACCTTTGCCTGCTTGTCTTTTTTTGCATTCTCTGGATAAAGGTATATCGCTCATCTCCTGACCAAAGGCTTTACCTTTGTGCTATTGGTGGCGGTATCATTGCCCATCTTATCCAGAATCAACTCAGTCCCACAGGCATCGCTGATTCCTGTGCCTTCTGGGTAATGCTTGGATTGATAGTTTCATCTGCTGCTGCGAGTGAGCCACGAATAATAAGGCTGAATTGGCTGAATGATGTGCTGATAAAAATATTGGTTATAGTGGCTGCTGTTGCTGGCGGGCTAATATTTTTAATATATATGGTTATCAAACCATGTATTGCAGATTTTAACTATGAACAGGGGACACTTTTGGCGGGAAATACAGAGATGGAACAGCAGGCTATCTACCGCTTTGAACGGGCAGTAGAATATAACCCATATGAAATTCAATACATGCGAGAGGTGGCAGCATTTTATGTTAACAAGGCTCAGGTAAGTCTACAAAAGGAAACCATGGATAAGACAATTAAATCTGCCCAAACCCTGATAAAATTTAACCCTTATGATGCTGTGGGGCATTGTATTATGGGTGCCTCATATTATCTTTTGAACAAGATTGGTGAGTCTCCCCTTTCGCTGGCATTATCCCCATATCAGCAGGCAATCAAGGCTGATCCCTTCAATCCAGACCCACATAACTGCTTGGGGTTGGTTTATTTAGAGATAAAGGATTATCAAAAGGCAAGGAAAGAGTTTAAGGACGCACTCCAGTCTGATATCAGCTATTCTGTAGCAGTAAACAATCTTCATCGCACCTATCTTGAGCAGGGAAATATTGAGGAAGCCATAACTGCCTACAAGGAATTATTAAAGATAGCTCCTCAGGTTGTTGGTAGTGTGTTATTAAGGGAAAAATTGGTTGATGCCTATTTGAGATTAGGCAGACAGGATGAGGCAAAGAAGGAATGTGAGGTTATAAAAAGGCTTGATCCGGGGAATGCAGTGGCAAAACAAGTGATTGGATAGGAGAAAAGAGTAACCCGTTCACACCCTCTAAATGACAGCCGCAAGAAGGACAATCCTTGTTCTCACGAAAGTGGGGAACCGGGGCAGGAATGACGCGTTGTTCAGGTTCGTAGGGACGAACCTATGTGTTCGCCCATTTATTCGGGGAGACACATAGGTAGATACATAGGTCTATCCCCTACACACGCCTTGCTCTCCTTGATTAATCCTCACTTGAGTATATCACCTCATCAAAAGGAATGATTTTAAGGGTATCGCCATAATATTATCTTCTAACATAATATTCCTATCATTTTTAGTAATAACCAAACCAAAGCTGGCATTATTTAATGGCTGATTCATAAAATGTTTAATGCCGAGTGTATCTTTTGATTCCACACTATTCTGGTATTTTATCTCTATTGGTATGCGATGCTGTCCAATTGTTATCACAAAATCCACCTCAGGTTCTCTATTTCGTTCTGGAAGATAGGCAACAGCAAGCCCATGAATGGTGGATAAAAAAGCACCAACTATGCTTTCCGCAAGGTGTCCGGCAATAGTATCCTCAGCTTGATTCTGATTATTGCCGGTTAGTGAAATATTTTCCTGAAGCCAGCTGGCACGCAAACTATGATCAGCAATACAAAATTTTGGACTGCTTTTTTTCTTTTTCAAACGGATTTCAAGTGGCATAATAAGATTAACCAAAAGGGTATCACTAAGAAAACGAAGGTAATTTAGTGCCTTTTGGGGTCCAATATTAGCATTAAGCGTTTGCTGAAGCTCTCGAACCAAGGTCGTCAATAATGGATTCTGTCCGGCGTATCTGCAACAAAGTCGAAACAATTCCTCAAGCAACGACACATCTCTTTTCCGTCCCTTTTCTCCTGAACGCAAATCATGCTGGATAACCCGCTGAATAATTGTCTCATTGAGTTGATCCGCAATAAAACCCCATTCTAATTCAGGGTTGATATGGGCAATTGGATAAGCACCCCGCTGAGAAAAAAACTTAAAAACAGTATCACGATAGTTAATATGGTTCAGTCCATATTCTCCAAGACCTATCCAGAACTCTTTTTTAGTCAATTTTTCAAGACCATTGTCTGGCATGTAAGGAGCAGGAGTTTTCATCTTACGAAGAATACCTATTTCAGTTAACGAAAGCAATCCCACATTCAGTGTAGTGATTCTGCCAGCAAGGCTATCCTTGCCCTTTTCGATACGCAAGGCAGAACTGCCAGTTACTACTGCCTGGCAACTATTAATATCCACCAGATGTTTGAGCTGTGGCGCCCAATTGTCCACATTCTGAATTTCGTCAAAGAAAAAATATACACAGGCACCTTTTTTATTAGCAATTAAATTTATTTTTTCTTTGAGAATTTCCTTCTCATACCAATAGGCTAACGATAGAATAGGATCGTCAAAATGTTTTATAAAACTGATTTCATCAAACTGAATCCTGCAAATATGTCTGGGAGGTATTCCTTTTTCCAGAATATCTTTAATTACCTGAAGCTGACTGGTAGTCTTTCCTATTTGCCTGCTTCCACGAATCATAACCACTGGTGCCAACCCTATCTGCATTCGTTTTTGTATCTGAGATACCAAATGTCGTCTGGTTTCTGGTACTACAGGCAAGGCATCAGCATTTTCCCACCAGGGGTTCATATTTGTCAGCGTTTCTCTGATTTTATCGTTTGTATTGTCCATAGCTATGCTCCTGGTCAGCAATTCTCATTATGGTAAAATGGATAAGGGGGAGATATGGAGATTAATCGGTAGGACAGGCATTCTTGCCTGTCATCTGCAACAGGACAGGCAGAAATGCCTGTCCTACCGACAATTCTGTTGA
>Ga0210014_1002259_pt1 | contig 13501 bp, 11 predicted proteins | sample CryGeymeta201519_FD_183983 | JGI IMG/M metagenome (GOLD analysis project Ga0210014, IMG submission 183983) | Groundwater microbial communities from Crystal Geyser aquifers in Utah, USA - Crystal Geyser metaG 2015-19 (SPAdes) (version 2) | ecosystem: Environmental > Aquatic > Deep subsurface >...
CGGTCCTTGGAAGGTAGATTTGACCAGACAAGCACATGCCCACACTCAAAAAGTTCTCAACCTCAGTCAGAATCTACTGTTTGGTTGCGCCAAACCAGCCTTTGCTGTTAAATTTTCATCTACTGAGTCTACGATTCGATTGAAGATCTGGGCGGTGACGTGAGCAAATTCACCCGCAACGACGCCGGTCACTTCGCGGGCAACACCGAACCGTTCCGCCACTGGGACGCCGAAGGCGAAGTATCCTACAGTTGTGCGAAGTGCCACAGCGCGGACGGCCTGCCTGAGTTCATCAAGAACGGCGGCACCGTCGCGGTGACAGGGTCTGGCTCTGTTGTGACAGCGGGTGTGGGCGCCATGGAACCAGGCAATGGTTTCAAGTGCGCTACCTGCCATAACGAATCAGATTGGCCGAACCGCTATGCAGTGACCAGTGTCCCCTTCCCCTCCGGCGCGAACGTCACCTTCTCCAAGAAGGACGCCGAAGGCAAGTTGATCCCCGATGACGCCAATCTGTGCCTCGAGTGTCACCAGGGACGCGAGTCCACCGCCAGCGTCAACAATGCGCTGAAGGGCAAGGACCTCGACACCGTGGATGCCAATATTCGCTTCAAGAACATCCACTACTTCGCGGCGGGCGCGACCCTGTTCGGGAACGACGCCAAGGGCGCCTACCAGTACGATGGCAAGGAATACCTCGGCAAGCACGCGCACGTGGAGAATGGCTTCACCTGCAAGTCCTGCCATGATGTGCATGCGCTGGGGGTCAAGACCGAAACCTGCGCCACCTGCCACGGTACCGAGGATGTGGAAGCCATTCGCTACGGCGATCCCGTTGACTACGACGGCGACGGCGACATGGCCGAGGGTATGTACGGTGAAGTCGACACCCTGCGCGCGGCTCTCTTTGCCGAAATCCAGAAGTATGCGGCCGCTAATGGTGGCGCGATCGAGTACAAAGCCGGCGCTTACCCATACTTCTTCGGCGCTGACGGCAAGGGTTACGCCACCTGGACACCTCGCCTCCTGAAGGCTGCTTTCAACTACCAGTACAGCCAGAAGGACCCGGGCGCGTTCGCTCACAACGGTAAGTACGTCATCCAGTTCCTGATCGACTCGATCGAGGATCTGGGCGGCGACGTGAGCAAGTTCACCCGGCCTTAGTAAGTTCTGCTGGCCCAGGACAAGTTCAAGATTCAACCACGCTGGCGGGCGCAAAGCGCCCGCCAGTTCATTTTGTTCCCTGTTCTCGCCCCAAATCATATCGAATTTGTGATATTCAGCACTTCCCAGCAGGTTGATTTGTTTTAGAATTGGGCAATTCGACTCAAGAAGCCTGGGCTTTGCCAAGAAAAGATTGCGGCAGAATTCAAGACAATATTTTCCAACCTTCCCGTGGAGGCACAGCATGTTCAAAAAAATGATGACGGGACTAAAGAAATTCTTTTTTCCACCGACAGGATCACCGCGCTGGATCAGACTATTGCCGTTTGCGGTACTGGGCCTGCTGACCGTATCGCTGCTCGTCGGCGGCGCATATACCTGGCAATACACCAATTCATCGCCTTTCTGCGGCACTTCCTGCCATACGATGCCGCCGGAATACGCCGCCTACCAATCATCCCCCCACGCGCGCGTCGCCTGTGTGGAATGCCACATCGGGCGCGAATTCGTTGGAAACCAAATCATGCGGAAAGCCGGCGATATGCGGCACATCGTCGCAATGACCTTCTCGACCTACGAATACCCCATCATGGCTGGAAACATGCGCCCGGCGCGTGATACGTGCGAAACGTGCCACACCCCGGAAAAATTCTCGGATGACAGCATGCGCGTGATCAGCCATTATCAATCAGACCAGGACAACACTCCCTACCAGATCTATTTGATCCTAAAGACCGGCGGGGGTACGAAGCGTGAGGGTTTGGGCCAGGGTATTCACTGGCATATCGAAAATCAAGTCTATTATTACCCAACCGATAACCTGGAACAAAGCATCCCATACATCCAGGTGATTGATGACGCCGGTAACAAGACAGAATACGTGGATGTTACGTCCGGCTTCGACGCGGCCACAATGGACGAAAGCAAGCTGGAAAGAATGGATTGTATTACATGCCATAATCGCATTACACATCGCGTCTACACACCGGAAGAATCTATTGATCGGTCTATGCAAGTCGGGACACTGCCTGCCGAAATCCCGTTTATCCGCCGCCAGGCTGTCGAAGCCTTAGGCGCAACCTATGCCACGCAGGAAGAAGGTCTGGCCGGGATTGGAAAACTTTCCGATTATTACAAAACCAATTATCCCGACTACTATGCCTCCAATCAAGTCAAAATTGACGAGGCGATCAATGAGATCAAAACGATCTTTAGCGACTCGGTCTTCATCGAACAGAAATCCGATTGGAACACGCACCCAAACAACATCGGCCATTTTGATTCGGCCGGGTGTTTTCGCTGCCATGACGGGAAACATTTGAATCTCGACCAACAGGCTGTCCGGCTGGAATGCAACTTATGCCATTCGATCCCGAATGTAACCTATCCCCAGGATTTTGTTACAAAAATCGAGATCAGCCGCGGGCCCGAACCCGAATCCCACCTGAACGCCAACTGGATCAGCCTGCACAACCAGTCCATGGATTCGACCTGCGCCAACTGTCACACCACCGAAGGCGCAGGCGGGACAAACAACACTTCGTTCTGTTCGAACAGCGCCTGTCATGGAAACGTGTTTACCTTCGCGGGCTTCGACGCGCCCGCACTGCGGGAAATCCTCAAATTGCAAATCCCCACTCCCGCGCCGACCATGCCGCCGGCCTCTCGAAACCCAACCTTTGACAACGCCATCGGCGCGCTCTTCGCCGCGCGCTGCACGGCCTGTCACGGCGCAACCCCCTCGAAGGATCTGAGTTTTCTCACCTACGCCGATACGCTGAAAGGCGGCCAGGACGGCGCGGTCATCCTGCCCGGCGACAGCGCCAACAGCCCGCTGGTCAAGACCCAAAGCCAACCGCACTTCGGTAATTTCACACCCGAGGAACTGGCAATCATCATCCAGTGGATTGACGCCGGCGCGCCGGAAAAATAACCTGCCCTGTCAATACGTAAACGGCGGACGAAATTCGTCCGCCGTTTTTGTTATTCTTCAACCAATTTTTGGTGCGCAGACAAGCCGTGATCGGTCTCGGAAAAATCCGCCAGCAAGATCAAGGCGTTGACCACCGTATTGCCGGGATTGCGCCAGCGATGGCGCAGGTGCGCCGCAAAGATGAGACTGTCCCCGGGTTCCAGCACAAGGACCTGATTCTCCACCTGGTATTCCAGCGTGCCGCGCAGGCAAAAAACAAATTCGTGCCCGGTATGCACCATCGCGTTCGGCCCACTGCCTCCCCCATTTTCGAGCGTCAGGATGAACGGCTCCATGCGGCCAATGAAAGTCGCGCCGCCCAGATCCTCCCACACCCCGCGCTGGAAGGAAACGCGCGGGCGCTCCGCGGCCTTCATGAAAACAATCGGCTGGCGCTCCAACGACTCTCCAAAGAATGCCGTAATATCCACTCCCATCGCATCCGCCAGTTTGTATAACGTGCTGACCGAAGGACTGGACTTGCCGCGTTCGATCATGCTCAACGCATTGGCCGAAAGGCCGCTTTTCACTGCCAGGCCGCGCATCGAAATATTGCGTTCCTCACGCAACACGCGCAGGCGAACTCCAACATTCACCGAGGGGGCTTCTTTATCTTGCATCACCATCGCGATCTCCTTGCCACATTATAAGGGCTGATAACGAATTTTACACCGAATGGCGGAAAGATTAATATTGTAGAAGTTTTTGTGACATCCTGCGCAAGCATTTGTGACATGTTTCACTATATATGTGTCCAAGTAAATGTTACGATATGGCGATGTTGTATATATTCGATTATACACATAAAGGAATTGAATGATAACCCCATCCCTTGCGCAGGAAGTATCACAACTCGAAGCCGAGTTGTGCTTTGCATTGGCGGACCCCACCCGTATCCTCATGCTGTATGCCCTGGAGGATGGGCCGCACAATGTCACCGAACTGAGCAACGCGCTGGGGATCACCCAGCCCACAGCCTCGCGCCACCTCAAAATCCTGCGCGACCGCGGCCTGGTCCGGCCTGAACGAAGCGGCGTCACCATCCATTATCACCTCCACGACCGCCGCATCCTGCAAGCCCTGGACCTGCTCCGTTCCGTCCTGCGTGACCGGCTGATGGAACGCGCCAATTTGATGGAAGAAATCCAATCCTGAACAGGAGATTGCAATGACGAAGACCCGCTCCCTCTGGACCCTCGGCCTGGCCGCCATTTTACTGGTCATCATCGTCCCCCTGGCGATATTCTGGCCGGAGCCTGCCCAGGCGAAAGACACCCCCTCGGATAGTGTGCCCCGCCACGTCACCCACACCGACCATAAAGACATTGTTCAAGGGGATTTCACCACCGGGCAGGAAGTGACCCAGGCCTGCCTGGAATGCCACCCGGACGCCGCCACTGAAATGATGGCTACCACCCACTTCACGTGGGAGAGCCAGCCGTTTGACGTTCCCTGGCGCGACGAGCCTGTCACCATCGGCAAGGCCAACCAGATCAACAACTTCTGCATCGGCACGCAGGGCAACGAAAAGAAGTGCATGACCTGCCACACCGGCTACGGCTGGACGGATGCCAACTACGATTTCAACGATCCCGAAAACGTGGACTGCCTCGCCTGCCACGCGGACACGTCCGCGTATGCCAAAGGCGAATATGGCAATCCCGCCGAGGGGACCGACCTGCTGGCCGCGGCAAAGTCCGTGCGCGCGCCCACGCGCGATAACTGCGGCAAATGCCACTTCGACGGCGGCGGCGGCAACGGCGTCAAGCACGGCGACCTCGACGAGAGCTTATACTTCCCTGCGGAAAACCTGGACGTTCACATGGGGCGCGAAAACTTCCTCTGCACCGATTGCCACCGCACGGAAAACCACGTAATCAAAGGCCGCATGGTTGCGGACAACTACACGGTTGACCCAAGCGAGCAGGCGGCCTGCGAAGACTGTCACGCCGCGCAACCCCACGCCGACGCGCGCCTCAACCTGCACACCGACGCGGTCGCCTGCCAGACCTGCCACATCCCCAACATCGCGCTGAAAGACCCGACCAAAGTCTCGTGGGACTGGTCCACTGCCGGGCAGGATCAGCCCGAGGATCATTACACCTATTTGAAGATCAAAGGCTCCTTCGTCTACGAAAAGAATTACACCCCCGTCTATCTTTGGTTCAATGGCAACCTGTCCTATCGCTACCTGCTGGGCGACAAAATAGATCCGCTGAAACCCACCCACATCAACCTCCCGGCTGGCAACATCAAGGACCCGAAAGCCAGGATCTTCCCCTTCAAACTGCACGTTGCCAAACAGCCCTATGACACAGTCTACAACTATCTGCTCCAGCCGCGCACAGGCGGAGGCGGGAACGGTGGCGGCGGTTTCTGGGAGACCTTCGACTGGCCCTCCGCGCTCGCGCTCGGCGCGCAGGATACCGGCTTGAAGTTTTCCGGTCAGTATGGCTTCGCCGAAACCTGGATGTACTGGCCGACCACGCACATGGTTCAGCCCACAGAGAACGCCCTGCAATGCGACGCCTGTCACAGCGACAATGGCCGCCTGGACTGGAAAGCCCTCGGCTACCCCGGCGACCCGATCGAATGGGGCGGGCGGTAAGTACACGGGTTGCGAGTTACACGTTTCGTGTTCCACGCCGCGACTCCATGAGAACCTGTGTACGTGTGTACCTGTATACCTGTGTACGTTTCGCGTGAGGAAAAACTATGAAGACATTTTTCAAACTCTTACTGCTCGGCACATTGGTCGTCGCTCTCGCGTTCGGGATTAATGCCGCCTTCGCAAAAAACGAAAGCGCGCCCGTTCCATCCGTCTCGCCCATTCACCCGACCTTCGCCCTGCTCGATACGGACGGAGTCAACGTGCTCGAAAGCGGAGGGGCCGTCTCGACGATGAAGACCTGCGGCGAATGCCACGACACCGAGTTCATCGTCTCGCATTCGTACCATTCCGACCTCGGCCTGCGTGACTACGCGGCCAGCGCGGAAACGTGGAACGCGTCGGACGGGCTGTTCGGGGAATTCGACCCGATCGGATATCGCTACCTTTCGGCGAAGGGCGACGAACGTCTCGACCTCACCACACCCGATTGGCTGAAAACCTACGGGTGGCGCGTCCCTGGGGGCGGGCCAGCGGTCACTAGTCGCGGCGGCCAGCCTCTCGTGAGTCTGAAGCCGGACGCGGAAAATCCCGAAGCCAGCGCGTACGATCCCGAAACGGGAAAATTCAAAGCGTGGGACTGGTCCAAGTCCGGCGACATCGAAATGAATTGCTTCCTGTGCCACACCGCCAACCCGAACAACGCCGCGCGGATTGCATCCATCGAGCGCGGCGAATTCGGATGGGCCAACACCGCCACCCTCGTCGGCATGGGCATTGTTGAACGCTCCAGCCCCGACGCGGACGGCTTTGCCTGGAACGCCGACGCCTTCGACGAGAACGGCGAATTGAAAGATGAATTCGTTCAACTGCAAGACCCCACGAATAAAAACTGCGCGGCCTGCCACGGTGAAATCCACGAAGACCCGATCGCGCCGCTCATGCTGGACGCCTGCGACGCGACGCAAACGCAGACCGCCACCACGGGACAGGTGATCGCCTCGCAAAAAATTTCCGAGTCGGGTTTGAACCTGAGCGGCAAAGCCGGCTTGGACCGCGCCTGGGACATCCATGCCGAGCGCGCCCTGAAATGCACCGACTGCCATTATTCGCTCAACAACCCCTCGCACTCGCTGGACGAGAAAGCCGCCAACCCCGAGCATCTCACTTACGATCCGCGTAAACTGGAGATCGGCGAATATTTGCAAATGCCCGATCACAATTTTGCGCGCGGCGTGAGCGCGCAGTTCGGGATCGCGCCCGAACTCAAGAGCACCATGCGCCGTTGCGAATCCTGCCACGATACCAACAAATCGCACGCGAACTGGCTCCCCTACAACGACCGTCACATGCAAGTCGTGGCCTGCGAAACCTGTCACGTCCCCAGGATAGTCGCGCCCGCCTATTCCAGCGTGGACTGGACCGTGGTGCGGCTCGACGGCTCCGCCCGGGCAGAATGCCGCGGCATCGTAGAGACGTTGCAAGGCAACGTCTCTACGACCACCGACCTGGTGACCGGCTACCAGCCCGTGCTGATGCAACGCACCGACGTCGAGGACGGCAAGACCTTGCTCGCTCCATACAACTTGATCACATCCTTCTTTTGGATTTACGAAGACGGGAACGGCAACCTGCGCCCGGTTCGCAAAGCGGACCTGGAGGCTGCGTACCTCACGAATGGCGCTTACGCGGCCGACGTGCTTTCCGCCCTCGACGCGGACGGGGACAGTAAACTCTCCGACTCGGAGATTGTGCTTGATACCGAAGCCAAGCAAAACCTGATCGCGGGCAAACTCGAATCGCTTGGGTTGAACAACGTCCGCATCTACGGACAGGTGCAACCCTACTCGATCAACCACAACGTGGTGGACAGCAAATTTGCCACGCGCGACTGCGCGGCCTGTCATAACACCGACTCGCGCGTCACCGCCCCGATCCTGCTCGCGGACTCCGGTCCCGCAGGCGTGACGCCTGAATTTGCGCAGGGCACCAACGTGACCGCGACAGGAAACATCGTCAGCGAGAACGGCGCGCTGTACTACGACCCCGCCAACGAAAAAGATAAAACCTATATCTTCGGACATAACCGCGTCGCATGGATTGACTGGTTCGGCGCGTTGCTCTTCCTCGGCACAGTTGCAGGAGTGGCAGTACATAGCACCCTGCGCTACATCCTGGCGCGCAGGCACGGCAAGCGCACTGTTGAAACGAAGCCCGTCTACATGTACGAAGTCTACGAGCGCTTCTGGCACTGGCTCCAGACCATCGCCATCGTTGTGCTCCTGATGACCGGACTCGTCATCCACCGCCCCGACCTGTTCGGCGCTTTCTCTTTCCGCCACATTGTGACCATCCACAACGTGCTGGCCGCCCTGCTGGCGATCAACGCCCTGGTCTCGATCCTCTGGCATCTCATCAGCGGCGAGATCCAGCAATACATCCCGCATCCCTACGGTTTCATTGACCAGGCGATCACGCAGGCAAAGTATTACCTCCAGGGCGTCTTCAGGCACGAGCCGCATCCGTTCGATAAAACCAAAGAACGAAAGTTCAACCCATTGCAAAAGATCACCTATCTCGGCCTGCTGGGCGTCCTGCTCCCCTTGCAGGGAATCACCGGCATGATGATGTGGATGGTCCAGAAGATCCCCTCCATCCAGGCCTGGTTCGGCGGCCTGCCCTTCCTCGCCCCAATGCACACACTGATGGCTTGGCTGTTCGCGACCTTCATCGTCGGCCACGTCTATTTGACGACCATCGCGGGACCCGAGCCGCTGGATAGCATCCAGGCCATGGTCACGGGCTGGGAAGATATGGAAGCGAAAGAGCAGTGATCAGTTTTCAGTGATCGGTAATTGGTAATTGGTAATCGGTAATTGGTAATTGGTAATTGGTAAACCGCTGCCCTGAGCGGAGGGTACTCCCGAAGTCGAAGGGCAAGTAACCAGAGAATCATGGTTGCTTTGGTCACCCATCCTTCGACTTCACTCCGTTCCGCTCAGGACGGCGGCAACTTGAAAAAGCCCTCACCCCTGCCCCTCTCCCATTGGGAGAGGGGAGTGAAGGAGAAAAATATGACAACCGCTACACCCATCAAAAAAGGATTGTTCAACCGCACCGCGAAACCGTATGTTCATCCGTACTTCGGCGGGATGGTGCTCGGCATCGTGCTGTTCCTGGCGCTCTTCCTGACGGGCAACGGCCTCGGATCATCCGGGGCCACCAGCCGCATCGTGACCGCTGCCGAAGACGCGGTTGCGCCCGATCACGTGGACCAGACTCCCTACCTGCTCAAACTGGCGGGCGGCGACAAGAATCCCTTCGATGACTGGATCATCCCGGTGTTCTTCGGCGCGCTGGTCGGCGGATTTTCCTCCGGCATGATCTTCGGACGCGTCAAACTTGAAACGACCAAAGGCCCCCGCATCTCCAACCGCACGCGCTGGCTGGTGTCCTTCCTCGGCGGCGTGCTGTTCCTGTACGGCGCGCGCATGGCGCGCGGCTGCACCTCCGGCCAGGCGCTCACAGGTGGCGCGACTCTCTCCGCCGGTTCGTGGGTGGTGATGTTCGCCATCTTCGGCGGTGCGTACGCCGTGGCATATTTCGTCCGCAAACTTTGGTTATAGGAGGCTGACATGCAATTCCCTCTACCCGCATTCATGTCCGTTAGCGCTGAAAACCCATGGACCTACCTCGTCTTCGGCCTGATCGGTTTTGCCTTCGGCTTCACACTCGAAATGTCGGGCTTCGGCGACTCACGCAAACTGGCCGCCCAGTTCTACTTCACAGAAATGACCGTGCTCAAAGTCATGTTCACGGCCATCGTCACCGCCATGGTATTGCTGTTCGGCGCGGTGAGTCTCGGCCTGTTGAACTTCAACCTCGTGTGGGTCAATGAAACCTACCTGGCCTCCGGCATCCTCGGCGGCCTAATCATGGGCGTCGGCTTCATCGTCGGCGGGTTCTGTCCCACCACCTCGCTGGCCTCCGCCTCCACCGGCAAAATTGACGGGATGTTCTTCATGCTCGGCGGGTTCTTCGGCGCGCTCCTGTTCGGTGAAACGGAAAAATATTTTGATTATTGGTACACCCACGCGGGTTACTTCGGCCGCCTGACCCTCGACCAGGTTTTCGGACTGCCCGTCGGCGTGGTGGTTTTGCTGGTGGTGTTCATGGCGCTGTTCATGTTCTGGGGCGCGGAACAACTCGAAAGGATTTTCGGCAAAAAAGACCTGACGAAGGAACCGAAGCTCCGCCTCGCGGGCGCGGGACTTTTGGCTGTCGCGGCCATCTCAGTCGCCCTCATCGGGACGCCTTCCACCAACGCCAAATATGACCGTCTCACCTTCGAGCGTGAAGTGGACGGGCAAAAAGTGCAGTACACCGCCGACGAAATGCTGGCCGAGCGCAAGGTGCAAATCCACCCCGGCGAGTTACTCGCCACGATGGCGGACGACCGTCTCATTGCATCCGTCATTGACGTGCGCTCCGAAGCGGACTACAACCTGTTCCACATTGCGAACTCGGTCAACGTTCCGCTGACGGAAATCAAGACCGTCGTCCCGTCCCTGCTCGCGGACCAGGCCGCAAACAAAGTCTACGTGGTGGTGAGCAATGACGAGGTCGCCGCGACCGAAGCCTGGAAGATTCTAGTGGCCGAGGCGGCGCCGAACGTCTACATCCTGGAAGGCGGCGTCAACAACTGGATCGCGGTCTTCGGCAAAAGCGAGGAAGGCATCCGCCTGCTGACCGTTTCCAGCGCGGACGTGTTGCGCTACGCCTTCAACTCGGCCCTGGGCGACCGCTACGAATGCGCCAATCCCAGTCCGCTGGCAGAATGGGAATTGGATTTCACGCCCAAGATCCAATTGCAGTTGAAGCGCGATAAATCTGGCGGGGGTTGTGGGTAGAGCAAGTGACCAGTGTTCGTAATCAGCGATCGGAAAGCCCGTTTTCATCGAGAGAACGGGCTTTTGATTCTGTTACCATTACTCATCTGTTGTAGTATTCATTAGCCTGCCTCCGCCAAATTGGCAGGATCAATCCCGGACAGTTTTTCCCGTCACCCGTCCAGCCAGCCGTTCCCAACCCCGCTTGACCTGCAAGGACTTCATCCGCCACGCGCCGACGATGCCAAACGCCTTTTTACGGGATCCAGTTCGATAACACGTTCACAACCAAATCAGGATTTGTGGGATCGTTTGTTTTGAGATGAACCGCAAAGTTGTGCGGACCATCCATGCCTTCGTGCATCATGAAGACACTGGATTGGACGATTGTGCTTTCGCCGGGTTTGAGTACCATCGAACTGATGGTTAATTGGGGAGGTCAACACCCCTCCAGTACTTCAATGTACGGTTTTTCCTTGAAGCGCAGTGCGCCGTCGCCGTTGTTTGTTATTTTTATGGCGAAGGTCTTCTCCACGTTAAATTTCACATCGCCGTAATCAATCTTTTGCTGATCCACCGCAATGGATGGGGATCCGCCGCCACCTCCGCCTTGATTGGCAATAAAGAACGCGGCGGCAATTAATAGCAGCCCTCCTATTATGATCGGCGGCCAGGGAATGGCTTGCCTTTGCTTTTGCTTCTTGTGTTTTTTGCTCATGGTGTCTCCTTAGTAATAATTGAATTGAAAAGAGTATAGATACGCAATCAAGTCCCAGATTTGTTCCTCGGTAAAAATCGAGCCCCACATGGGCATGCCTGTGCCCATGCCGCCGCGCAGGATTTTTCCCTGCAACAGCGCGGGACTCGCGCCGAGCATGCGGGTTGGGTCGCTGAAGTCAACAGGGCGGCCGTTATTTGCGCTCGACATGCCTTTGCCAAAATCGGCGGCGACTTTATCCGCGAAGACGCCATCCCCTGCGCCGTTCTCGCCGTGACAGGCCGCGCAGTTTTGGGCGTAGAGTCGCTGTCCATTTGCAAGGGATTCGGGTGTTGTGTTGGATTGCCAGATGGAGGCAACCACGTCCCAGCGCTGTGATCCTGTGAGTGATGTAGTGGACAATTCATCAAATACCTGGTAGGGCGAATGTGAGCGATAGTAGTCAGGAGATTGGTAATTGGTAATTGGTAAATTGGCTGCCAGTTGCTGTCCGTTGATTGCCGATGGCTGATGACTCGGAATGATGGGCGCGTCGTGCGGCGCGTCAATGTCGAGGCCGAGGGAAACGTACAGCGGCGCTTCGACTTCGTTCAGCACAGGCGCGGGAGCAGGCTCGAGGTCCGCGTTTGAACCGCTGACTTCAATCGTGCCGCGCATCCGCCAGTGATTGAGTCCGCACCAGCGCGTGCAGAAGAATGTGTAAATCCCAGGCTTGTCAAAAGTCAAAGTGACGTCAGTGACTTTGCCAGGCAGGACATCCACGCTTTGCATATCCATCTGGCCGACAGCGAAACCATGCGCCACATCGTCAGAGGTGAGATGTAAAGTTACTGGCTCACCAGCATTCGCATGGATGACATCGGGACTCCATCCGCCGTTCTCCGCGACTTGCGCGTGGATCAGCGGCGTGCGCGCCCAGATAATGAGCGGCGTTCCAACCGCCCCGACCATTGCTATCGTTATCAAAATGCGGGAGAGGAGTTCCGAGCGTTTCATAAGAGCAACCAGAGCATGACCAGTGTGGTGATAAAGCAAAATGCGACGACGGGTATCGAAGATGTTTTTATTTCGCTCGCGGCTTTCTGCGCGGTGCGCGCGGACCAGATCAATCCGCCGACCAGCGCCAGCGTTTGCGCGGGCGCGAGAATGGATGTGAGCATGGGCTGCCATGCGGCGTTTGCCGCGCCGAATAAATTCCAGCCGAGACCGAGCGGATCGGATAATGAGGCAAAAATGTAGGCTGCGTTAGTCAGTACGAAAGATAAACTGAATGCAATCCAGAACATCAAGCCGAGAGGAATGAGGGCGGTTGCGAGAGAAGCAAAACGCCGTTTCAGTGGGAGAGCGCTCTTCGTTTTTAAAATGCCGAGTGTGAAAAGCCCAGGAAGAACGAGGAAGATAATTGCAAGAAAAATGATGGCATAGATAAACCATGCGCTTGCGCCGACGTTGTACGCCGCATCTTTTAGCGCGCCCCATGGCCCCAGCAACACACCTGCATAGACCATTGCCGCAGCGAGCATAATGAAGGCTTTGAAGGCTTCATCCATTCTTGTGGATGGTTTTGCAAGATCAGCTGAGAATGGACGAAGGTTGATCGCGATATTATCGTGCGGACAGGTGCGGATGCATTCCATGCACAAGCCGCAATAGGTATTCTTCGTCAAGCCGCCAGGGAAGACATCCCACGGACAACCGTAACCGTTTTCGTTGCCGTTGTAACAAGGCTTGCCAACGCAAGCCGCACAGACTTGCTTGTCTTTGATCCGCAATTCGATGGGAGCAGTTTGAGAATATAAACCGATAAATCCGCCGACTGGACAGAGATAGCGGCAAAAGGCGCGGCGCTCGAAGATTGCGCTTAATCCAATCGCGGTGAAGAGCATGGCGGCCAAAACGATTCCCGTAATATTCGGTGTGGTGAGAAGAACGCCGCTAAATAATGCCAATAGGAGGAAAGAGACATTCTGTAACCAGATATTTCGTAACGCTTTGGGCCAGCGCAGATTGAGCCGCTTTGGTTTTTTATCGGGCGGGCTTAATACCGCTCCGCGTTGGAACCATTCGCCGGGAAGCGGAATCGGGCACACCGCGCACCATCCGCGCCCGAAGAATGGGACGGCGACGAGAATCAAGATCGCCCACCATGC
>Ga0210014_1002281_pt1 | contig 13445 bp, 13 predicted proteins | sample CryGeymeta201519_FD_183983 | JGI IMG/M metagenome (GOLD analysis project Ga0210014, IMG submission 183983) | Groundwater microbial communities from Crystal Geyser aquifers in Utah, USA - Crystal Geyser metaG 2015-19 (SPAdes) (version 2) | ecosystem: Environmental > Aquatic > Deep subsurface >...
TTGACTTAAGTTAGGAAATCTTTACTATAGCTTAAAAAGAAAGTTGCCTGACCACAATTTGACATCGGGCAACCAAAGAAGTAAAATAAAAATACGCAAACTATATCGGTGAAAAAGGGTTTAGTTATGGCTCTGTGGATAAGTTGTTAAAAACATTAAATTTCTGTGAATAAATTGTTATCTTAAACATTCGGGAGATTGCCACCGCAAATTTAATAAAAACCCTTATCCCATATAGATTTTCGCAAAAAACAACTCTTTATTACAGTTTTTAAACTGCACATCCGAAAAATGGAGAATAAAAGCGTGAATATCTGGGAGAAAGCTCTGGGTATTATCGGAAAAGAGGTTGATTCCAGAACGTTTAAGTTGTGGTTTCTCCCCATAAAACCCCTTTCTTTGTCCAACGAAGAAATAATCCTGGAAGTGCCGGACGCCTTCTTTGAAAACTGGCTCAAAAACCACTACCTTTCCCTCATTAAAAAAGCAGTTTCTTCTGTTGCCGGGACTAATCTCTTAATTAATTTTTCGCTTTCCGAGAGCGGTCCGGAAGAAAATCTTAAAGACTCTTTCAATAATAGCAGCCTTGACAGGAAAGAAACCGCCAGAGTTGACCACTCCGGGCTTAATCCCAATTTCATCTTTGACAATTTTGTTGTGGGAAGTTCCAACCGGCTTGCCCATGCTGCCGCTTTAGCCGTAGCCCAATCAATCGGCACGGCCTATAATCCTCTCTTTATTTATGGGCCGGTAGGACTGGGCAAAACCCACCTGATGCAGGCCATTGGCCATTTCATTAAGGACCGGGGCGAATATCAGGTAAGTTATCTGCCCAGCGAAAAATTTGTTAACCAGTACATTGAGGGGCTACAGACTCGCACGATTAATGCTTTTAGAAATAAATTCCGTAATCTTGACGTTATCCTGCTTGACGATATCCATTTTCTCGCCGGGAAAGAAAGGATCCAGGAAGAATTCTTCCATACTTTCAACGCACTTTATGATCACCATAAACAGGTGGTAATTTCTTCGGACCGCCCCCCCCAGGAAATTACCGCCTTAGAGAAACGGCTGGTCAGCCGTTTTGAGTGGGGTCTGGTTGCCGACATCCAGCCGCCGGATTTAGAGACCAGAATCGCTATTTTAAAAAAGAAAATTGAAGCTAAGCAGGTAGATTTGGATGAAGAAATAATAATTTTTATTGCCGAAAAAATAAAAAGTAATATCCGTTTATTAGAGGGTGCAGTTACTAAACTTATTGCCTGCTCATCCCTTTTTACCAAAAAAATAGACCTTCCGTTTACTAAAGAGGTGTTAAAAGATATTATCTCTGAGGCTCCCCAAAAACCAATTACTATTGAGGTTATTTTAGAGAAAGTTGCTGAAAGTTTTAATCTTTATATTTCCGACATTAAAGGAAGAAAAAGAAATAAAACTTTTATTCTCCCCCGGCAAATCAGTATGTATTTGGCTAGAAAATTAACCGAAAATTCCTTGCCCCAAATTGGTGATGGTTTGGGCGGGAAAAATCACGCTACCGTTATCTACGCGTATAGAAAAATTGAGGGGATGATTAAAGAAGACTCTCTTTTTAAAGATAGGGTGGAAAAGATAGTAACAAAAATTAAAGAAGAATAGAAAGTTATTAACAGATTTTTAACATTTTAGATTAAGAGATAAGTTTTACAGTTAAAACATTCCAAGTTTTATTAAATAATTAAACATTTATAATAATAAGAATAATAAAATTAAATAAGAATATTAATACTATTATTTAATTAAAAAATAAATCTAATTTAAATGCATAGGAATTTCATTTTTCTAACCACGAATTAACGCGAATTACTCTAATTCGTAAAATTCGATAAATTCGTGGTTTTATAACTTATTAGATAAAAAATTTTTTTTATGATATAATAAAATTTCTCTATTAGAAAATTTATTATAAAATAATTTAACCAAAGGAGAAAAAATGGAAATAAGTGTTGAAAAAAAAGATCTTGCTAATGGACTGCAAAAAATGGTCGGGGCGATTAACCTTAAGCCTTCTCTTCCAGCTCTCTCATTTATCCTCTTAGAAGCAGAAGGAGAAAAACTTTTTTTAACCGCCACCGATTTAGAGTTAACCATAAAAACAATAATTCCTTGTCGGGTAAAAGGAAAAGGGAAGCTTCTGGTGCCGGGAAGAAGATTTACTAATATTATTAAAGAATTGCCGGAAGCCGAAATTGAAATTACCGAGGATAAAACTAAAAAAACCTGTATTGCGGTTAACAATATTTTCTTTACTTTGCCCGGCTTAAAAACAGAAGAATTCCCCACCTTGCCAAAAATCGGGAAAGGAACGTCTTTAAAGATGAAAGAAGGGGCGTTAAAAATAATGTTAAAAAGAACCAGGTTCTCTATTGCTTATGATGAGACCAAAGCCTTTCTTCGGGGACTTCTTTTTAGTTTTAAAAAAGATAGTTTAATTTTGGTGGGCACCGACACCAGAAGGCTTGCCTATATCAGAAAAAGTTTTCCTTCGCCGGTAGAGAGGGATTTAATCCTGCCGATAAAGTTGATTGATGAGTTAGAGCAATGTTTGGGGCAAGAAGAGGAAGTCGAGGTGGCTATTAATCCTAACCAGATTACCTTTAAAACCGGAGACACCCTTATTATTTCTCAGATTATTGAAGGCCAGTTTCCGAGTTACGAAACCGTTTTTCCTCCTGAAGAGGGGTTAAAGAAGATAAAAGTAAAAAGATTAGGATTGATTGATGCGGTAAGGCGGGTCAGCCTTCTCGCCAGCGAGCGGTACAATTCCCTCAGATTTGATTTTGCTCCTAAAAAGATGACGGTCTCAATCAACAGTCCGGAGGTGGGAGAAGCCAGGGAGCAAATCCCGGCTGAATATTCCGGAGAGACAACTGCTATCTCTTTTAACCCTGTTTATGTCCTGGATGTTTTAAAGAATTTAGAGACGGAAAACATAATTATTGGAATTACCGACCCTTTAAAGCCCGCGCTCATTCAACCGGATAGCCAGGAGGAATATAAATATGTCCTGATGCCGGTAAAGATTGAATAGAGGGTCAGGTCTCCACATTTGACAAAATCGAAACCACAGATTGACATAGACAACAAGATTAAATAGTATATGGTATGGACCGACAAAAAAGGGACTTTTCTTAAGGAGATATCTATCTTTACAGGAATTATAGGACTAATATTATCCAATCCTTACTATATTATAGTAACGCTCTTCATTGTTCCCTCGTTATTGTTATATCTACCTGGAGTTCTTTCTCTATTGGCTATAACAATGGGAGTTTTTTATGGGAAGAAATATCGGGCAGAATCCTTAATGCAAGTGTTTACATAGGAATTTCAGGTATAGTTTTATTTGTAAATACTCAATAAAGGACGTTGTCCCGGTCATTGCGAGCCGAAGTTCAGGCGAAGCAATCTGACACGAAGTGTCATTCCGAGTGAAACGAGGAATCTCTCTCTTCAGAGAAGTCAGGGATTGCCACGCCAGCCTTTGGCTGTCTCGCAATGACAGATACGAGGTTGACTGAATATTTACTTTTATTTTTATTGAGTTTTCTCATATCGTTTATTCTCATGTATGGTGGATAATGATTACGAAAATTGGCGAGATTATCCCGGGAGTAATCGAGAAAATAACCCGGGGAAAGCCAATAAAGGTCAAGAAACTTTTTCCTGAGTTCTGGGAAACTTTGGTTGGAAAAGAAACTGCATCTCACACCCGGATTAAAGGGTTAAAGCGGGGAACTTTATACGTCTTAGTGGATAGTTCGCCCCACCTCTCTCATCTTTTAATGGAAAAGGAGAAAATTTTAACCCAGTTAAAAAAAAGCGTTACCGGGATTAAAGAGATTAAGTTCAAAGCCAGATAATACGGTACAATCCTGCCAGTATAAGAGAAGCACCTTTTCGGACTGTCTCTCTTTATCGTTCTCTCTTTTTATGTCTTTGGGCGCGCAGTTTCTTCTTTCTCTTGTGCTTTGACATCTTGGCCCTTTTTCTCTTTTTTCCGCAAGGCATCTCTCTCCTTATTAGTAAATTACTTTATTTAAGGGATATTCAATAATTCCTTCGGCGCCAATCTCTTTAAGCCGGGGGATAAGGTTTTTTACTTCTTCCTTCTCAACGATGGCTTCCACCGCGCACCAGCCCTCTTCGCTTAACGAAGAAACCGTAGGTTTGCGCAGGGCCGGCAAAACAGAAAGAAGCTTTTTTAATCTTCCTGACAGGATGTTTAGTTTTAATCCTACCTTGGTCTCTGCTAAAAGTGCGCCCTCTAAAAGTAAGGCCAAGGCAGAAAGTTTCTTTCTCTTCCAGGGTTCCCGAAAACTTTTCGTGTTGGCAATGAGCCGGGGGGTTGACGTTAGAATAGTTTCAATAATCTTTAGGTTGTGGGCGATAAGCGTAGCTCCGGTTTCGGTAAGTTCGGCGATGGCATCCACTAATCTGCCGGCTTTAATCTCGGTAGCTCCCCAGGAAAATTCCACCTTTGCGGATACCCCTTTTTTCTTCAGGTAATCTTTGGTAACGTTAACCAACTCGGTGGCAATAGTCTTGCCTTCTAAATCGGAAACCTTTTTGATGGGGGAATTTTTGGGAACGGCAATCACTAACTTAACCGAACCAATGCCTTGTTTGGTGTAAGGGAGTTCTTTGACCTCCTTAACCCTGGCTTTGTTCTCCAGAATCCAATCCTTCCCGCTAATGCCGCTGTCTACGGCTCCCTTTTCCACGTAAGTGGGTATCTCCTGCGCCCTGATTAAAGAGACCTCCAGTTCCGGGTCATTGGTGGAGACCAGATAGGACCTTTCCTCTACTTTTAACCGGAAACCGGCTCTTTTAAAAAGCGAAAAAGTAAAATCCTGAAGGCTCCCCTTAGGAAGGGCAATTTTTAATTTTTTCATTCCTTAAAAACTCCTATTTTTCTATATTTTTCATAGCGCAGTTCAAGAAGATGGTCAAGAGGGATTTGATTTAACTTGGTCAAATTTTCTTTCAGCGCGCCCTGGAGATTTTTAATCGTCTCTTCCGGGTTTTGGTGCGCTCCCCCTAAAGGTTCCGGGATAATTTCATCAATGATTTTCATCTCGAGAAGGTCGGTAGCGGTAAGCTTCAATGCTTTGGCGGCTTCCTCTTTGGCGTTCTGGCTCTTCCAGAGAATTGCGGCGCAGCCTTCCGGGGAGATGACCGAATAGATACTGTTTTCTAACATTAAAATTTTATCGGCTATTCCGATACCCAGGGCGCCGCCGCTGCCTCCCTCGCCAATAATGATACAAATGATCGGAGTGCGGATGGAGAAGATTTTCATTAAATTTTCACCAATGGCTCTGGCCTGGCCTTTTTCCTCCGCCTCTAATCCCGGGTGAGCCCCGGGAGTATCAATCAAGGTTACCACCGGCATATGAAAGCGCTCAGCCATTTCCATTAGCCGCAATGCTTTCCGGTATCCTTCGGGATGAGCCATTCCAAAATTCCGCGCTAAATTTTCCTGGGTATCTTTCCCTTTTTGATGGCCGACAAGAACGATGTTTTTACCTTCAACTTTTCCCAAACCTGCGATAATTGCGGGGTCATCGCCGGTAGACCTATCCCCGTGAAGTTCCACGAAATTCTCAACCAGAGCATTGATATAGTCCGCGGTATGCGGCCGTCCGTGGCATCTGGCTAATTCTACCCTCTGCCAGGGGGAAAGCCCGGAAAAGATTGTTTTTTTTCTTTCCGCTAATCTTTCTTTTAATTTTGTGAGCCTTTCGTGATAATCAAGGTGCTTTTCCTGGGCGATTTTCTCTAACTTTTCAATCGACCTTTTCAGCGCATCGATTGGTTTTTCAAATTCTAACATCTTTAAATAACTTTTGGTACCCGGAAACAACCGTCCTTTTTTGCCGGAGCATTGGACAAAGCGTCCTTTTGTTCCAATCCTTTAACGGCAACATCCTTGCGCAAGCGGTTAGCTCCCCCCTCACCTTTATCCTCCCCCTCAAGGGGGGAGGAAGTAGGTGGGGGTGTAAATTGAGACAAAATATGAGTAGTCTCTTTGACTTTTTCGGTAGGCAGAGTTTTTAACTTCTCGACGTAAAGCAAAATTTCCTCCAGGTTCTTTTGATACTGTCCTACCTCTTCTTCTTTTAATTTAATTTTGGCCAGTCGGCTGATATAAACGACGTCTTCTTTGGTAATTTTCATAAGAAAGATTATTTTATCAGTTTTTTTCTTTAAAGTCAATTGTTTGACATTTGAGACCATTTTACGTATAATTCAACAGTACAGGAATTTCCTTTTTTGGACGCAGAGTTGCTGTCAGTAATTTCAGGGAAGTTAATCTTCCCGCATAGTTGCTGTCAGTAATTTCAAGAAGTTAATCTTCTCGCATATTACTACTGAAGTAAGCAGATAGATTAGTAGCGCAATTCCCTACTGAAGAGAGATGATAGTCCAGTAGCGGAATTTCCGCAGATACACGCAGATAAATATCAATAATTGACTCGAAGGGTCATTGCGAGGAGTCCGCCAAAGATTCAGTGGCGGACGACATGGCAATCTTATGAGATTGCTTCGTTTCACTCGCAATGACTTCATCAGAATCCTGTTTTATCCTGATGTTATCTGCGTCCCATTAAATAAAAATGTTAACCCCGTTTCGTGATAGTTTTAAAATTCCAGATCTGCGAAAAAAAATTTTAATTACTTTGGTGCTGTTAGCGGTTTATCGGCTGGGTTGCTATATTCCTACTCCGGGAATTGATGGTATTGCCCTGGCTCAATTTTTCAGGAGAATCCAGGGAACGCTCTTTGGAATTGCCGATCTTTTCACCGGGGGGGCTTTGAGCAGTCTTACCATTTTGGCTTTAGGAATTATGCCCTATATTTCTGTTTCTATTATTTTAGAACTTTTGGCGGCGGTAGTTCCTTATTTTGAAAATTTGAGAAAAGAAGGGCCTGAGGGGAGAAGAAAACTTACTCAGTTAACTAGGCGGGGCACGGTGTTACTTTGTATCATTCAAGCCACGGCCATCGCTTTTTGGCTGGAGAATCCTAATAACTTTGATAATGTAGTGATGGTTTCTCAACCAGGTTGGTTCTTCAGGATACTGACGGTAATCACCCTTACTGCAGGCACGATCTTTTTAATGTGGTTAGGAGAGCAGATTACCGAGAAGGGCATTGGCAATGGCATTTCTTTAATTATTACGGTCGGGATTCTTTCCCGTTATCCGTCAGCCGCCAAGCAAATTGCCATGCTTTATCGTTCAGGACAGTTAGCCGGTCCTACAATTTTTTTAATGATGATTTTAATTGCTTTGGTTGTGGCGGCTACCATTTTACTTACTGAAGGAGAGAGGCGAATTTCCGTGCAATATCCTAAACGGATTGTTGGCCGGAAAGTGTACGGAGGCCAATCTACTTATCTTCCTATTAAGATTAATCAAGGCGGAGTTATTCCTTTAATTTTTGCGGTCTCTATCCTGATGCTTCCGGCAACAATGCTTAGATTCGTTAATAACGATCTGGTTAAGAGATTTTCTGATTGGTTGTCTCCGGGCGCTTTTCTTTACACTCTTCTTTATGCCGGGCTAACCGTTTTCTTCTGCTATTTCTATTCTGCCATTAGTTTTAATCCTGATAATGTTGCTGATGATTTACGCAAGTACGGAGGATTTATTGCTGGGGTGAGACCGGGAAAACCTACCGCAAACTTTCTGGAAAAGATTTTGACCAGGTTGACTTTACCCGGTTCTCTTTTTTTGGTTGCCATTGCTATTTTTCCTTACCTTATTATGAATTGGTTAAAAGTTCCGTATTTAGTAGCCAGTCTTTTTGGAGGAATTGGTTTGCTCATTATCGTTGCCGTAATTATTGAGACAATGCGCCAAATTGAATCTCATTTGCTAATGCGCCATTATCAAGGTTTTATGAAGAAGATGAAAATAAGATGATAACTTTTGCTCTTTTACAAGTAAGAAAGCCAATGGTCAGTTTTGTGCAAGAGTTCGGAGCTCTTCCCTTGCGGCACGTTAGTCAATCCCAGCGAGATTGACTACACTCTATGAATCTGCTCGCTCCGAGAGCACTTATTCCAGGGGGGGTAGTGAGGGCTTCCGAAATAAGTGCTCTCGACCGTGCCCGCTCGCAGATTCAAAGGCACGCTACGGAAAGACTCCAAACTCTTATGTTTAGTTTTGCAACTACCATTGTCTTCTTGTAATTGTCTATTCAGAAAAGAGAGCAAAAGTTAGAGAAGAAGAGAAGTAAGAGTTAAGTTATCCTGAAATACCATATGATTACAGTGATTATAAAGGAGATTACAGTGATTTTTATCTTTAATCACCGTAATCAAGAAGTTTAATCTCTGTAATCAGTAATAGTTTTAGAGAAACTAACCTATTACGAAGAGAATAGAAGAATGAACAAAAATAATAATGATTTTTATTTTTTCTTCGTGTCTTCTTTATTTCGTGATTTCGTGGTAAGTTTTTATTCGTGTTAATTCGTGGTTATATTTTTTCTGTGTTAATCTGTAGCTATAAATGATTATTATTCTTTTTGGGCCGCCGGGAGCGGGGAAGGGGACTGTGGGGACACTTTTGAGCAAGGACTTAAATATTCCCTTGATTTCCACCGGCGATATTCTGCGGGAAAATGTGAAAAAAGGAACAGAATTAGGGAGAAGAGCGGAATCATTTATGAAAAGCGGCGCTTTAGTTCCTGATAAAATAATAATAAGGATGATCAAAGAAGAAATTTTGAGATTAGAAGGAGGATTTATTCTTGATGGAGTCCCCCGGACAATTAACCAAACAAAAATATTAGATACCGTTGTTAATAACCCCTATCAGGTTGTTTATTTGGATGCTGAGGATGATTTTCTTATTAATCGGCTCTCTAACAGGCGTATTTGCAGGGATTGCGGGAGAATTTACCACTTGATTAATATTCCTCCCAAGAAGGAAGGGGTTTGTGATAGATGCGGAGGTTCTCTTTATCAGAGAGATGACGATAAAGAGGAAGTGATAAGAAATAGGTTAACTCTTTTTCATTTAAAAACACGGCCAATCTTTGATTATTACCAAAAAAAAAATATTTTAAAAACTGTAGATGCCTCGCTCCCTTTGCCGGAGATAATCAATTTAATTAAAAAAAATAAGAGTGATTCCCATAAAAGATAGAGAGGAAATAAAAAAGGTAAAAAGTTCCTCGCGAATATTGGTCGAACTCCTCGGTCTCTTAGAAAAGAAGATTCGGCCGGGAATAACAACCCTGGAGTTAGATAGAATAGCTTTTGATTTTATTAAGCGAAAAGGGGCAAAATCTGCTTTTAAAGGATATCGGAATTATCCCGCAACTCTTTGTACTTCGGTTAACCAGGTAGTGGTTCATGGGATTCCTTCTTCCTATAGGCTTAAAGAAGGTGATGTTGTTGGGGTTGATGTTGGCGTATGTCTTGACCATTATTATGCTGATGTTACTCGTACCTTTGCCGTAGGTGAAATCTCCCCCCAAGTTGCTAAATTTTTAGAAGTAGCGAAGGAATCTTTGAAAGTAGGAATAAGCAGAGCTGTAGTTGAGAATCATCTTTCCGATATCTCTAATGCTATTGAGAATTATGTGAAGAAAAATGGCTATTCGGTAGTGCATGAATTCGTTGGTCATGGAGTGGGCAGAGAATTACATGAAGAACCGGAGATTCCCAATTTTGGTCCTCCTGGTGAAGGCCCTCTTTTAAAAGCAGGAATGATTTTCGCGATAGAACCAATGGTGAATATAGGGGGGAGCGGGGTTAGGATTTTGGAGGATGGCTGGACAACTGTGACCAAGGATGGTAAACTTTCAGCACATTTTGAAGATACCGTTTTGATTAGCGAGAACGGACCAGAAATTCTTACTTGTTGCTAACCATGGTTAAAAAAGGAGCAATAACGGTAGATGGAGTGATCACTGAAGCATTGCGGAACGCATTTTTCTGGGTAGAATTGGAGAATGGTCATAAAATTTTGGCTCATGTTAGTGGAAAAATGCGACTTTATTATATTAAAATTTATCCTGGAGATAAAGTAAGGCTGGAACTTTCTCCTTATGATCTATCTCGGGGAAGAATTATTCGGAGATTGTAGATGAAGGTAAGGTCGTCAGTGAGAAAAATTTGTCCTCAGTGTAAAATTATTAAAAGAAAAGGAGTGGTGCGGGTGATTTGTACTTCTCCCCGTAATCGCGCAAAACATAAACAAAGACAAGGATGACTGTTGCGACGAATAAGGAGCAACGAGCTAGGCATGCCCGCCGAGATGTGAGGCGGGCCGGGGGACTGTTGCGACGAATAAGGAGCAACGAGCTAGGCATGCCCGCCGAGATGTGAGGCGGGCCGGGTGAGGCTCGGGCAGTTTCTTATGCGGCACGCTCACAGAGATGCTCGCTATAGGCGACTTCTCTGTCTGGGCATTCATCCGTCGCCAAATGCCGCTACAGAAACTCCCTCGCCTCTGGTTTAAACACTAATAATGAGAGGACTATTTCTCTAAAGAGGATATATGGCAAGAATTGCCGGAGTAGAAATCCCCAATAAAAAGAAGATAAAAGTTGCTTTAACCTATATCTATGGAATAGGGAGCAAATTATCGGGTAATATTCTAAAGGCATCTAATGTGGACCCTGAGAAACGTGTCAAGGATTTAAGCGAGGAAGAAATTTCTAATATTACCGGTGTAATACAAAAGACTTCTAAGATTGAAGGCAGTCTTCGTCGCGACATAACCGCTAATATCAAAAGGTTGATTGAAATCGGTTCTTACCGAGGGACCAGGCATAGAAAAAATTTGCCGGTTCGCGGCCAAAGAACCCGCACTAATGCAAGAACACGAAAAGGTCCTCGAAAAACAGTAGGGGTTGTTAGAAGCAAAGAGAAACGAAAAGAGTTTAAAGAAGAGAGGAAGTAGAATAACCAATGGCTCAAAAAAGAAGGAAAAGTCTTTCTATTCCCAAAGGAGTTGCCCATATTAAAGCGACCTTCAATAATACAATCGTCACTATTGCTGATCACAAAGGAAATGTTTTGGTTTGGGGGAGCGCAGGACAGTTGGGATTTAAGGGCGCGCGTAAAGGTACGCCTTTTGCGGCCAGCAAAATTGCTCAGTCGGTTGCCAAAAAAGCTCTGGATATGCAAATGAAGGAAATTGAGGTTTACGTAAAAGGTCCCGGTCCTGGGAGGGAAACAGCAATCAGGTCTTTACAGTCTGCCGGATTATCGATTACTTTTATCAAAGATATTACTCCTATACCACATAATGGTTGTCGTCCGCCAAAACAAAGAAGGGTTTAAAAAATATGAAACTGAGATTGCCCGTATGTAAATTATGCCGTAAGCAGCAAGTAAAACTTTTTCTTAAAGGAGAAAGGTGCAAAACAAAATGTCCTCTGGACCAAGAAAAGAAGAAAACTCGTTCTTTTTCAAAAAAGTTCAAATTTAGAAAAAGTTCCGAATACGGATTTCAATTGAAAGAAAAGAAAAAGGTGCAAGTTTTTTATGGAGTTACCGAACGGGAATTGCAACGCTATTTTGAGGCTGCCGGGAAAAAGAAAGGTATCATTGGAGAGGAACTCCTCTTGTTTTTAGAAAGAAGATTGGATAACGTTATCTATGGATTGCGAATTGTTCCGAGCCGAAGAATGGCACGACAAATTATTAACCATGGCGATATTTTCGTGAATGATCGTCGTACTAATCGTCCTTCTTATCAAGTTAAAATGAATGATGTTATTTTCCTAAAGTGTAAAAGTAAATTTTATTCAAAATTAAAAGAGATGGCAGAAAAAGGGAAAAAGGATGAAAGGCTAACCTGGTTGGAATTTAGTCCTGAAAAATTGTCTGCAAAGATAATCAGATTACCGGCGCGATCTGATGTTACTGTTCCGGTTAATGAAGGACTCTTAATGGATTTTTATTCAAAGTAATCAAAGTAAACAGTAACCACGAATGGACACGAATAAAGACAAAAGAACAGAAATAAGAATTAATAAGAATTAAGTAGTAAGAAATAAGCAATACAAAGAGCAGGTGACTTAATCCTTAATTCTGAATTCTTAATTCTATAGTTCTTATTCGTGTGTTATTGGTGGATAAATGATAAGGAGATGGAATGAAGCCAAAGAAATTGGATTTTGAATTGCCCAAGAAAATTGTCTGGGAGGAATCTACTTATCAGCCGTATTATGGGAAATTAATTGTCGAACCTTTGGAACGTAGTTATGGAATTACTGTCGGTAATGCTTTTCGTAGAGTTCTTCTTTCTTCCATACCGGGAGTAGCGATAATTTCAGCAAAGATAAATGAAGTAAACCATGAATTTAGTACTATTTCCGGAGTAAAGGAAGATGTGCTTCAAGTAATTCTTAATCTCAAACAGGTAGTATTAAAGAGTGCAACTGATAATTTTCCCCAGATCGTCAGAACAAAAATCACCGGGAAAGAAGAGATTTTGGCTTCTGACCTTTTCTCTCAATCTAATTTTACAATTTTAAATCCATATTTGCATATTGCTACTTTAAATGAAAATGTTGTCTTGAATTTTGAGATTGGAATATCGACAGGTTATGGTTATCAATCGGCAGAAAAACAGAAACGAGATAAAATCGGAGTTATTCCTATTGATGCTCTTTTTTCCCCGGTAACAAAGGTTACTTACCATATTGAAAATACAAGAGTTGGTCAAAGAGTTGATTACGAAAAACTAATTATAGAAATTTGGACAAACGGAGGGATTCAACCGCGGGAAGCAATGAATTACTCCGCTCATCTTCTCGCTAAACATTTCTCTATTGTTGAAGAACAACAAAATCTTTCTCATCCAATCAGAGAATTGAATCTGTCTGCCCGCTCTTATAATCTTCTTCTCTCTGCCAAGATTCAAACCCTATCCGATTTTATCGGTATCTCCCAAGAAAAATTACAGAAAATAGATGGGCTGGGCAAAAAATCTTTGGAAGAGATAAAGGAAATTAGGGCAAAATTGAATTCTCCTTTATAATAAAATTTAAAAATAAAAATCTAAAATTATGCGACATAGAAAGAAAAAAAACCGTCTTAATCGGCCAAAGGGTTCGCGAAAAGCGTTGGTATGCAATCTTTTGAAGAGCCTTTTTCAATATGAGCGAATAAAAACTACCCCACCAAGAGCAAGGGAATTACTGAAAATTGCGGAACACTTAATTTCTCTTGCTAAAGAAGATAATCTCTCCAGCCGACACTATGCTTTTTCTTATCTTCAGGATAAAGGCATCGTAACCAAACTCTTCAAAATAATTGGGCCTAGAAATAAAGAGAGAAAGGGCGGATACATCCGAACCTATAAAATTGCTCCTCGCTCTGGTGATGCGGCACCCTTAGTTCTTGTCCAACTGCTATAACTCTCCCTAATAAA
>Ga0210014_1002314_pt1 | contig 13362 bp, 12 predicted proteins | sample CryGeymeta201519_FD_183983 | JGI IMG/M metagenome (GOLD analysis project Ga0210014, IMG submission 183983) | Groundwater microbial communities from Crystal Geyser aquifers in Utah, USA - Crystal Geyser metaG 2015-19 (SPAdes) (version 2) | ecosystem: Environmental > Aquatic > Deep subsurface >...
TCACACCCTGCCCGCCTGCAGCCAGCGCCTTGCGGTAAAACGCGTTGGATTCCTCGGCGGTAGAAAAGCCAGCGTATTGGCGAATCGTCCACGGGCGTACCGCGTACATGGTGGCTTGCGGACCGCGCAGGTAGGGTTCGAACCCCGGCAAGGTGTTGGTGTAAGGCAGGCTAGCCGTGTCCTCGGCGGTATACAAAGGTTTGACGCTGATGCCGTCGGGCGTTTGCCAGTTGAGGGCATTGACATCGCCACCGGGCGCCGACTTGACAGCGGCCTTGGCCCAGGCATCAAGATCAGCGGACTGGAATTCGTTAGATTTGTTGGTCATGGCAGTGGGTCTGATTAAAAAGAGTGAACATTGTCAGCCTGGGCTGGTTGGGCTGGTTGGGCTGGCAAGCACAATGAAGCGCTTTTCTCTGACGGCAGGAAGTTTACGTTATTTATAATTATTGATGCAAAAAATTCCGTGCAGCTTACAATTCACGCCATGGCAGACATTTCCTTAGCACCCCGCGCACTGTATGAAGAAGTGGCCGAATTACTGCGGCAGCGCATCTTCAGCCGCGAACTCGAACCCGGCAGCTGGATTGACGAATTGAAAATCGCTGAAGCGTATGGCATCAGTCGCACCCCCCTGCGGGAGGCGTTGAAAGTGCTGGCGGCCGAAGGGTTGGTGACCATGAAGGTGCGCCGAGGCGCGTATGTGACCGAGGTTTCGGAGCGTGACCTCTGCGACGTGTATCACCTGCTCAGTCTGCTGGAATCAGACGCGGCCGGGGTCGTGGCCACCAGCGCAACCGACGAACAACTTCAGGAACTGCAACAGTTGCACGAAGAGCTGGAACGTGCCGCACAGCCCAAAAAGGTGGATCGGGAACTGTTCTTCGCCGTCAACGAACGCTTTCATATGCGCTTGCTTGAAATTGCCAACAACCGCTGGCGCAACCAGATGGTGGCCGACCTGCGCAAGGTGATGAAGCTGAACCGGCACAACTCGCTGCTGAAGTCTGGACGTATTCAAGAGTCACTGCAAGAACACCGTGCGCTTATGACAGCACTGCAGTCCAGAAACCCCGACCAGAGCCAAAAACGCATGCGCGAACATTTCGAGAACGGGCTGGAAGCCGCGACATAGACGAATGTCGACTTGGCTGAAGACGTGCAACCCCGACGCAACCCGTGTGCAACCCCGACCCCAACTGCTCTTTATTTTATAGTGCCAAGCGCAATGGATATGGCCTGCCCGACAGGGATCGAACCTGTGACCCACAGCTTAGAAGGCTGTTGCTCTATCCAACTGAGCTACGGGCAGAAAAAGCCGCTTGCAAAAATACACGACCCGCATGACCACATGTTTACTGAAAACCAAAACATGTTTTGAAGACCAACCTGTAAGCCAGCTTGCAACAGATACCGCTGTCTTGCTTTTTCGTTGCTGTCTATTGTCACATACGACATGCACGAATCGACCGATTGGATGCGGCCAAGTCAATATCTGACCCTCAGGTTACCTGTGCTCTGTTAACGTGAAACAACGCCCACAGCCGACAAGAATGGCGTGTCGTAGGGCCGACTTCAGTCGGCCATGGTGGGTTGAAACCCGCCCTACGCAGGGCAAGCGTGTTTCATGCTTTGGGGTGTCCTTGTTGAACATGGACGTTAACGTGAAACAACGCCCACAGCCGACAAGAATGGCGTGTCGTAGGGCCGACTTCAGTCGGCCATGGCGGGTTGAAACCCGCCCTACGCAGGGCAAGCGTGTTTCATGCTTTGGGGTGTCCTTGTTGAACATGGACGTTAGTAACAGGTGTCTATCCATCCCGTCATCATCTGAGGACAGTCCGATGGTCAGGAGTTATTGGTTGCTCCAACCTGCCCTGCACCAGCGTCGCCTGCCGTTGGCAGCGTGCGGCCAGGGCGGCGTCGTGCGTCACCACCACAAACGCCGTGCCCTGGGTGCGGGCCAGTTCCAGCATCAGGTCAAACACAGCTTGGGCGGTGGCACGGTCCAAATTGCCAGTGGGCTCGTCGGCCAGCACACAGGCCGGCTGCGTGACCAGCGCACGGGCAATCGCCACACGCTGGCGCTCACCGCCCGAGAGCTCCGCCGGACGGTGGTGCAAGCGCCCTTCCAGGCCCACGCTTGCTAATATTTTTGTAGCTACTTGCGCAGCATCTGCATGGGCCATACGCCGAATCCACAAGGGCATAGCGACGTTGTCCAGGGCGCTGAATTCGGGCAGCAGGTGGTGAAACTGGTAGACAAAACCCAGGTGCTGGTTGCGCAACTGGCCTTGGGCGGCAGCGCTTTGCTGCGCCAGGTCTTGCCCCAGCAGCAACACCGAGCCGCTGGTGGGCGCGTCCAGCCCACCCAGCAAATGCAGCAAGGTGCTTTTGCCTGAGCCCGACGCGCCCACAATGGCCAGCGTGTCGCCCGCCTGCACGTCCAGGTCCACGCCTTGAAGCACGGTCACGTCCAAGCGGCCTTCAATAAAGCGCTTGGTCAGGCCACGGGCACGCAACACCCATTCAGAAGACTTGTTGGGTTCACTCATAACGCAGGGCCTCGGCCGGGTTGACACGGCTGGCACGCCAGCTGGGGTACAGCGTGGCAATGAACGCCAGCACCAAAGAGATGATTGCTATCGGCAAGATGTCGCCCTGCTGCGGGTCGCTGGGCATGCGGCTGATCAGGTACACGTCGCGCGGCAAAAAGGTGGCTCCCAGGGCGCGCTCCAGCGCCGGCACGATCACGTCAATGTTGAACGCAATGCCCAGCCCCAGCGCCAGCCCAGCCAGCGTGCCGATCACGCCCACCATTGCGCCCTGCACCACAAAAATGCCCATGATGCTGCCCGGGCTAGCCCCCAGCGTGCGCAGAATGGCAATGTCGGCGCGCTTGTCGGTCACCGTCATCACCAGCGTGCTGACCAGGTTGAAGGCGGCTACGGCCACGATCAGCGTCAGGATGATGAACATCATGCGTTTTTCAAGCTGCACGGCGGCAAACCAGGTGCGGTTTTGACGCGTCCAGTCACGGATCAGCAGGCGGTCGGTGAGCGTGGTGGCCAGCTCTGCGGCCACAGCGCGCGCCTGGTGCAGGTCACGCAGCTTGACGCGCACGCCACTGGGGCCTTCCAGCCGGAAGATGCGCGCCGCGTCCTCCAGGTGCATCAGCACCAGGCCGGAGTCGTATTCATAGTGGCCGGAATCAAACGTGCCCACCACCGTCATTTGCTTCAGGCGCGGCACCACGCCGGCAGGCGTGACCTGGCCGCTGGGCGCCACCAGCGTGAGCTTGTCGCCCGCCATCACGCCCAGGCTGCGGGCCAGCTCACCCCCCAGCACCACGCCAAACTCGCCGGGGATCAGGCGGCTCAGCACCGTGCTTTGTATGTCTGCGGCCAGGTCGGTCACCTCGCCTTCATGCGCTGGGTCAATGCCCCGAACCAATGTGCCTTTCATGTCCTCACCCCTTGCCAGCAAAGCCTGGGTAGCTATGAAAGGTGCAGCACCAACCACCTGTGGATTGGCCTTAACCTGCGCCAGCGTGCGCACCACATCGGGCAGCGCCTCGCCATTGGGGGCAAAGATTTCAATGTGCGAGACCACGCTGAGCATGCGGTCGCGCACCTCTTTTTGAAAACCGTTCATCACGCTCAGCACAATGATCAGCGCCGCCACGCCCAGCGCAATGCCGAGCATGGACACGCCCGATATGAACGAGATGAACCCGTTGCGCCGCGTGGCCCGGCCTGCGCGCGTGTAACGCCAGCCAAGAATCAGTTCATAAGGAATTTGCATGCGCCAGATTGTGGCATTGATGGCGTGCTGCACAACGTGATTGACCAGAGGCGCACAGGGTCTGCCTATGAAGCGCTCAGGCGCGGTGATTGGGCCAAGCGACCGGGCTTTGGGGGCAAAGGCGCGTGTTTTGCTCCCAAAACCGCATGAGCATGGCTCAGTCGCCGTAGCGGGTTCAAAGTGGCGAAGTGGCGAAGTGGCGTCAAGATGCCGCATCGCTTTGAATCGCATCCCAAGCCCCCACACCCGCACAACTCCCGGATAATCAGGCGCATAGCCACCTTTGAGGACTCACCCATGGGATTACCTGCACAAAAACCAATTTTCACCGCCACCGACTACCTGGCCTGGGAGGCCGAGCAAACCGAGCGGCATGACTACCTGGACGGCGAAGTCTTTGCCATGGCCGGTGCTGAAGACCGCCATGTCACCGTATCGGGCAACTGTTACATGGCTTTGCGTCAACACCTCAGTGGCAGCCCGTGCCGCACCTACATGAGCGACATGCGGGTGCATGTGGCCGCAGCCAACAGCTATTTTTACCCCGACGTACTGGTCACCTGCAGTGCGCAAGACCAGGCCAGCACCATGGTCAAAACCGAACCCAAGCTGCTCATTGAAGTGCTCTCACCCAGCACCGCCGCCTATGACCGTGGCCTCAAGTTCAGCCATTACCGCAGCTTGGCCAGCCTGGAAGAATATGTGCTGGTGGACCTGGACACGCGTACTACGGATGTCTACCGCAAAGGCGCGGACGGCCTGTGGGTGCTGCACCCCTTTAACCGTGGAGAAACCGTGACCCTGGCCAGCGTGGCACTGAGCATGACCGCAGCGCAGCTGTTTGCCGATGTGCTGGAAGCCTGAACCAGCCCCATGCATCTGTTGATTCCCTATGCCGCCAGCCCCGAAGAAGGCTGCCAGGCCACCCTGCCCAGCCTGCAATTGCCGCACCTGCAAAAACTCCTGACCCGGCTAAGCCCCGAACCGCTGGACGCGGGCGATGCCTTCAGCCTGTCACCGCCGCATGAACGTGCCCTGGCCAAAGCACTCGCGCTGCCCGCCAGCGACGGGCTGATTCCCTGGGCTGCCCAGCAGGCGCAGCAACACCCTGCCCTGACCAAATTGACCGGAGCCTGGGCGTTTTTGACCCTGTGCAACTGGCAAGCGCACATGAAAGAAGTCACCCTGCGCCAGCTGCCCATGCAGGACTTGCCCAGCACAGAATCGGATGCGTTGCTGCAGGCCATGCAGCCATTTTTTGCCGAAGATGGCCTCACCCTTTACCCCTTCGAGCCCGGCTGCTGGCTGGTGCACGGCGCGGCCTTGGCCACGCTGCCTACCGCGTCGCCCGAGCGCATCCATGGCCGCGACCTGACCCCCTGGATGCCGCGTGGTGCGCAAGCCAGCGGATTGATGCGCCTCTTGAGCGAAATGCAAATGCTGCTCTACACCCACCCGGTCAACGACGCACGCGAAGCCCGTGGGGCGCTGCCGGTCAACGCCTTCTGGCTCCATGGCACTGGGGTTTTACCGCCAGGGTTTGGCACGCCCAGTGCGCCAGAAGCGCCCACGCTGGTCAACGCTTTGCGTGATGCGGCGCTGTGTGGCGACTGGAGCACCTGGTCTCGTGCCTGGGTCGCGCTGGATGCTGAACACGGCCATGCCCTGCTGCAAGCCCACAAACGCGGCGAAGCCATTACGCTTTCGCTGTGCGGCGAACGCCATGCCCAAACCTGGCACAGTCAGCCGCAGAGCCTGATGCAAAAAGTTAATGGCTTTTTAAGGCCGCAGCCCATACAGAATATGCTCAAACAGCTATGAAATTAATAGTAAGAGACAGCCCGCCGCGAAGCGTCTGGGCGCTGGAGCAAGCCGGTGTACACCCGCTGCTGGCGCAGCTGTACGCGGCTCGGGGCGTGCAAAGCCCGCAAGAATTAGACGACGCACTGGCCAAGCTGCTGCCCCCCAGCGCCATGAAAGGCACGCAAGAGGCCGCCCGCCTGTTGGCCGATGCCATTGAAACCGATCAAAAACTCTGCATAGTCGCCGACTACGACTGTGACGGCGCCACCGCCTGCGCCACCGGCATCCGTGGCCTGCGCCTGCTCGGCGCCAGGCATGTGGACTACATCGTGCCCGACCGGGTGCAAGACGGCTACGGCCTGACCGCACCGATTGCCGAGCGCGTCAAAGCCAGCGGTGCCAACGTGTTGATCACCGTGGACAACGGCATTGCCAGCTTTGAGGGTGTGGTGCGCGCCCGCGCCCTGGGCCTGCAGGTGCTGGTGACCGACCACCATTTGCCCGCCCTGCGTGCTGGGCAAGTGCAACTGCCTGATGCCGATGTGATCGTCAACCCCAACCAACCCGGCTGCAGCTTCGAGAGCAAGTCCATCGCCGGCGTGGGCGTGATGTTTTACGTGCTGCTGGCGCTGCGCGCCGAGCTGCGCGCGCGTGGCAAATTTGATGCACTGCACCAGCCCAAGCTCGATACCCTGCTGCCGCTGGTGGCATTGGGCACGGTGGCCGACGTGGTCAAGCTCGACGCCAACAACCGCCGCCTTGTGGCTCAAGGCCTAAAACGGGTCAGAGCCCTTGTATTACCTGCGGGACTAGCTGCATTATTTGTAGCATCTTCGCGTGAGGCCAAGAGCGCCACCACGTTTGACTTTGGCTTTGCACTGGGCCCGCGCATCAATGCTGCAGGTCGTTTGAGCGACATGACGCTGGGTATTGAATGCCTGCTCACCGACGACCCCGCCCAAGCCCTGGAACTGGCCAAAACCCTGGACAACATCAACCGCGAACGGCGCGATATTGAAGGCAACATGCGCGAGCAAGCGCTGCTGGTCGCAGATTCGCTGTTTGAGGCCGCGGCAGAAGCCCCGCCCGCCATTTGCGTCTTTGAGCCCGACTTTCATGAAGGCGTGGTGGGCATCGTGGCCGCGCGCCTCAAAGACAAGTTTCACCGCCCGACCTTCGTGTTTGCCACCAGCGGCGCCACCGGCCATGGGCACGAACTCAAAGGCTCGGGCCGCTCCATTGCCGGCTTTCATTTGCGTGACGCGCTCGACCTGGTGGCCAAGCGTTACCCCGGCGTGCTGCTGCGTTTTGGCGGCCACGCCATGGCAGCAGGCTGCACCATTCTTGAAGAAAATTTATCCGCCTTTGAGCACGGGCTGGCCGAGGTTGCCGCGCAATGGCTAGATGCCGCCACGCTGCTGCGCCGACTCGACACCGACGGCCCACTCAAGCCCGAGTACCGCCGCGCCGACCTGGTCGACACCTTGCACCACGAGGTCTGGGGCCAGGGCTTTGCAGCGCCCACCTTCAGCGAAGAACTGGAGGTGGTGTCACAACGCCTGGTGGCTGAAAAGCATCTGTCGCTCAAGCTCAAACACCACGGTCAGCCGGTGGACGGCATCTGGTTTAGCCACACCGAGCCGCTGCCCGCACGTGTCACCCTGGCTTTTCGGCTGGATGTAGACAGCTGGCGTGGCGAGCGCCGGGTGCGGTTTTTGGTGGAAGGGGCAGAATTACCTGCGGCATCCTAGAATGTCCCGACCATGAACACACTCAACGCCGACCTGCATTGCCACTCTGTGGTTTCCGACGGCACCCTGACCCCCGAGGAACTGGCCGCACGTGCCAAAGCCCAGGGCGTGCAACTTTGGGCCTTGACGGATCACGATGAAATTGGTGGCCAGGCTCGCGCCGCCGCCGCTGCCGCCGCCTGCGGACTGGACTACCTCACCGGGGTTGAAATCTCGGTCACTTTTTTGCACCAGACGGTGCATATCGTCGGTTTGGGCTTTGACGCCAGCAACCTGGCGTTGACCCAGGGTTTGCAGCAAACCCGTGGCGGGCGCGGCCAGCGCGCCCAGGAAATGGCCGCTGACCTGGCACGCATCGGCATCAAGGGCGCGTTTGAAGGGGCCTTGAAATACGCCGGCAACCCGGAGCTGATTTCACGCACCCACTTTGCCCGCTACCTGGTTGAAACCGGGGTCTGCAAAGACACCTATGAGGTGTTTCGCAAATACCTGGTGGAGGGCAAACCCGGTTTTGTGGAACACCGCTGGGCGCGTTTGAAAGATGCCGTGCACTGGATCACGCAGGCTGGAGGCATGGCCATCATTGCCCACCCGGCGCGCTACAAATTCAGTGCCAATGAAGAGTTTGCCCTATTCACCGAATTCAAAGGCCATGGCGGCCAGGGCGTGGAGGTGGTCACCGGCAGCCACTCGGCAGCGGAATACCAAAGCTACGCCGCCACCGCGCGCGAATTTGGCCTGGCCGCCTCGCGCGGCAGCGACTTTCATTCCCCCACCGAGAGCCGCACAGAACTCGGCACCCTGCCCGCCCTACCCGACGGCCTTACCCCCGTGTGGGCGCTGCTGGCCGAGCGCATACAGCATCCCACGCACTGAACCCTGGTGTTTTGGCGCAGCCGCCAAGCGACAATAGCCCCATGCCGCAACTTTTTCAAATTCACCCCGACAACCCGCAGCCCCGCTTGCTCAAGCAGGCCACTGCCTTGCTTGACCGTGGCGAGGTGCTGGCCGTGCCCACCGACTCCAGCTACGCGCTGGTGTGCCACCTGGACGACAAGGCTGCCGCCGACAAGCTGCGCCGCATTCGGGGTGTGGACGACAAACACCACCTGACGCTGCTGTGCCGCGACCTGTCCGAGCTGGCCAATTACGCCCAGGTAGACAACCAGCAATACCGCCGCATCAAGGCCGCCACCCCGGGGGCTTACACCTTCATCCTGCAGGCCACCAAAGAAGTGCCGCGCCGCCTGAGCCACCCGTCACGCAAGACGATTGGTCTGCGCGTGCCTGAACACAAAGTGCTTCAAGAGCTTCTAGCCCTCTACAATCAACCGCTTCTAGCTACTACTTTAATAGCAGAAGGCGAAACCGAACCAATGAACGATGCCGCCGACATCCGCGCCCATTACCACGGCCGCATCGCCGCAGTGATCGACTCCGGAGCCTGCCCACGTGAGCCCACCACCGTGGTGGACTTGACCAGTGGCGAGCCCGTCATCATCCGAGAAGGCCGTGGCTCACTGGCCGCGCTGGGCCTGTAAACCACCTAGCAGTCCGTTTCACCAAAACACTTACATGAAATCGTGCCTTTTCCTGCCTGGCGTTGTTGTTCGTCGTTGCCATAGCTACGGCTATGTCGCCTCCTCTCGCCTAGCCAGTCTGGAAAATTCATCGATTTCATTTTGTAAGCGTTTTAATGAAACAAACTACTAGCCCAGCGAACCTGCCCCCATGAACTTTGCCCACCTGATCCAGACCATTACCCTCTACGCCATTCCGGTGCTACTGGCCATCACCCTGCATGAAGCAGCGCACGGATTCGCCGCCAAGCACTTTGGCGACAACACAGCCTACAAGGAGGGTCGTGTCACGCTCAACCCACTGCCGCACATTGACCCGATAGGCACGATCCTGATGCCACTGCTGCTGTACGTGGCCACTTCAGGCGCTTTTTTGTTTGGTTACGCCAAGCCGGTGCCGGTGCGTTTTGGGAATTTGCGCAACCCCAAGCGCGACATGGTCTGGGTTGCGCTGGCAGGACCTGGTTCCAACTTTCTTCAAGCCTTGTTTTGGGGCATCTTGCTTTACCTGTACCAAGGCGCGGGCATCAGCGAAGCCTTTCTGGTGGAAATGGCGCAAGGCGGCGTGCTGGTCAATGTGGTGATGTTTGTCTTCAATTTGTTCCCGCTGCCGCCGCTGGACGGTGGCCGCATTCTGGTCGGGCTGCTGCCCTACAAGCAAGCCATGCTGGTGTCACGCGTGGAGCCTTGGGGGTTTTTCATCGTGATGGGGCTGGTCTTGGTGGGCGTGGTCAGCAATTTGTGGATGCGCCCGCTGATGGGGCTCACCTACCAGTTGATCAACCTGCTGCTCTCGCCCCTGGCCATGCTGGTGAGCCAACAGGCATAGCCAAAGGCCACTTCAAAGTATGAAACATGGACTGCGTTGTAGGGCGAGCTTCAGCCCGCGATGGCCGACTGAAGTCGACCTTAAGCGCATCCATTTCAGTCGCGCATGACAGTTGTTTCACGTTAAATCCTGCGCTATTTTTGAACATTTCTCGACATGACCACACAACGTTTTCTGACCGGCATCACCACCTCTGGCACGCCGCATCTGGGCAATTACGTCGGCTCGATTCGCCCCGCTGTGCGCGCCAGCTTGCGCCCTGGAGTGCAGAGTTTTTACTTTTTAGCCGACTACCACGCCCTGATCAAGATTGATGTACCGGCACGCATCCAGCGCTCTACCCTGGAGATTGCCGCCAGCTGGCTGGCCGCCGGGCTAGACCCGGAACGCGTGGTGTTTTACCGCCAATCCGACGTGCCAGAAATTCCCGAACTCACCTGGTTTCTGACCTGTGTGCTGGGTAAGGGTGTGCTCAACCGCGCCCACGCCTACAAAGCGGCGGTGGACAAAAACACAGCCGCTGGCACTGACCCTGACGCGGATGTGAGTGCGGGCCTGTTCATGTACCCGGTGCTGATGGGCGCTGACATTTTGATGTTCAACGCCCACAAGGTACCGGTGGGTCGAGACCAGGTGCAGCACATTGAAATGGCGCGTGACATGGCCAACAGCTTCAACCACCGCTATGGCGAGCACTTTGTGACGCCCGAGGCGGTGATTGAAGACCATGTGGCCACCCTGCCCGGCCTGGATGGTCGCAAGATGAGCAAGAGCTACGACAACACCATCCCGATGTTTGCCACGCGTGAGCAACTCAAAAAACTAATTGGCGGCATCTTGACCGACTCCAAAGCGCCCGGGGAACCCAAGCAGGTTGAAGGCTCAGCGCTGTTCCAGATTTTCCAGGCCTTTGCCAGCGATGCAGAAACCCAGTCGCTGCGTCAGGCCTACGCCGCAGGCATCGCCTGGGCAGATGCCAAACAAACCGTGTTTGAGCGCATCGACCAGGAACTGGCCCCGATGCGCGCGACCTACCAGGACTTGATCGACCACCCGGCCCGGATTGAAGCCATCCTGCAAGCCGGTGCGGCCAAAGCGCGCACCATTGCTACGCCCTTCATGGACCAGTTGCGCCACGCGGTCGGCTTGCGGCCCCTGCAAACCCAAGCCGAGGTCAGCACCAAAGCCGCCAAAGTGGCGCTGCCGGTGTTCAAACAATACCGCGAAAGCGACGGCCAGTTTTACTTCAAGCTGCAAAGCGCCGACGGCCGCCTGCTGCTGCAAAGCGCCGGCTTTGCCTCGCCCAAAGTAGCCGGGCAAACCATTGCCGCGCTGCAACTGCAAGGTGTCGCGGTGCTGGCCAGCAGCAGCGTGGCCTTGACCCACGCGCCAGACGTGACCGAGCAGGAGATTGCGCAAGCTTTACAGGCCTTGCAGGCGGCGAAACAGGCTTAAGTCCACGGCACGCACTGTACAATCCGCGCTTCGCGGAGAGATGGCAGAGTGGCCGAATGTACCTGACTCGAAATCAGGCGTACCGCAAGGTACCGTGGGTTCGAATCCCACTCTCTCCGCCAGTACACATAAAGGTTCACTGCTATCAATTTAGCTTTGAACCCTTTCTCTTTGTGCCTCATGTAGCCACCATGTAGCCACCAGTACCGTTATTTGTACCGTGTAGCCACCATGTAGCCAGCGCCAGCAAAAACAGCAGGCGTAAAAAAACCCAGCGGGTTATTGCTGGGTTCGGTCTGGGTTTCGAGTTGGTGCGGTCAGACGGTCATCAGGTCGAACTGAATCCAGTCTGTCGCCCGTTTGGTTGCTGGCCTTTCCCGGCCCTTGGTTACGTTTGTGGTGTTGGTGATGCCCAATGGTGCCAACGTGTCGATTTCAAGTCCCTGCGTTTGTTCTGGCGTGAATGGCGGTGGTTCAGTGGTGGTTGTCGCTGGCGCTGTTTGCACCAGGTCAGCGTTCGACTGTTGGCTAGGCAGCGGCGAATCACTGTCCCCGTGGTTCTCGGATTCGACGGTGGCCCTTTTTTCTTTCCCCTCCAAATTGCCAGCAATGCAGCAGTCAGGAATACCCGGCACAGTCGGTGCAGTAGATGGTATCTCTAGATGGTGTCCGTGGGGCGGTACAGGCGAAGTGCCAAAAACACCCCTTACAGTACCGTGGGGCGGTACAGTGGGCGCTGTCTCTGTACCGTGGGGCGGTGCAATAGCAGCCTCTCCTGTACCGTGGGGCGGTCTAAGGGTTGCGTTTTTCTCTGTACCGTGGGGCGGTCTAGGCGGTGTGCCGATAACCGGGTTCCCCTTCTGGTACGCGCCACGCCTGAAGCCCTCCACAGTGCCAACATCGAACCCCGGTATCTTGTCCAGCGCCCGCCAGGTCACGGCGTACCAACTGGCCTTGTTTGGCCGGTGGCCCATGACCGTTTGGAAAATGAAGCCCCCTTCCAGCAATTCGCGCTTGGCTTTGGTCAGCATGTTGTTACGTCCGCCGAAATTCAGGGCGTATCCCTTTGGAATATCCCGGTATCTTTTAGAGCGATCTGCAAAACGTTGCCTGATGTAGCTTGGGACGCCAGCGCAAAAGAATAGGCCGGTACACCTTTGATATCGTGGGAAGTTAACAAAACAACCACCATGTCAAAGGGACCAGCCCATGAACAGAATTCTAGCGAGCATCACCACACTTGAACAACACCTGAATACAGTGAGGACGAACAGCGCCATTTATCGCCCCCAGTTTTGCCCGCACTGCGGCGTCTCTGGCTTGTGGTGCCATGGCTGCTACTACCGCAAAGCCGACCGCAGCACAGGCCAATCAGACGGGTCTCTCAACCCGGTTCCCATCCTGCGTTACCTGTGCCCGAGCTGCAAACACACCTGCTCGCGCCTGCCCGCCTGCATTGCACCGCGGCGCTGGTTTGACTGGGTCATGCAGGCGTTGGTCTTGCTGATGCTGCTGGCGGGCGATTCGGTACGGCACTGTAGTCAGTGCAGTTGCCGTGCATGCTCGACCGTGCGACGTTGGCGCGACTGGCTGGGCAGGCGTGGTGAAGAATTCACCTTCTGGCTGCGCAGCCGCTTTCCCGAATTGGGCAGGCACCCCGACCAAGCCTCATTGTGGCGAGATGTCATGCAAAACATGACCCTGATGCGCGCCATGGCCTGGTGTGACTGCCACACCGATGTCCCATAAGTCCCGATATCTGCTGCCTCTTTGTCGCGTAGCGACAAGCATGGCCCCGCCCGGGCGGGGCCCCCACACACTTTAGCCACTGGCGGCCAAGTCATTGGCGCGGTTTCATTGGCACCTCTTTAACTCTTGAGGTGTAAGACATGTCAGAAATCCATCCCTTGGCCCTGTTTCGCTTGTCCGTGCTGGGCTCACTGGTCAGCCGTGAGCGACTGCAGCGCGGCGAGCTGCAAAAAACCATCCGTGAACTGGCCCAGTGCGAATACACCATTCCCCACTCGGAGCGGCGCATGCTGGCCGAGAAGACCATTCAGGCCTGGTACTACACCTGGCGCAAAGAAGGTATTGCAGGTTTGGCACCAAAGATTCGCATCGACCGGGGCCAGTCCAAGAT
>Ga0210014_1002340_pt1 | contig 13290 bp, 11 predicted proteins | sample CryGeymeta201519_FD_183983 | JGI IMG/M metagenome (GOLD analysis project Ga0210014, IMG submission 183983) | Groundwater microbial communities from Crystal Geyser aquifers in Utah, USA - Crystal Geyser metaG 2015-19 (SPAdes) (version 2) | ecosystem: Environmental > Aquatic > Deep subsurface >...
ATCTGAAAAGGTCGGCCGCTCCTTGACATACCAGGCCGTTTGACGAATGGGCAATGAGTCCTGCTCACTCCATGCGTTGGCAAAGAGGGTCACCAATGACAAAAGTTTCCCAAACCTTCGGTAAAATCGGTGCCTTCAGGGGCATGAGGGGCTTTTTTGATGTCCCTCTGCCCTATCAAGTTGAGATCCAGTCATAAGAAACAGACGGCGAACGCCTTTCCTCGCGTCATGCAGCAAACTGACCCAAAGCCCGGAGCGCGGCACGTGCTCGTGTGCCGTTGTGTGCAAGCTGAATCTCTCCCCACCGTCCCTCTGTCAGGACGGCACACCGAAGGCGGAAGCAAACGTTGGACTGACAAAGACGTACAGTTCTCCCTTCACGCGTTCCAGCCGCACCAGGGCGCGGAGATACAGATCAATGATCCGACAGATATTGAGAGCCAGCAACGTCTCGTTCATCTGTTTTAAGGCTGCCGTCAAACAGTAAGCCAGGAATACTCGAACTCTGCGAGTTCGCAAGGTTACATGGCAAACAATCTCTGCAAAAATACGGTGATGAAAGGCTTCCAGGCCGAAGCGTTGTTTGGCGGTCCGGTAAAAGACCTCGATCCCCCAGCGCATTTTATAGGCCCGCAGAATCTTTTCATTGGACCAAGTGACATCGGTACAGACCGCGGACTCAAAGAGTCCGAGCACATACTGGGCTTGCACGCGAAAGCATTTGTCCAATTCTCGCACAAAGACACACTTAAGGGGACCCCAGCCCGGCCACTGGACCACCAGAGACCCGATCTGGCGGTACTGCCCCCGTTGGTGACGCAACGCCACCTCGTCCCACAGGGAATCGACACGTCGGGGTTGTCCGTCCACCACTACCGTCTCATCGCACTTGAGCTTGCTGACAACCCGATGGATCCCTTCGGTCTGCAGCAATCCTTGGACAAACCAGAGGACAAAATACCAGGCGTCGCACGCGACGGTCGTGGCGGCGATGCCACTCCCCTTCGCCCGGCGCACCAGGTCCAGGGCGATCTTCAGCTTATTGCTGTCCTTCGGTTCTCGCTTCGCCAGGTAAGCCAAAAGATGCTGACTGCGAGCCAGACAAGCGCCTTTGCGATGCAGAAAAAATCCCAGCGAATTGCCGCCCCGATCGGTGATGGCGATGAAATCGACTTCTTCATACCCTTGCAGCACAACGCTTTTGCAGTGCAGGTTCAAACCCTCCGTCTCCAAGACCACCGGCTGACGCCGCAAGGTAATACGGCACAATTCTTCAAACTGCCAGCGGTTCCACGAGCCGTTGAGCAAGGGGGTCCGGCTGTTGGGCAAAGCCAGCCAGCCTACCTCCTGCGAACTCGCAGAGTGCGACTCGTCCAGAACCCGGAGCGTTGCACCCTCCAGGTTCGCTCCCGAAACCTCCACCCACTCCGGCGCATGTCCTTCTCGCTCCAGCAACTCAACCCACTGCACCAACGAACCCTTACACCGAAGGTCGATCTCCGCCGCCTTCCTGAGTCGTTGCTGTTCCAACTCTTGTCGCTCCTCTTCACTTCGGACTCTGCGAGTCCGCGACCAGGCGAAACTGGAAGTTGACCGGGTAACCTTTCTTCTCGTCGGCGTAAAAGGTGGAAACCAGCACATACCCCAGGGTGTATTGACCCGTCGTATGATCGTAGATCACGCTGATCTCTTCCATCTGTTTCCCCGTCTTGGGCAGGGGCGAATCATCCAACGCCAGGATGCCCGTAGCCTGAGAAACGAACCGAAGCTCCTGCTGCATTCGTTGCGTGCATCGGACTCTGTGAGTCCGCGGCATCCAGCAACTGTTCCCATTGCCGGGGAGCATGGTTCTCAAAGTACAGGATCACTTTTCCCGTGATCGCTTTCACGTCAGGCAGGATTTCCGCCAAGGCTTTATCCTTCTGCGCCTTTTCTTCCAGCTTGGCTACCGAATCCGCCCCGTAGGAACTGAACAAGAGAAGCACCAGCGCCACGTCTTCCGCCGAAACCCCGTGCTGCTTCTCCAAACCCAATTCCGCAAGCAAGGCATCCAGCCCGAGCTGCTGAAACAGCCGTTGTACAATCACTGCCGAAGCCTGAGGGGTGGGGGTTACTTCCGCTGCGTCTACCACAAACCGAATCCGGGGGGTTGCTTTGTCTCTTGCCATGACGATTGCCTCGATGTTTGCTATGTTGATGGGGTTGGAAACCAACAACCCCTCCTGTAGATAACAAATCTACGAGGGAAAAGCAAATCTAGCACCAATGCTCAAGGAGCAGAAGTCATCTCCCACTGCTCAGGTGTCCAAAAACTGCTGGGATTTTCAGCTTTGGGAAACTTTTGTCTAGGATATAATCAGTAGTCCGCGCAATCGGTTACCGCAAGTGGCGAAAGGGAATCATGTCTCTCGATCAAATCAATCAGCGGCTTAGACTGGGCTGCCTGCCCGAGGACTGGACTCAGCGCTGGCCCGCTTCTGAGCCCGCGTTCATCTCAGGAGGGGTCTTCTTCCTCCAGCCAACCTATCTGCGGCACGCATGCGACACGATCCGAATGGACGCGGAGATCACCGGGCTGCTACTGGACGCGGCGCAGAGGATCGCCGCGGAACCGACGCTGGAGAGACTTGCATCGCATTGCCACTATCTGCTGTTCGAGTCTGGATTGGAACTGAACGTTCGTCAATGGCCGCAGATCTCACGCGAGATCCATGCCGCCGGACCGCTGTTTTACGCGGTGGTCTATCTGTCCGGTCTGCCTTCCATCCAGCGATTGTACCGCCAGCGCGGCATTGCAGAATCGGTGATGATTCACACACTATCGGACCTGGAGCTATGGATTCGCGAACACAAACGTCGCAATGGAGCGTGGGGCTTCAGCAATCTCGGCTGGATGCACAACCACTTCCGAGAAAAGCTCATCGCTCTCGGACGACTTCAGTTCATTCCGGGCAAGTTCGGGAGCCCTTTCCACTTTTATCGTGACGTGAGGTCCGGCAAGGTGGTGGGACTGGCGGAAGGTGGTTGCTTGTTCCGCGATGATGGGCAGTTCGCCAATGCAGACTACGGAACGATCCGGAAAGGCTACTGGGCATCCCGCCTGGAAATGGGGGACAGACAAATCACGGGCAACCCGATTTCGCCGTGGGGGGTTGTGGAACGCCGTGAGATAACCCTTGCCCGGGATGCGTGGCCAGAGATTCTCAGGAGCGGAGATCCCACCATGACCGTCCACATCCCTGCAAGCGGGCCGATGACTCCGAAAGCCTGCGGGGATTCCTTCCGTGAAGCCGTGTCTTTTTTGCCGAGGCATTTCCCCGACTGGCCGTTCCGGGCATTCACCTGCATCTCCTGGCTCTTGGACCCGCAGCTTGAGGCGATGGATCCGCGGCCAGCGAACCTTGCGGCCTTTCCTCCGGAGTGGTATCTTCATCCCGTTGATGGCGCCACCGAAAGGCAGGCACTGGAACGCGTCTTCGATATCTTTGAGGAAGGGACCTTTAACCTCGCGGCTGCGCCCATGCGAACCTCTCTGCAGAGGGGCATCATCGCTTTCATGCGGCGGGGGGGCCATCTTCGCTCCACCGGAGGGGTGCTGTTCCCCGAAGATCTCGACTGGGGAAAGAGTGTCTACAGGAAAAGCTGGAAGGGAGTGATCGGATGTTTCGCAGTATCTGGTTTGCGGCAGCAGTGTTCGTTGTCACGATCTCAGAGTCACAGGCGTCCATGATGCTCGTCAAGAACGGCCAGTCTGTGGCCACCGTAGTGTTGTCTGCACAGGCGACCGAGGTGGCGAGGTACGCGGCCCGGGAACTCACTTACCACGTTGAGAAAGCAACGGGCGCACAACTCAACATCGTGGCAGAAGGAGGTGAACCTGCCGACACCGCAGGGAAAATCTACCTCGGGCCGACTTCGGCAGCCAGGAACGCGGGCATCGACCCAGAGAAGCTGTTACCGGACAGTTTCACTCTCCTCACCAAAGACAACGCTCTCTTCATCGTGGGACGAGACAGTGAGGGCAACCCTCTTTCGCCAGATACATGGGCGGGGACGCTCTTCGGCGTGTATGAGGTACTGGAGCAGTCGATGGGTGTCCGGTGGCTGTGGCCGGGAGAACTGGGTGAGCACATCCCCAAGACAGGCGCGGTCATGGTGCCGGACTTAAGCAAGACCGTTTCACCGCGGCTCATTATCCGACGACTTCGCAGCACTTTGCGGGACTGGTCGGGGAGCAACCCGGAAGACAGTTTCTCTCCGGAGGCAATGAAACAGGCAAGAGCGGATGAAGCCAAATGGCTTCGCCGACAACGGATGGGCCACTCGCGGAAGATGCGATGGGGTCATGCCTTCACGGACTGGTGGGACAAATACGGAAAGGATCATCCCGAGTGGTTCAACCTGCTGGACGATGGCAAACGACACCCGCAGGGAGGTGGCGGCGCGAGCGCGGGGATGTGCGTCTCCAGCCCTGGTCTCCATGAACAGATCGTCTCCAACTGGCTGGAAGAATGCGCTACCAGTCCCGACAGCAAGCCCAACATTAACGGCTGTGAGAACGACGTTTTTGGGAGATGCCTATGTGATGTATGCAAATCCTGGGACCCTCTCCGGAAGGACGAAAGCGCATTTCCCGAACGGTTCAGCCAGTTTGGGATCGTGTCAGACCGCTACGCGCGTTTCTGGCGGACGCTTCAAGAGATGGCGGCGAAGCACGACCGCGATGCCATCGTAACGGGTTACGCCTACGTCAACTATGCCCCACCACCCGTACGTGAGAAACTGAACGACCACGTCTGGATTGGGCTGGTGCCGCGACTCGTTCTTCCCGCGCACACCGGAGGAGCACAAGCAGTGCATCGACATGTGGCAGGGGTGGGCAGCGACAGGGTGTAAACTGTTCCTGCGCCCCAACTACACGCTTGAGGGATACTGCATGCCGTTCATATACACCCATCAGTTTGCGGAGGAATTCGCTCATCATGCGAAGAACGGCATGATCGCTACTGACTTCGATTCCCTTACAGCCATGTGGGCGACGCAGGGGCCGCAGCAATACCTCTTCGCCCGATGGCAGAACTGTCTCGACGCGCCGGCGGATAAGGTGCTGGCCGAATACTACTCCGGCTTCGGCCCGGCGGCCAAACAGGTCACAGCCTACTTTGATTACTGGGAAGATTACACGATGAAGAATCGTGACAACTTCCGGGAGATCGCGAAACGCACCCGCGGGAGTTGGGCTGCCTTTCCCAGGATGGCGCACGAGTGCTTCCCGCCTGAAGCCATGTCTCGCGGACAGAAGCTGCTGGACGACGCGGCAAGTGCCGCTAAGAGCGACACAACTGCGGCGGCGAGGGTTGCTTTCCTGCAAAAGGGACTGACTCATGCGGAGAAGTGTGCCGCGGCGAGTCGATCGCGCATGACGGGTGACTTCACGGCAGGTCAGCGCGCGTTACAGGAGCTGCGACAATACCGTAAGGAGATCGAGATGGACGGCATCGCGAATCTCGCCTACTGCGCCTGGCTGGAGACGCGCGCCTTCGGACAGATCGCGCGGGAAGTTGTGTATGGCGGTCAGCCGCTGAAGCCGTTGGTTGATGAACCCGCGGCGTCGGAGTTGAAGCCCATCTCACTCCGTGGCGAGTTTGGATGTGTGGCGAAGCTGAGCGCCGGAGATCGATTCCGCGCCACCCTCGCGGCGCGGCGCGTCGGGCAGAACGCAGAGACGGTTCGCTGGAGTCTGCACGGGCCAGACAAAGAGCAGGTGGGCGTGGGAACGGTAGAGCCGGGGCAAACGGGTGAAATCGACCTCGCAGTGGCTGCAGACGGAATGTACAACCTGCTCCTCTCGACCGACAAGAACATTGCCCACATAACGTTGCACAACGATCACGCAGTCATCCTGGGACGCGGGCTTGCGTTCCTCGGACCCAGCGGCCCGCTCCATTTCTACGTTCCACCGGGAACGAAGGAGTTCAAGATCATCCTGAATTCACCCGCGCCCGGCGAAACCGCGTCAGTCACGATCACCGACCCGGACGGAAGGGTGGCCGCCTCAGGCAGCACTGGAGAGAAAGACCGCATCGTGTTGGCCGTGAAAGTGCCCGAAGGCAAGGATGGCAAAGCCTGGTCGGCCACCCCCTCCAAAGCCTCAACCGGAGTTTGGGAGGACTACACGATTACCCTCGGAGACGAATTGCCCGCATACTGGTCGCTGGCCGCAGACCGATTACTGGTGCTTGGGAAGTAGAACCCGATTTGTGCGAGGACCGACGTTGATTGCGGGGAGCGGCTTTGACTTTGTCGGCTTTGGGGTGGTAGCATCGGTCGAGTCCAGCACTGTCGGGACGTTGAACAGGAGCATTGATGATGCGTGAGAAAACTGAATACTCAGACGCCGTCTTCTGGGACAACGTGATTTTCCGTCCCAACGATATGAAGCTAGAGAGCGTCCAGCTTCAGCGGGATCAGGTGAGTTTGCTTCGCCAGGTTGCTCAGGGGCAACGAGAAGGAGTTTCCCTCGCCACCCGCGAGCTGGCGCATTCCGTCGGCAAACTTGAGCAAGGCCTTGCGGGGATCGGTTGCGAACTGGAAGCAGTCAACTCCGTGATGGAGGGTCTCAGGATTGATGTGCGCCAGGGCTTTGCTGGTTTGGGGGCGCTGATTGACTGGCGCATGGCTTCGGTCATATCCCTCCTTGAGCAAAGCCAGACCATCTACTGCGAGATTCGGGAGATTCTGAAATATCCCCGCAAGACGGAAGCAAACGAAGATAAGAAAGACGCCCGGAAGGCGCTGCGCATAGCTCTGAGCGCGGAAGGGAAAAAGCACAAAGAGTGGCTGACGAAAGCACTGGACTACTTTGACTCCGCAGCGAAGAAGAACCCCTTCGACTACACCGCGCACCTTGACCTCGGAACCACATGGTTGAACATCTGCCGGGACGCTCGGAAGTCCCTGTCCTTTTTCGCCCAGGCTGCGTTGACCTCTCAGGACGCCGGGGACGCCCAATACCAGAGCAAGGCGTACTTCTTCGCGGGAAGAGCACACGGTGTGCTGGGAGAATACGAAGAGGCGTATGGGGCAACCGCGGAAGCTGTTCGCCTGGATCCGCAGTCTGCTCCGATTGCCTTTGAGTGCCTCCGTTACGCAGCGCTCACTGGAAGAACTGAGTCCTGTGACACCCTCCTTGAGAAGCTGCTCCGAGTTGGCTTGATGGGCGGGGAAGTCTCTTCCGAGGAATCGAGAGCATGGTGGGCGAGGCTACAGCAAGATGAGGATTTCGCAGCGCTGAAACCAGCGATGGAGCGAGTCATGGACTCGCTTGTTGCGGAGGCTCGCGCGAGGGCGGAACGCGAAATCGGGAAAGCGAAGGATTGTTCCATCGAGCTGGAGCAGGCTCTGCAGTTTGCGTCAGACATCTCAGATGTTCAAGTAGATGAAGGGGAAGACGCGCGTCATGGGATTAGAATCATCGGTGAGCTTCCTAAAAGCCTCGCCATTCTCGGATACTGGGACATCGTTGCGGCAACTGAGAGAGCGCTGTCTGCCCAAGAGATCAACGAGCGATCAAGACGTGAGGTCTTCCCGGATGCACTGAATAAGGTTAAGCAGGAGATCCAAGTTACGCAGGAGTCATTGGACTCTGAGAGAAAATCGGCAGCAATAGAATGGAACAGATCCCATAGATTCCAAGCTTTCTGTTGTGGTACCTCGTCCGCCTTCGTCTACGGGATCTTCGATGCGCACGATCGGAGCATCGCGTGGGATGTGCCACTATCGGCCTATGCTGTGATTTCCTGGGGTTTAGCTGGACTTGGTCTCTTGGGCTTGTTGGTGTCATGGATGGCGTTGGATATCAAAGAGAAATTGTGGCAACTTGACCTCCTCAGAATCGTATCCCTTGCTTCCGTGGTCCAACTTTGTGTTTTTGTCGGACTTGCTCCTTTGTGGAAACGCAGAAGGGAAGAGCATGTTAATTGTGATGTTAGCGCGACAAAACGAAGGATCGAGAGACTCGAGACGGTCAAACATCAACTTGAAAGCAAGTTGGCAAGGTTCAATGACGCACCTGTCCCCAGCAATCAGCAGGGCATCAGGATCGTTTCGTGAAGTTGTCGCGTCTTTGATTCTGCGCCGCTGACACAACTTTGGGAGCAGGTTCAGGTCTCACTCAACGCGGCGGTCGTACTCGACGTACAAAGCCAGGCTCTCGTTGCTGGTCGACAGAACCAAAGGGGAAGACTTGCTGCGACGGTCCCGGGGGGTGTTCCAATGGCTCAAGCAGAAACTGCAATTGTCAGCCGAGTCAGAGAGTTCCTGCGACGACTAAACCAAATCTGCCCCATCGAGACGGGGGTTCTCTTTGGTTCCTGTACGACCGGACGACGCGGGAAGGACAGCGATATTGACTTGGCAATCTTCTCGAGGGAAGCCAACGAGCGCAACAGACTGGCACTGACTGCCCTGTTCTTGAAGGAATCAGCCTACCTCAAGCTTGACATACAGCCATTGGTTTTTCCCTACGAAGATTACATCTCAGAGAACAACGAATTTGTCACCACCGAAATCAAGAACAAGGGTATTCTGGTATTGGGTTGAAGCGACACGCCATCCGTTACTACCCCGTCGCCTCGGGAGCAATTGCGATGATCATCGGCTTTGTGGTCTTTCCGTTACTGATTGCTGGTACGCTCGGAAGGCAGGCCCTCGCATTTGGCGAGCCGCTACTGGACGGAACAACTACCCGTCCAGATCTGCAAAGCTGGACCCCTCCAGCCGCCAATGAACGCCATCGGCCCGATTCCGGAGAATGGGATTCGACCGCTGGCATACCCCTCCGGACACCGAGCCGCGTCCGACCGATGGCGGCCACCTTCCTTTGGGGAATCCGTGCACAACCTGAAAGGCTTAGATGATGTCTGCATTCTCCCGCAAAGGAAATCATTCCCCTGCGACCCGCTCCACCCTCGTTGCGGCCTTCGTCGCTGGTAGTGCATCGATCTCGCACGCTGCGCCGTCCATTTTCTGGGCAAGCGATCCCGTAAATCCGGGAGAGTCCGTCATGGCGATCGGCGATGGCTTCGGCGACAAGCCAACCGTTGAAGTGGTTCGTTTGAGCGACTCGGTTCCCGCCTTACCCACCGACAAGCCGTTCGCGTGGTCTGGGAAAGGCCGATCGGCGGAAGTGCTTCAGGCGGACGATGGCTGCGTAAAATTCCAGCTGCCTCCCTCCCTGTCCGAAGGAATTGTTGCCTACCGCGTCTCAACTCAGGAGGGATCCGCCGTGGGTCTTCTCAACCGACCGGTAGTGTGGTGGGCGCAGGGCAACCTCGGAGTATCTGCCAGCCCGGGAGGCTGGATTCGCGCCTTTGGCAGGAATCTGCAGGTGGGAAAGGGCGCCACCGGCGCTTTCCTCAAGGGAGCGCAAACCGTCGCTCTGAAGGCGGAGGCAGACTGCTTCGCCGCGAAGGTTGCGTTGCCAAAGGATTTGCCGGCAGGCGAATATCAGCTCCATCTCCACAACGGCAGCGGCGGAGACCTGATGTGGAGTCGGTCGGTTACAGTTCGTGTGGAGATACCCAAGCCATGGCCGCAGAAGGTTCTCAACGTCATGGACTTTGGCGCCGCCGGAACCGGTGACAAGGATGACACCGCCGCGGTACAGGCTGCCTGTGCCAGGGCAGAAGCAGACGGGGGCGGCATCGTCTACTTCCCTCGCGGGCGCTACCAGCTTACCCAAACTCTCGAGATTCCCCAGCAGGCACTTCTAAAAGGAGAACGGCGAGACCTTGTGTCGCTCTTCTGGCCGGATGTGCAGGACGCTCTACCCGCGCAGATCAACGGAAGCCACTCATTTGGCATCGAGGACATCTCATTCTATTGCAGCAACTACTCCCGCTTTCTGGTAGCGGAGGACAAACAACCGACGGCGGGGAATGTTCACCTGCGACGAATTCTGGTGCGCGCCGATAGATATCGCGGTCACCCGAAGCCAGAAGAGGTGGACCGTCGTCTGCGAACGGGTGGTGGCAACCAGTGTCCACTGCTCACTTTGGGTGGAGGGAACGTGGAGATTACCGACTGCGACCTCTACTCCAGCGGCATGGTCTTCTGGCTGTCGCGGTTGCAGGGCGCCCTCATTGCCAACAATGATCTCACCAACGGCCGGTGGGGTTGGTATTCGCTATCCGGCTCAAACGGCGTCATCTTCGAGAATAACCACATCACGGGTGGTGATCTCATGGCGACCGGCGGCGGGCTGAACTGCCTTGATGGCTCCAACTATTCGCAGTTCATTTACTATGCTCACAACACGCTAACGAACATGTTTGGCTGGGATCGGGAGGCGATGACCTCCGACGCAGGGGGCGGCGCCTATTTCGGAAAAGTCGCCAGCGCAAAGGACACGACCGTTACCCTCGCCGAGGAACCGAACCTGCAGGGGCGCGACTGGCGCGGCGCGGGGTTGTATATTCTCGACGGCAAGGGCAGCGGACAGTATCGGCGCGTCGTGTCCGCCAATGGACACAACGTGGTCGTCGAGTATCCCTGGCAGGTGAATCCGGACACCACATCCACCGTTACCGTCTGCGCCTATCAGGGACGCTGCCTGTTCATCGGGAACGACTTCACTGACGCGGGAGCAGCCCTTCAGTTCTACGGCAACGCCCTGGAGCACATCTGTTCGGGCAACCGGTCTACTCGCACCGCGGGTTTCCACAATTTCGGGATGCAGTACTCCAATGGCATTCAGCCGAACTGGTATCTGCAATGGCTGGACAACGAAATTCTCGAAGGCAACGTCTATCGAGGCGATCACGACAACTGGCGACTGTCTGGCGAAGCGCACATTGGCGTCTACGCTTTTCCTCCAAACTCCAACTGGGATTGTCCACTCACGCTGGGAACGGTCGTTCGCCGTAACCAACTTCACAACAATGCTCACATCATGCTTGGCTGTGAATGGAACGGCGGGGGCTTCGAGCGTGCCGGACGGTACGTGCGTGACGTGTTGGTGGAGAACAACGCGATCAGCAATTCAGATCTGGGCATCTTCACCTACGCAACGGCCCACGGCGTGCTGCTTCGCGGCAATCAGTTCCACAACGTAACGCAACCCGTTCTGGAGGCCGCAACTCTGATGAAGGAAGACGATGAGAGGCGGCTGAAGTACCTCGGCAAACCAGAACCGATGGCTGTCTGGGATTTTGACAAGGTGACCAATGACGCCAAAGGGACCCTACTGAAAGCGGTGGATGTGACTGGCAACGGATTCGACGCGAACGCGTACGGGGTGCAGATTGTTGAGGGAATGAAGGGTCGGGCTGGAAAGTTCTCGGGGGATAGCCATCTTCGCGTCAACGATCCTGTCCCGTTCAACCTTCAGGATGTGACGGTGTTGCTCTGGATCAAGCCCGAAAGGGTGAAGGGGCGCCAGGGACTATTGGGCAAGCGATTCTCCGGCAGCGCGGCGCCGTTCGTTTTGTCCCTCTGGGACGGTGGACTCGAATTTGAGGCCACCGACGAGAAGGGCCAATGGAGCTTCAATTTCCGCACATCGGCTGTCATCAAAGAGGGACAATGGAACTGTGTCGCATTCGTGGCCGAAGCTGGCAAGGGCGTGACATTGTACTGCAACGGAGAGAAAGTTGGGCACAAGGATGACGTCCTGAAGCGCGCCTTCAACATGGAGCCGCTGGTGATCGGACGGGAAGCCTGGTCCGGCGAGCCCAATGTCCACAACCCGTGCTATTTTCAGGGGCTGATGGACGAAATGAAAATCTGGGCGCGCGCGCTGACGGACGATGAGATCAGGAAAGAGAGCAAACGGGGGTAGCCGCAGAAACACACGAGATGATTGACGAGTGATAGGTGACGCAATGAGAAACTGGATGCGATGGACTGGGATTTTGGCGACAGGGATTTTCGTTCTTGGGATAGCGACCTTTCACGTCGAGGCCACCCCGGTAGTCTTCTGGGCGAGCGACCCGATTCGTCCGGGCGAGACAGCGATGATCATGGGGGAGGGATTCGGCGACAAGCCCACAGTGAATGTGGTGCGCCTCAAAGATGGTCGCTCCAGTGCGCCGTCGGAGAAAGGACTCGCATGGCCCGTGGACGGCGCGAAGGTGGAAGTCTACCAGGCAAACGACAACTCGGTGAAGTTCGGCGTGCCCGCAGGCCTCAAGCCCGGAGTCTTTGCGTACCGAATTACCGGACCCGCGGGGCAGAAGATTGGCTTACTCAACCGCCCCCAAGTGTGGTGGGTTCAAGGGGACGTGGGGCCAAGCGCCAGCCCCGGAGGGTGGATGCGCGCCTTCGGCAAGTGCCTCCCTCCTCCCTCGGCAGCGTCGGCGGAACGCAGGGGAGCCAAGCGGACGACTTGCTCAATACTCCTGCGAGGGCCACGCACTCTCACGTTGTCTGCCGAGGCCGATGGCTACTCCGCCCGCGCGACGCTTCCTGCCAATGTTCCCTCCGGTGAGTACCAGGTCTTCCTGCACGCGGGTTTCGGCGGTGACGCGGCGTGGAGCGCGCCGGTGGCCCTGACAGTTCAAGCGGTGAAGCCGTGGCCGCAGAAGGTGTTCAACGTGAAGGACTTCGGCGCTGAGGGCAGCGGGGCAAAAGATGATACCTCCGCCATCAAGACCGCCCTCGCTCGGGCGGAGGAGAACGGCGGAGGCGTGGTCTTCTTCCCCCGCGGTAGATACCAACTCAACGACGCTCTCACCATCCCGCTCTTCACCGTGATGCGCGGAGAGAAGCGGGAATGGGTCAACCTGCTATGGCCGGATATGCAGGATCCGCCTCCGGTGCTTGTCAAGGGGACCAACTCCTTTGGGCTGGAGGATTTGACATTCTATTGCAGCAACTACAAAACTTTTTTCGCCGCGGGCACGAAGGGTGAGGAATCAGGCAACGTTTTTCTCCGTCGCCTGCGAGTGCGCGCCGACATTTACCGGGGTCACATGAATCCTGAAGAGGTGGACCGGCGATACCGCGCCGGGTTGGGAGGCTTTGGAGGGGGCTACTGGCTCGCGACGCTTGGGGGTCGCAATGTCGAAGTGACCGACTGCGATCTCTACTCTCAGGCTGCACGCTCGGTCTGACCAACGCTCGTGGCGCCCGCATTGAGGGGAACCTCCTCGCGTCGGGTCGATGGGGCGGCGGCGGTGTATTCGGCGGCGATGGCGTTATCCTTGCCGACAACCACTATGTTGGCGCCGACCTGATGAGTTGGGGCGCGGCGGGGGGTCTCGGTTATGCCAATCTGTCGCACGTCTATCT
>Ga0210014_1002395_pt1 | contig 13104 bp, 13 predicted proteins | sample CryGeymeta201519_FD_183983 | JGI IMG/M metagenome (GOLD analysis project Ga0210014, IMG submission 183983) | Groundwater microbial communities from Crystal Geyser aquifers in Utah, USA - Crystal Geyser metaG 2015-19 (SPAdes) (version 2) | ecosystem: Environmental > Aquatic > Deep subsurface >...
TTGACCGCGTTGCGCTGGCTGAGTCGCTTGGTTTTGCAGAGCCGTCATCCAACAGCCTCGACGCCGTCTCTGACCGAGACTTCGCCGCCGAGTATTTATTCTGCGCGACGATGATCGGTATCCACTTGAGCAAACTTGCCGAGCAAATCGTTTTATACACCAGCGCCGAGTTTGGCTTCTTCGAATTGTCGGATGCGTTTTCAACGGGTTCAAGTCTCATGCCGCAGAAGAAGAATCCTGATGTCTTTGAGTTGACGCGCGGCAAGGCTGGCACATTGCTTGGATTGCTCACGGGTTTATTGGCGACACTCAAAGGATTGCCGTCCACCTACGATAAAGATTTGCAGGAAGATAAAGCGCCTGTCTTCCAGGCAACCGATACCTTGCTTGCGATTCTGCCTGTCATCGCTGGCGCACTGAGAACCATCACTGCCAAGCCCGAACGAATGCGAAATGCAATTGACTCCACGATGATGGCAACTGACCTAGCAGATTATCTCGTCGGCAAGGGAATCCCGTTTAGAAAAACTCACGCGATAGCAGGAAAAGCCGTCCGCGTGGCTGGGGAGAAAAATGTCGGGTTGGAGGAACTGTCACTCGAAGCGTATCAGGCTCTCTGTCCCGCGTTTGAAGCGGATGTGTATCAAGTCTTCGACCCGCTGAAATCCGTCGAAAAAAGAAATGCGATTGGCGGCACGAGTCCTCAATCAGTAAAAATGCAGATTGCTGAATGCAAAATGCAAATTGCAAAATGACGAGTGCGCAATTCTGCATTCATCATTCCTCATTCATCATTTTCTATAAGGAGTATAAAAATGTCTACTGTTACCTGCCCTGAATGTGAAGCCCAGATCGAGTTGGAGGCTGGCACCGAAGTCGGTGAGATCATCGTCTGCTCGGATTGCGGCGTGGATCTGGAAGTGACCGCGCTCGAGCCCGCGACGATCCAGCTTGCGCCGATGGAACAGGAAGATTGGGGGGAATAAATGCAGAAGACAGAATGCAGAGTGCAGAGTTTTTTATTCCGCATTCTGCATTCATCATTCCGCATTCATTGAGGTCTTATGCAACGACGATTGAAGCTTGGTGTTTTGTTTTCGCGTGTGCGCGTCGAGGAGAAATGGATCTTCGGCGCAATGGAAAAGCGCGGCATTGATTATGACCGATTGGATGACCGCGCGATCCATTTCGATTTGAATGACCCGAAGCCGTGGCAGGGATATGACGCGGTGTTGGAGCGCAGCATCAGTTACAACAGCGGATTGTACGCGCTGCGGTTGTTGAATGCGTTCGGTGTGCCGACGGTGAATACTGCCTCGGTGGCGGAGATTTGCGGCGACAAGTTGATGACCAGCGCGGCGCTCGCGCGTGATGGAGTCCCGCAACCGCACAATGCCACCGCGTTCACACCCGAGGCCGCGTTGGAAGCGATTGAAGCATTTGGCTACCCTGTGGTGTTGAAGCCTGTTGTTGGGTCGTGGGGGCGGTTGCTGGCGAAGATCAATGATCGCGACGCGGCGGAGGCAGTGCTGGAACATAAAGCCACGCTTGGGTCAGCGCAACATTCTGTTTTCTATGTTCAAGAATTTATAGAGAAACCAGGGCGTGATATTCGCGTGGTGGTTATCGGCGAGCGCGTGTTGACCGCCATGTATCGCAAGTCCGAGCATTGGATCACGAACACGGCGCGCGGCGGGGAGGGTGAGTTGTGTCCGCTCACGCCTGAGATCGAAGAATTATCTTTACGCGCGGCAAAGTCCGTGGGCGGAGGTGTGCTGGCGATTGACCTGGTCGAGCATCCTGAACGTGGATTGATCGTCAATGAGATCAATCACACGATGGAGTTCCACACCATGCAGCCGTTGAGCGGGATTGACATCGCGGGCGAAATCGTTGAGTTTGTGGTGTCGGCGTCAAAGTCTAAAATGCAGAATGCAGAATGAGGAATGCGGAATTTTATTCTGCACTCTGCATTCATCATTCTGCATTTATTTGAGGAGAATTTATGACCACAGTATCCATCATTGGCGGCTCAGGTTACGGCGGCGGGGAGGCGCTGAGACTGCTTTTGTCCCATCCGCGCGTGGATGTGAAACAGGTGACTTCGCGCTCGCATTTGGGCGAGTACGTGTATCAAGTCCACCCGAATCTGCGGAAGAGGACTCAACTGAAATTCAGCGACCCCGCCGCGCTGGAGCTTGTGGATATGCTCTTCCTTGCCCAGCCGCATGGACAGGCGCAACATCACATCGAAGAGTATGCCAAACTTGCGCCGAAGATTATTGATTTGGCAGCGGATTTCCGTCTGCGCGACGCGGCGTTCTACGAGAAGTGGTACGGCGAAAAACATGCCGCGCCTGAGTGGCTGGGCAAATTTGTGTACGGTTTACCTGAACTTCATCGCGCGGAAATTGCGACAGCAAATTATGTAAGCGGGGTGGGATGCAATGCCACAGCGAGCAATCTTGCGTTGCTGCCGCTGGTCAAAGCAAATTTGTTGGACTTATCCTCCCCGATTTTTATTGAAATCAAAGTCGGTTCATCGGAGGGCGGCGCGGAGGGGAATTCCGGTTCGCTCCACGCGGAACGCGCGAATGTGATTCGGACGTTCTCTGCGTTTGGACACCGTCACACGGCGGAGGTGATTCAGGAAATGGGCGTGAAAGATGTTTCGCTCACCATGACCGCTGTGGATTTAGTTCGCGGTGTGTTGGCGACAGCTCACGCGAAAGTAAAACCAGGTGTGGCGACAAAAGATCTATGGAAAGCCTATCGTGCGGTGGCGAATGAAAATCCATTCGTGCGCGTGGTGCGTGAACAGCGCGGAATCTACCGCGTCCCTGAGCCGAAAATTCTGGCTGGCTCAAACTACGCCGATCTCGGATTTGAACTGGACGAGAGCAATGGTCATATCGTGGCGATGTGCGCGATTGATAATTTGATGAAGGGCGCTTCAGGTTCGGCGGTGCAGTGCATGAATTTGATGATGGGGTGGGAGGAGACGGCGGGGTTGGAGTTTGCGGGGTTGCACCCGATTTAAATGCAGAAGGCAGAAAGCGGAATGCAGAATTTTATTCTGCACTTTGTATTTTGCATTCATCATTGGAGAAATTATGAGTCAATCAATCACAGTGGTAAAACTTGGCGGGACGGAGGGCGTGGATTTTTCCGCGATCTGCGTGGACGCCGCCGAATTGTTGAAGCAGGGCAAGCGACTTGTCTTTGTGCATGGCGGGTCTGCCGAAGCGAATGCGCTTGGCGAAGGACTCGGCACGCCGCCGAAGATGATCACTTCGCCTTCGGGGTATACGTCACGGTATACAGACCGCAAGACGCTGGAAATCTTTTTGATGGCGGTGAATGGCAAGGTCAATTCGTTGTTGACGGAGCAGTTGCAAATGCTGGGAGTCAACGCGTTTGGGTTGTGCGGATTGGACGGCAAGCTCATACAAGCCACGCGCAAGGATTCGATTCAGAGTATTGAAAACGGAAAACGTAAAATCATCCGCGACGATTACACGGGCAAGATTGATGCGGTCAACAGCGAGTTGTTGATGATGCTGCTCAACGCGGGTTATCTGCCCGTGATCGCGCCTGTCGCTGTCAGTGAAAAGGGCGAAGCGCTCAACGTGGACGCAGATCGCGCGGCGGCGATGGTGGCGTCCGCGTTGAAGGCGGAGACTTTGCTTTTGCTCACGGCGGTGCCTGGGCTGATGAAGAATTTCCCAGACGAGTCCACGCTCATTCGGCAACTGCCGCAGAGTCAGTTATCGGCGGCGAGTGAAGCGGCGCAAGGTCGCATGAAGAAAAAAGTTTTGGGCGCAGAGGAAGCCTTGAAGGGCGGCGTGGGTCGCGTCATCATTGCGGACGGGCGAATTCAAAATCCAATATCAAATGCTTTATCAGGAAATGGAACGGTGATACGGTAAAATGCAGATTGATGAATGCAGAATGCAGAATTTTTATTCTGACTTCTGCATTCAATTCATTCCAACTTCCACATTCACAAAGGAGATTCCCATGTCCACACAGAAATCCACTGACCTGCGCGCCCGCACAAAGGCTTATGCCCTTCGGATTATTCGCATGTACCAGAAATTGCCAAAAAGCGGCGAGGCAAAGGTGATCGGCAACCAGGTTCTGCGGAGCGGAACTTCGGTAGGCGCGCAGTATCGTGAGGCGTGCCGAGCCAAATCACCCGCGGATTTTGTCAACAAGATGGAAGGATCTTTGCAGGAATTGGACGAATCTGCATACTGGCTGGAATTGCTTGTGGAGGCGGAAATTGTCCCTGCCAGCCGACTGTCAGATTTGCAGAAGGAAAGCGATGAATTGATTGCGATTTTCGTCGCGTCCATCAATACGTCGAAGAAAAACCATCCGAAGAAATAAATGCGGAAGTCAAAATGCAGAATGATGAATGCAGATTTTTTATTCTGCACTCTGCATTCCGCATTCTGACTTTGGCTGACTTCTGCATTTGGAGTTACCATGGACATCATCAAAATCGAAAACCAACACGGCGCTGGCGTGTATGCCAAGCAGCCGCTGGTCATCGTGCGCGGACAGGGCGCGTCGTTGTTCGATGCGGACGGCGTGGAATATTTGGACTGCTCATCGGGACATGGCGTTGCCAATCTCGGTCATGCCCACCCGAAAATTGCGGAGGCGCTCTACAGGCAGGCGTCCACGCTGATCACGTTGTTTGAGTCATTTCCCAATGACCAGCGTGCCATGCTGATGGAAAAAATTACTGCGCTTGTTCCAGGCTTAGACAGAGTTTTCTTCTGCAACTCAGGGACTGAATCGGTGGAAGCCGCGTTCAAGTTTGCACGCATTTCAACGGGACGAAAAAATATTGTCGCGGCGATGAGAGCCTTTCATGGAAGAACCTATGGCTCGCTCTCGGCAACGTTCAATAAAAAATATCGCGAAGGATTCGAACCGCTCGTGCCTGGGTTTAGTCATGTGGCATACAACAATGTCGAAGCGTTGGATAAAGCGGTGAAGGAAGAAACCGCCGCTGTGATCTTGGAAGTCGTGCAAGGCGAAGGCGGCGTGTATCCCGCCAGCGCGGAATATATCCAAGCCGCGCGGCGGATCTGTGACGAGCGCGGCGCGCTGCTGATCGTGGATGAAATCCAAACGGGCTTTGGGCGCACGGGCAGGATGTTCGCGATCCAGCATTTTGGAGTCACACCAGATTTGTTGACGTGTGCAAAATCCATTGCAGGTGGTGTGCCGATGGGTGCGGTGCTGATCGGAAAGAAGATAAAAAATCTGACTCCAGGAGTCCACGGCTCGACGTTTGGCGGGAATCCGCTTTCGTGCGCGGCGGCAAATGCGGCGTTGGATGTGATTCTCGGTGAAGACCTGCCCGGTCAAGCCGCAGCAAAGGGCGCGTATCTGTTGGAGAAGTTGAAGAAGATCGAATCTCCCAACATCCGCGACATACGTGGACTTGGTTTAATGGTCGGCATTGAAATGAAGCAAAAGGTTAAGCCATATATCAAGATCTTGCAGGAAAAGAAGATCATTGCTTTGAATGCAGGGATGACTGTGATCCGTCTGTTGCCGCCGCTGGTGATTTCTTATGAGCAGATTGACCATCTTGTGGATGTATTGACGGAAGTTTTGGTGGTCGAGCAAAAAGATGAATGACTTTGAAACACTGATTGGTTTGGTTTCTCAATACAGCCCATCGGGGCAGGAGCGCGGGGCGGTGGAATGGCTGGTGACGCGGATGAAGTCACTGGGCTATGAGGACGCGTTTGTTGACGAGGCGGGTAACGCTGTCGGTGTGATGGGACAGGGGTCAAAGCAGGTGGTGTTGCTGGGTCATATTGACACGGTGCCGGGGGAAATAAAAGTAGAGCGAGATAGTATCTCGCTTTACGGCAGAGGCTCAGTGGATGCGAAAGGTCCGCTGGCGTGTTTTGTGGACGCGGTGGGGAAGGTTGGTGTGAAAGAAGGCTGGCAGTTCGTGGTCATCGGCGCGGTGGAGGAGGAGCGGGATTCTGAAGGCGCGCGGTTTGTCGCTTCGCAATACAAGCCTGACTTTGCAATCATCGGTGAACCGAATCAATGGGATCGGATTGCGCTTGGCTACAAGGGAAGCGCGTGGGCGAATGTGACAGTCAAGCGCGGACAGGCGCACACGGCGAGCGGGGATGTCACTGCGGCGGAAGCGGCGGTGGAAGCCTGGTTGAAGATCAAAGCCTATGTGGATTCGTTCAACGCGGACAAACCAAAAGCCTTCGATAAGTTGTTGCTCACGTTGCGCGGCATGGAATCGGACTCGAATGATTTCGAGCAATGGGCGCGCTTGAAGGTGGGAGTCCGCTTGCCTGTGGATGTTTTGCCTGAGGATTGGTATGGGAAGTTGGAAGAGATCATAAGTGACAGTCACCTTCAAGGTGACTGTCACTTGGTCATTGAGCCAACGGGATTCGCGATCCCTGCGTGGGGGTGCGAGAAAAACACTCCGCTGGTACGCGCTTTCTTAAGCGGGATCAGGTCGAATGGGGGAGAGCCGCGCTTCGTCTATAAAACGGGAACCGCCGATTTGAATATCGTCGCGCCCGTTTGGAAATGTCCCGCGGTTGTGTATGGTCCTGGGGATTCTGCGCTTGACCACACGCCTAACGAGCATATTCTGCTTGAAGATTATGGAAGATCAATTCAGGTTGCGCAGGATGTTCTGACAAGCTTGGCACAACAAGACCTGTAGGTCTACTTTCAATGATCAGGGATGTTTAAAAAAACTGACGCGCACCTCACTGGTGTATAATGCGGAAATTTTACAAACGGGTATCGCCATGCAACTTAATCAACAATTCGAACTCATTCATCAATCCGCCACGGTTGTGATGGCCGACCGCATCTGGAACTCAAAGCCAGCGGACGTGCGGTCATCGGCCTGCAAGTGGGTGATCCAGATTTTGGGACACATCCCGCCATCGTGGACGCCGCCCTGCGCGCCATGCAGGACGGCTTGACACACTACGGCCCTTCCCGCGGCTTTCTGGACCTTAGGCGGGCCGTGGCTTCCAAGCTGATCCGCGACGAAGGCGTTTCCTACGAACCTGCGTCCGAGATACTGGTCACGCACGGCGGCATTCACGCCTATTACACCGCCCTGCAATCCATTTTGAACCCAGGCGAGGATGTGCTTGTCCCCGACCCATCCTGGGCGACACATTCCAACATGGCGATCATGTTGCGCGGAAATGTCGTCCGCGTCCCTGCGCCTGCCGAGAATGGGTTTATCCCGTTTTTCGAATCCTGGGAAAAGGCGCTCACGCCAAAGACGCGCGTCATTGTGCTAAATTATCCATCCAACCCAACAGGCGCGTATCCCACGCGTGAGTATTTGCAGAAACTCCAGGACTTCGCTGCCGCGCACAACCTGTGGGTTGTCAGCGACGAAGTGTACACAAGCTTATATTATGGTGAACCTCCCACCTGCGCGGCCGCCTTGCAAGGCGCAAAAGCACGGACCCTGCTCGTCAACAGCCTGTCCAAATCCTACGCGATGACTGGTTGGCGCGTGGGCTTCCTGGCCGCACCCGCGGCGGTCATCAAAAACGCCTTGAAAGCGGGACAAAACTCGATCACCTGCGTCGCGCCGTTCATCCAAAAAGCCGCCGCCTTCGCGTTGACCGACCCCGCGATTCAGGAGGTCACCGCGAAGATGCGCGCCGCGTATGCGCGCCGCCGCGAGTTGATTCTGCGCCTGGCGCGTGAACTGGAAAGCGACAAGGTTTTGGTCGTCCCGCCGCAAGGCGCGTTCTATTTCTTCCTCGATCTGCGCGCATTGAAAATGACCTCCGTCGAAATCTGCGAGCGGATTCTCGAAGAAGCCGGCGTCGGACTCGTCCCCGGCTCCGCGTTTGGCGCGCAGGGCGAAGGCTTCGTCCGCATGACGATCGCGGCTTCAGACGAAAATGTGGAAGCGGGGTTCAGGAAGATTGTGGAGTGGGCCGATGCTCAGTAACGGAACACGCAACACGTTATATAACATTTCGTGTTGCGTGTTCCGTTTTTTGAAGGAGTTATGTTATGAAGGTTGCATTTCAAGGCGAGGCGGGCGCTTTTTCCGAGCAGGCCGTTTTTGGGTATTTCGAGAAGGCGGAATCCATCTCGTGCGAGTCGTTCGACGCGGTATTCGACGCGATCAATTCGGGAACGTGCGAGGCAGGAATCATCCCAATCGAGAATTCGCTGGCAGGCAGTATTCACGAAAACTACGATTTGTTACTGCGGAACAATTTACACATCGTCGGCGAATATCTTTTGCGTGTGAGACATTGTTTGATCGCAAACCCTGGCGTAAAAAAAGCGGACATCAAAAAAGCCATCAGTCATCCGCAGGCGCTGGGACAATGCGCGGGCTATTTACGCAGTCACAAAATCAAAGCCGAGCAGGGACTCGACACGGCAGGAAGCGTGAAGGCCTTGAAAGAATCGGGCGCGCTGGACACAGCCGCGATCGCTTCCCGCCGCGCCGCAGAATTATATGGGATGCAGATTTTGGAAGAGGGAATTGAAGACAACACCGAAAACTACACGCGCTTCCTCGCCATTCAACGAGAACCAATCATTCCCGAAAGCGACCCTCAACAGGGACTGGCAAAAACATCCATTGTTTTTACGTTGAACAACGTGCCAGGCGCATTATTCAAGGCTTTGAGCGTCTTTGCTTTGCGCGATATCAATCTGACAAAAATCGAATCCCGCCCCTTGCAAGGCAAGCCGTGGGAATATCTTTTTTACATTGACTTCATCGGCGCAATGCGGGATGAATCCTCGCAAAAGGCGCTTGACCATCTCGGCGAATACGCGTTGATGTTGCGCGTGCTCGGTTCCTATCCGCGCTTCAAAATGGATTGAACTGAAAACTCATCCCTTGACGCATCCCTGCCTCTCGCATAGAATACCGCCCAACATGCCCGCCTCTGTCCGCTTCTATTTTGCGTACTACTTTTACGGCCTCCGCAATTCGGTTGCCGTTGGCAGCGCTTAAGCAGGCAGAGCGGAAACTCTGTACACGCAAAGGGCGAGACCACACGGTCTCGCCCTTTTTTGTTTGCCACAAGGAGAACCTCATGCACCAACGCGGCATTCGCGGCGCAACAACAATCGAAACAGACACCAAGGAAAATGTCCTTCCAGCCACGCGTGAATTGCTGGACGCGATCCTCGCCTCCAACCCTGGGCTGAAAACGGATGACATCGCCGCCGCGCTCTTCACCGTCACCGACGATATCGCCTCCGCCTACCCCGCGCTGGCCGCCCGTCAAATGGGCTGGGACCTCGTCCCGATGATGTGCGCGCGAGAGATTCCCGTCGAAGGCAGTCTCCCCCTCTGCATCCGCGTCCTCCTCCACTGGAACACGGAGTTGACTCAATCGGAGATCAAACATGTCTACCTTCGCAACGCGGTGAAACTCAGGCCTGATCTCGCAGGAAAGTAGACACGTACACAGGTAACACACGTAACAGGTACACACGGAACACGCAACACAGACTACTCGACCACCCGACAACGTAACTACGAAACTACGTAACTACGTAACTATCCAACTACGGAGAAACACATGATGATCATAATGAAAGCCAACGCCACGCCGCAACAGGTGGAACACGTCATCGAACACGTCAAGGCGGCGGGACTCAATGTCCACCTGTCGCAGGGAGTGGAAGCGACGATTATCGGCGCAATCGGCGAGACCCATAATATTCCGATGGAACGCTTCGAAGGCCTGGACGGTGTGGACATTGTCCAACGCATCACGCAACCGTACAAACTTGCGTCACGGCAATTCCATCCGGAAAACTCTGTCCAGTCACTGGACGAGTTCACCGTCGGCGGGGACGAGATCGTCATCTTCGCGGGGCCATGCTCGGTGGAGAGTCGCTCCCAGATCATGGAAACAGCCCAGGCGGTGAAAGAGGCGGGAGCGTCCGCATTGCGCGGCGGAGTCTTCAAGCCGCGCACGTCCCCGTATTCGTTCCAGGGACTCGGGGAGGAAGGTCTCGAATATCTTGCTGAAGCGCGCGAGAAAACGGGACTGCCCATCGTGGTCGAAATCATGTCGCAGGTGCAGGTGGATTTGATGGTCAAGTACGTGGACGTGTTGCAGGTGGGCGCGCGCAATATGCAAAACTTCAACCTCCTGCGCGCCATCGGCGAGACGCGTGCCAGCGTCCTGCTCAAACGCGGACTTTCGGCCACCATCGAAGAACTGCTCATGTCCGCTGAATATATTCTGGCCGGGGGTAACAACCGCGTCATGCTTTGCGAACGCGGCATCCGCACATTTGAAACCGCCACGCGCAACACCACCGACATCAACGCCATCCCCGTTTTGAAAAACCTGACCCACCTGCCCGTCATCCTCGACCCGTCGCATTCCACAGGCCACGCAGATTACGTCGCGGCGGTCGCGCGCGCCGCCATCGCCGCAGGCGCAGACGGACTCATCGTCGAAGTCCACCCCGATCCCGCCCACGCGGTCTCGGATGGCAAGCAATCCCTCAAGCCCGAAAAATTTGCAGAGATGGTCAGGCAGGTCGGGCAGATCGCGCAGGTTGTAAATCGCCGCATTGCAACCGTGCAGGCCGCGCTGGTGGCATGACATGTCGGAGGACGATTTTTTCCTGGCGCGATCCAACATCGCCATCCTCGGATTGGGATTGATGGGCGGCTCGCTGGCCCTGGGACTGCGAGGCAAGTGCGCCGCGCTTTTTGGATGTGACCCGCAGCGCGCGACGCTCAGGCTTGCTCTGTCCCAAAATATCGTGGACTACGCCGATAGCGACCCCGCCAACCTGCTCCCCGAAGCGGACCTCGTTATATTGTCCGCGCCCGTCCCCGCGATCTTGACCCTGCTCGATCAACTGCCCGCGTTGACGCCCAATCCCTGCATCGTCCTGGACACAGGCTCCACAAAACGACTCATCGTTGAATCCATGTCGCGCCTGCCCGAACGCTTCGACCCCATCGGCGGGCATCCCATTTGCGGAAAGGAAAAACTCTCCCTCGCCAACGCCGAACGGACTCTCTACTACGCCGCGCCATTTTTGCTCACGCCACTGGAAAGAACATCACCGCGAGCCTTGTCCGCCGCGCATCAAATCATCGAAGCCGTTGGCGCAAAAGCAACCATCCTCGACGCAACCGATCACGACCACATCCTGGCGTCCACGAGTCATCTGCCATTCCTGCTTTCGTCCGCGCTCGCGCTTGCCACACCGCAGGATGTTGCGTCTTTCATCGGTCCTGGCTTCAAATCCACCAGCAGGCTGGCAGGCACATCCCCATCCATGATGCTGGGCGTCCTGCAATCCAACCGTGAAAATGTATTGACCGCGATCTCGGAAGTTCAGGGACAACTTGCCGAAATCAAAACCGCGCTCATGTCAAACGATGATTCAAAACTCGAATCCATCCTGAACGAAGCGCAGAAAAAATATCAATCGCTCACGCGGTAAACGTAGACAGGTGTACAGGTAAACACGTACACACGGACACGCTGCCTTCCACATTCCGCCTTCTGCCTTCCGCCTTCTGCCTTCCGCACTCCGCACTCCGCATTCCGCATTCCGCATTCCGCACTCCGCACTCCGCATTCCGCATTCCGCATTCCGCCTTTCCCATGCTCATCCTCCCCATCCCCCACCCCCTCTCCGCCACCGTCCGCGTGCCCGGCTCCAAGTCGCTGACCAACCGCGCCCTACTGATCGCGTCCCTCGCCGAAGGGACTACATGCCTCACCAACGCCCTCTTCTCCGACGACTCGCGCACCTTTGCCAAAGCGCTTCAAACTTTAGGCTTCGACATCCAACTCAACGAAGCCAATCACGAAATGACCGTCACTGGGCTGGGCGGAAAAATCCCCGCAAACAAAGCCGAACTCTTCATCGGCAACGCAGGCACCGCCGCAAGGTTTCTATCCGCATTTCTCACGCTTGGAAACGGAGAATATATTTTGGACGGCGACGCGCGCATGAGAGAACGTCCCATCGGCGACTTGGTTGATTCGCTGACTCAACTTGGCGCGCGCATCGAGCCATTTCATAATTCAGAATTCAGAATTCATAATTCTAAAATCTGCCCTCCCATCAAAATCATTGCCAGTGGTTTGCCTGGCGGAAAAACACAAATCGCAGGCGACATTTCCTCCCAGTTCTTATCCGCCATCCTCATGGTCGCCCCCTACGCCGACTCTCCCATCGAAATCGAACTCGCCACCGAACTCAACTCGAAACCCTACGTGGACTTGACCATCGCCATCATGCGCGACTTCGGTGTGGATGTCCAGCGCAACGGGTATCAATCCTTCAAAGTTCCTCTTGGGCGATATCTGCCAGGCATACAGATTTACACGCAACACGCAACACGCAACATGCAACACGCCCCAATTACCAATTACCAATTATCGCGAAGCATCCCCGTGGGACCATCCACCAATTACCCCATCGAATCCGACGCCACCGCCGCCTCTTATTTCTTCGCCGCGTCCGCCATCTGCGGCGGAACCGTGAAAGTCGAAAATATCTCGCGCAAATCCGTGCAAGGCGACATTGCCTTCCTCGATGTGTTGACTCAAATGGGTTGCACCGTCACCGAAACTGATCACTGTTTACTGATTACTGGTCACTTCCCCCTGCGCGGCCTCGATGTGGACATGCGCGACATCCCCGACACCGCCCAGACCCTCGCCGCCATCGCCCCCTTCGCATCCTCCCCCACCCGCATCCGCGGCATCGCCTCCGCCCGCCTCAAAGAGACTGATCGCGTCCATGCCACATGTACCGAACTCGCCCGTCTCGGCGTCCGCGTGGAGGAACACGAAGATGGCATGACCATTTGTCCCTGCGAGAAATTCGTCCCTGCGACCATTCAAACCTACAACGATCATCGCATGGCGATGGCATTCTCGCTCATCGGCCTGCGCGTCCCTGGCGTGACGATTGAAGATCCAGCCTGTGTTTCCAAGACCTTCCCTGGCTTTTTTGAAGTTCTTAAACAGTTATCGTAGGCAAGATAGACAGGTACACAGGTACACAGGTAGACAGGTAGACAGGTAAACAGGTACA
>Ga0210014_1002400_pt1 | contig 13092 bp, 14 predicted proteins | sample CryGeymeta201519_FD_183983 | JGI IMG/M metagenome (GOLD analysis project Ga0210014, IMG submission 183983) | Groundwater microbial communities from Crystal Geyser aquifers in Utah, USA - Crystal Geyser metaG 2015-19 (SPAdes) (version 2) | ecosystem: Environmental > Aquatic > Deep subsurface >...
GGGTCGAAAAACAATGCACCAAGCATTCAAAGTACATCAAGGCTGAATACCGATGAGTCAGACGAAAAGACCTAACCTTTCATTCAAGAGGGACGCGCTAAAGCGCGCCCCTTAATTTAACGTTAGAACTCACAGGAGACGCTGATGGGGACCAAGGAAGATCAATACAAGCAATCCTTTGGCATGGGGCAGCCTCGCGACCCGAAGAAGACAAAGGCCGCCCTTGCGCATGCACTGGACATTCGAAAGTTCGAAATTGGGCTGTACTGGCAGCGTGCGACCTATTTTTGGGCATTGATTGCAGTTGCATTCGCAGGCTATTTCGCGGTCCTCGCAGCCGAGCACATGTCAGCGGCCGACAAAACATTCAACGCATTCGTCATTGCGTGCGTCGGCCTTATATTTTCTCTGTCGTGGTTCCTTGCGAATAGAGGCAGCAAGTACTGGCAGGAGAACTGGGAGAACCACGTGGACATGTTGGAGGACGACATAACGGGGCCTCTCTACAAGACCATCCTGCATCGGCCGAAGAACGCGAATTTGCTGTCGCGCGCCATCGAAGGTCCGGCTCCGTTCTCGGTCTCACAGATCAACCAGTGGGTGAGCCTCTTTACCCTCTTGATCTGGCTGTGCCTGATTTGGGTTGTCCTTCCCTCCTACGATCGCCAAGCCGGCGTTTCTGCGAGACACGCAGCTATCGGCGCGGCAACGGTGTTGGCCGCATTGCTCCTGTTGTTCCGAACGAAATCAAACATCGTCAAGGGCCACAAGCACTCGATGTCGGTGAAGCGCACAGCAGTGATCGACGAATGAGTTCTAACATGGCAGTCGACGCGGACGTCTTATCGGCTGGCTCTGCCCAGCCTACTGTCCGCCGGTCACTTCTACGCTAGGCTTCAGAAAGTTACAGCATGGCGAAGAACATAGGAATTTATGTATTTGACGATGTTGAAGCCTTGGATTTTGCCGGGCCTTATGAAGTCTTCACCACAGCAAGCAGGGTCAGCAAGCGCTTTAGCCAAGAACCATCTGAACTGTTTAACGTTTTTTCAGTCAGTGCTAAACAATCGGTTGGACGAAGCCGCTACGCGGAGTAACGCCCCCGGCATCGCGCTGACAGACACGATTTAAGCTGCAGGCTCACCTCGTCAATTAGGCCGAGGTGAGATTCTGTAACCCATCGTGAGAACACCCCAGCATGAAGACTTTTACAGCCAAAGCCGAATTTGATCAGCGCTACCAAACCCACCTCCAACACCTCAAACTCAAGGGCCTGCAGCCCAAAAGCATCGATGCTTACAGCCGCGCCATCCGGCACATGGGCGACTACTTTGACTACCAGATCGACAATCTCTCGCCCGCCCAACTGACCGACTATTTCAGCAGCCTGGTTGATTCCCACTCCTGGAGCGCCGTCAAGCACGATCTGTATGGCTACAAGTTCTACACCCAGCACGTACTGGGAAAGCCGTGGGACATGCCCGATTTCATCAAACCACCCAAGACCCAACGCCTGCCCGACATCCTGACTGTGCAACAAGCGCAACAGATTTTCTCGCGCACCCGCATTCTGAGCTACCGGGTGTTTTACTTCACCCTGTACAGCATGGGTCTGCGCCTGAGCGAAGGGCTGGCCTTGCGGGTCGGTGACATTGATGCCGATCGCCACCGCGTGCATATTCGCGACGCCAAAGGCAACCGCGACCGCCTCGTGCCCCTGCCTGAGGCCACCCTTGGTGTGTTGCGCCGCTTCTGGCAAACCCACCGCAACCCGGAGCTGCTGTTTCCCAATCGCCGTGGCGGCCTGGCTGGCGCGCACAGCGCATGTACCCCGCTCAATGCGGCAGGGGTGCAACAGACCCTGCACTTGGTGACACGGGACTGCGGACTAAAAAAAAGATCACGCCACACAGCCTGCGCCACAGCTATGCCACGCATCTGATTGAAGCCGGGGTTGACCTGCTTGAAGTGCAGAAGATTCTGGGCCACCAAAGCATCCTCACCACCGCCCGCTACACCCATCTGAGCGACACCACCACAACCACAGCCAACGCGCGCATTGAAGCCCTGATGGGCGGCTTTAAAGTGAGCTGGGGTGCAGTCAAATGATCACATTGGCCTGTGTCATTGATCAGTTCGGGCAGGATTACCTGGCGCAATACGCTACCTCCGTTTTACCCAGCCAACGCCAAGCCTTGAACGCCATGAAGCACTGCCGCACCAGCCTGGGGCCAAGCATGCTGGCTCAGTGCGACGACTGTGGGCAGCAGCGCCTGGTGCCGCATTCCTGCGGCCACCGCAATTGCCCGCATTGCCAGCACTTTGAGAGCCAACGCTGGATCGAGCGGCAAACCCGAGCGTTGGTGCCGGGCAGCTATTTCCTGATCACCTTCACCTTGCCCTCTGAACTGCGCACACTGGTTTGGCAGCATCAACGCGAACTTTATGCGGCCCTGATGGATGGCGCCTGGGCCACGGTGAACACGTTTAGCCAAAATCACAAGCAGTTGCAGGGCAGCGCCGGTGCGGTGGCAGTGTTGCACACGCATTCAAGGCGGCTTGACTTTCATCCCCATGTGCATCTTTGCATGCCTGCGGCAGCCCTGAATGCGGACAAGGGTCTGTGGCGCACGTTGCGCAAGAGCGCTAAAGGGGACGGCTATTTGTTCAACCATAAGGCGCTGGCAAAAGTGTTTCGGTTCAAATTCCTGCTGGCTTTGGCTGAGCTGGGGTTGCCACTGCCTGCTGACTTGCCAAAAAAGTGGGTGGTGGATTGCAAGAGCGTGGGTAGCGGCGAGAAGGCGCTGGTTTATCTGGGGCGCTATTTGTACCGGGGGGTGATTGCCGAGAAAGATATTTTGCGCTGCGAGAACGGTTTGGTGACCTATCGCTGGCGTGACAGCAAAACCAGGAAATACGCGCAGCGCAGCGTCAGTGGGGTGGCGTTTTTACGGCTGGTGCTCCAGCATGTGTTGCCAAAAGGCTTCCGGCGGGCACGCAATTATGGTTTTTTGCACCCCAACAGCAAGCGGCTGAAGGTGTTGCTGCAGTTGTTGGTGTTCAAGCCACGCGCGCAAGTTGTCGCTGCCCCTGCACCCAATGACCAAGCCGTCAAGGCTTGTCCAACCGAGCGACCCAAGCTGCTTTGTCGCTGTTGCGGCGCTGTGATGCGCATCGTGCATCGACGCATCTTGCCTGTGATGACGCCACCGGCGCGTCTCAACCCGGAGAGTGCAACCAGCATCTGATCTGAGAGATAAATCCAGCGCATCAGTGCCCGGCCGGGTGCTGTGGCCGCGCTTGGCCAAAAATAGCTCAAAACGACTAATTTGGCTCCGTCAAGATGCCCTGCTTGGGCACAGAGTCACTGCAATGGTGGCTTCAATCATCAGCATCGTCGCTCTCGGGTCAGCATTGACCTGTTGCAGCGGGTGTGACGGGAAAAGATATTTTCAGGAGCGTAAAAAACTGGCCGTGTTGGCCTGCACCGGGCTCGTCCAACAAACGGTTCAGATCGTGGCTTCGCACGATCTAACCTTACTCGTTAGACCATTGGTCATTCAGCAAAAATTTATTTTCAATTTAAGTTGGTCTCCCGAGGACTTTTCAGAAAACGTGACTTCGGCTGATGAGTTAGTTTCTTCGGGTGAACTGGAATTTTTCTAAACATAAGGAAATTTGATATGGCGCAGATATTGGTAGTCGATGACTCAAGCACGGTTCGTAATGAAGTCGGAGATTTCTTGCAAAAAAATGGGTTTACGGTAGCAATGGCAATAGACGGTCGTGATGGCTTGGTTAAGCTCAAGGCGGATCCTGCAATCAAGCTCGTCGTGTGTGATGTCAACATGCCGAACATGGATGGTCTCACCATGGCTGAGAAAGTGCGCAGCGAGCTCAATAACAGCACGGTCAGTATTGTGATGCTCACTACGGAAAACTCACCCGTTATGAAAGAGCGTGGCAAGGCCGCTGGAATCAAGGGGTGGATTGTCAAGCCCTTCAAGGGTGATGCGGTCTTGCCATCATTTAAGAAGTTAGTCGGCATCTGACGAAAGCACTGCGAAGTCCTTGTCACGCCGCTGGAGTTGATCTACCGTATTGCGGCGGGAGTTTCCAGCAACGCACGCAGGTGACAATCCCGATCGATGCAGTCAAGCTCACCAGCGCGTTGCACGTTTTTGCCGCAGGTGACTCACATACCTGCCGCAGTTTGTCTACGTGGCCGCCGCAGTCGGTACGCGCGCTGCCATCAACATGACGGGCGTTGGCGATTGTTGGCCATCTCGGCAAAGCCAAGCCGCTGTCATGCACTTTCACGCAATGGCATTTGGTTGCGGTGTCACCCGTTCCGAGAAAGGTGTATTCGTCAACCAGGCCTCAAGCAGTCGTTGCCATAAGTTTTATGTAAGTGTTTTGGTGAAACGGACTACTAGGTTGAATGGTGTGAGGCAGCGGCTCAAGCACCTGTTTGGGCTTGGCTTGCAGCCCACTTGGTGGCAAAAGCAGAAAGGTCACCCATGCGTTTGAGTAGATCTGCACCCAATGTGGTCACCACGTAGCCGTTTTGGTTGTGGTCAAGCAAACCTGCCGCGCGCAATTCCTTGATGCGGGTGTTCAGGGTGTTGGGGGTAATAGTCCCAACGCTGTCCTGAAGCAATCGAAAGGTTTGGGGATGGTTGTCTTTGAGAGCCCATAAGACGCGAATGGCGTATCTGGACTCCAATAGACTCAGCAGGGGTCCGATGGCGGGGTTTTCTTTGTTACTCATGGATGGGTCTCCTGGAATGTGAAGGGTCGCATGGAACCGTTCCGAGTTTCGACTTTGGTTAGCCAATTCTTAACCCGAGACTCTCGCGAACCCTCTAAACTATATCTCAATTTTCTGATTTGCTACATGTTTAATAGCTAAAAAATTCAAACAGCAGCGTAGTTGACGGAATGGGCAGCAGCCTTGCCAGCACCGGTTTGGTCTGCTATGGTTGAGCAGCATAGTGTGTTTTGGCTTGTCAAATAGGACTTTCTATGATTATCAATTTCGAACAGGTTCACAACTATTACGAGCGACTGGTGTTTGAAGAAGTTGCCCGCATGTCAAACACCTACGCGCACTACAGCGCCGATATGCTGGCCGACGTGGCCTGTGTCGCACTCAACCGCTTGCCCGCGCGTTATGTCCGCCATGACGTGGACATGATGTTTTATTTGACCGAGCATGAGCGGCACGCCATTGAAGAGTCACTCTCGGAGGCTTTGGCGTTTGCGTTTTCCATGGTGGGTGAACGCAACGCCAAACGCAGTGCCGCCATCTGATTCGTTCTTAACGTGAAACAACGCCCACAGCCGACAAAAATGGCGTGTCGTAAGGCCAATTTCAGTCGACCATGGCGGGTTGAAACCCGCCCTACGCAGGACACGCATGTTTCATGCTTAGGGCTTGTTCATGAATAAGCTGTACATTTGGCCGCCGGATTTGGGATGCAATGCGAGGCGCAAAGCGTGCCGTGCAGCTCTGCTGCACAAGCGATTTGTAACGACGCAGTGCGCCCAAAGTTGGCGAGTCAAATGTGCATGTTATTTGTGAACAAGCCCTTAGGGGAGTCCTTGTTGAACATGAACGTTAGTGCGGATCAACATGCACCTGCAGCCACCATTCCAGCAGCGCCAAGTGCCACAGCTTGCTGCCGTTGATGCGGGTGAAGTGCTCAGGTGCTTCGGGGTTGGCCAGCAGTTTGTCAACGTAATCACGCTGGTACAGGCCGCGCCTGATGCACGCCTCTGACATCAAAATACCGCGCATCATTTCCAAAAAGGAGCCCCGCACGTATTTCAGTGCTGGCACCGGAAAGTAGCCTTTGGGTCGGTCAATCACCGCGTCTGGTATCAGCCCACGAGCAATCGCCTTGAGCGGAAACTTGCCGCCCTCTTTGAGTTTGAGTTCTGGCGGCATGTGGGCCGCCAGCTCTACCAGTTCATGGTCCAGAAACGGTGTGCGCACCTCCAACCCCCAGGCCATCGGCATGTTGTCCACGCGTTTCACCGGGTCGTCGACGATCAGCGTGGTGGCATCCAGCCGCCAGACCTGGTCCAGAAATTCATCGGCATGGGGCTTGGCCAGCTCGCCTGCAATCAATTCAGAGGTGACATCACTCACTTGAAAAGCGGGTGCAATCATCTGCAGGTATTCCGCATGGTCACGGTCAAAGTAATGCTGGCTGAAACGCTCAAGATGCGTGCCTTGCGTGCTATTCATTTTGGGATACCAAAAGTAGCCGCCAAAGACCTCATCTGCGCCCTGGCCCGACATCACCACTTTGACTTCTTTGGAAACCCGCTCGGCCAGCAAATAAAAAGCAATTACATCGTGGCTGACCATGGGCTCGGTCATTTGTGCCACGGCTTCAGGCAGACGCTGCATGACCTCGGCATTGGGGATGCTGAACTGCTGATGCCGGGTGTGAAAGTGCTCGGCAATCTGGTCCGAAAACTCAAATTCATCGGCTTTTTCAGAACCTTCCCCCACGTCCTCAAAACCAATGGAAAAGGTGCGCAAATCAGACACCTGATCGGCCAGCAAGCCCACCAGCAAGCTTGAATCCAGCCCGCCCGAAAGCAATACGCCCACCGGCACATCCGCAGCCAGCAGGCGACGTTTAACGGCCTCACTGAGGTGCGTGCGCGTGGCATCCAGCCATTGCGCCTCAGACAGCGGTTTGTCAGGCCGAGTGGCATCGAGCGTCCAATAAACCTGTTCGGTCACCGTGCCGTCGGGGTTCAGCATCATGCTGCTGGCGGGCAGCAATTTGCGCACGCCTTGCAACACCGTGCGTGGCGCGGGCACCACGGTGTGCAGGGTGAAGTGGTGGTGCAGCGCCACCGCATCCAGCGTGGTGTCCACCTCGCCACCGGCCAGCAGTGCGGGCAGGCTGGAGGCAAAACGCAGGCGCTGCCCCGTCTGGGTCAGATACAAGGGTTTAATGCCAAAACGGTCACGCGCCAGAAACAGTTGCCCTCTGCGCTGATCCCAGATGGCAAACGCAAACATGCCTTTGAAGCGTGTGACACACGCCGCACCCCAGGCGTGATAGGCCTTCAAAATGACTTCGCTGTCGCCTTCAGAAAAAAAGCTGTAGCCCAGGGTCAGCAGTTCAACGCGTAGCTCGCGGTAGTTGTAAATCGTGCCGTTGAACACCAACGTGAGCTGCAGCATGGTATCCACCATGGGCTGGTGCGCGTGCGCTGACAAATCGATGATGGACAGGCGGCGGTGGCCAAATGCCAGCGGGCCACTTTGGAAAACGCCCGCATCGTCCGGTCCGCGCCGCGCCAGCGCGTCAGACATGCGACGGATGGCGGCCATGTCTGGCGCAGCGCCGTCAAAACGCAATTCACCACAAATGCCACACATCAGATCGTTACCTGGTCTGGTACCACAATCACTGGCGCAAAACCGCCGCCCTGGGTGCGGAAATTGGTGGTTTGCCCGGCGTACATGCGTGCCGCCAACAACTGCACCTGGCCGCCATAGGTGTAGGCGCGAATGTCAAACTTCAGGTCAGTCTGCGTGCCGTCCACCTCAATCATGCGGCCGCTGGGAGGCACCAGCGCCTGTGCCACAAAGTCGCTCTCCAGAATCTCGCTCCAGACCCGCTTGGTAAGTTTGTCACCCCGGTAAGCGGCTTTGGCCCCAAAACCTGCCACCGGTTTGAAGAACAGGTGGCGGCGGTCTGCCCACAACTCGGCGGCGCGTTCATCTGTAACCAGGCGCGTGGTTGGCACATTCTTAGATAACAATTGGCGGTCTGCCGCAGCAGCCCCCCAAGCCAGCAGCAATTCACTTTGGCTCAGGGCAATCAGGTTGCGCTTGTCGGCCAGCAAGGCGTGGTTGTGTGGATGCGGCGTGACAACAACGGCGTTGGCCTCGAGTGCCTGGCGCAGTGCCAAGTGATGGGGTTCCAGAAGATAAAAGTCGGTCAGGCGGTTGTAGACCATGTCCACCGGCTCGCCTTGGTGCAGCAGCTTGCCACTTTGCCAGACCAGTTCAGTCGAATCGGCAACGCTGGCCTGAACACCGTGCTGGCCAAACAACTGGCGAAACAACTCAAATTCAGGAGCCAGGTATTGCTCAAAAGGTGCATCGTCCACGATCACCACCGAGCGCCAGGGTGCAGCACCGCGCTGCAACTGCCACTCGTTTGCGAACATGTCAAAAATGGTTTGTTTCAGGGTGTCGCGTCGCGCTGTGGACGGAAAAGCCCAGTCCATCTCGTTGCAACAGGCTTCCTGTGCACGCGCCAAGGCCACGTTGAGCAACAAACCTCCGGCATTGGTGTTGATCTCAATCAACTGCGGGCCATGGGTGCTGATATGAAAGTCATAGCCCATGCACACCCCCAACGGCCCCCGGTCAAGCTGCGCTACCGTGTCGGCGCGTGACAAGGCCTGCGCCTGGTAACCGGGCAGATTGGTCACGCGTTCGATAGCCGCCACCGTGGCGCTGATCTGGCGCTGCATCTGGTTCGAGATGAAGACCACGGTGCTGGAAAATAAATTGGGTCGCGTTTGCAAAATACTGGCCAGCATGCCGTTCAGGCTGGGGTCGCTCTCCAGCTGCTCGCGTAATCGCTCGGTGTTCAGCGTGCGGCAAAAACAGTCGCGGTTGAGCGCTTCTGCCGTGGCCTTGGTCGCCACAATGGATGTCGATGGGTTCATAGCGATCGGCATCCGATCAAGCAGCCACAAACAAGCATGAGGCAATGACCGCGAATATCTTGAAGTGGCATGAAAAACTTTGCTGAAAAGATTGGTGAGAAATACGGCATCTTGTGCAAGGTGTGATTTTGTCACGCTATGACACAAGTCGAACAAATTGGGGGATCGAACAGATGCGTGTTGGAACCTGTGAATGTAAGAATCGGTCAGCGTTACCATTGCGCAATGACCAAGCCCCAAAATTTTGCAGTAAGCGACCTGGCCGCATTTGCGCTGACCCTGATCACCTCGCGGCAAAACATTTTGCCCAAGCGCTTGGCTGCACCCGGCCCCAGCGCGGAGCAGGTCAACGACATGTTTCTTGCCGCCGCCGCCGCGCCCGACCACGGCGTGGTGATGCCTTGGCGCTTTGTGCTGGTGCCAGAGCACAAGCGAACGGTGCTGGCCGAGGTGTTTGGTCGGGCCTTGACCGAGCGCGATGCCTCTGCCACCCCAGAGCAGGTGGAGCAAGCGTGCGAGAAAGCCTTTCGCGCGCCATTCCTGGCATTGGCCATTGCGCGCCTGGGGCCATGCGAGCCCGACATTGACCCGCTGGAGCGGATGGTGTCGGTGGGCGCAGCCATTCAAAACTTTTTGCTGGCGGCTCACAGCATGGGGTTTGGCAGCAGCCTGACCAGTGGCCAGGCCATGCACAGCCACGCCTTGCGCCAGTTGTTTGCCCTGACAGAAGGTGAGCAGGCGGTGTGCTGCATCAACGTGGGCACAGTCATTAAAAGCAAACCGGCACGCATACGCCCCAATGTGTCGGCGTTTGTCAGCAGTTTGTAGCCACCTGCCCTGGGTTGGCAGCAAAATAGACCTATGCACACTGTTATACCCTCTGAACTTTTGCCCGCCACCATGCGACTGCTTCCACCCGACGACCCGCAACGCGCTGCGCTGCACAACGAAGTGCACGCCCGTCCCTCGGCGCGCATCCGCTTGCCAGCGTTGATTGTTTATGTAGCGGTGCTCAATGAGGGCATCAGCCGCGAGATGGAATGTGCGCATTTGCGCCAGTTGCCGGGGCAGGCCGATTTGCCGTTGGAGCGTCTGCGAGACAACTTTTTGCGCCTGCGCCTGGATGGCTTCACGGTGAAGTGGGAGCACCACACCGAATTTACCCGCTACTCCATCGTGCAAACCCTGCCAAGCCAGGCAGGCCTGGGTGCTACTGAGCCTGATTTGTTGACCGAACTGGTGCTGCCTGCATCATGGCTGGCGCAAATTCCGGGGCGCACCGTGGCGGCCGTGCAATTGGTGATGCTGAACGCGCCACTGGACGATGCCCCAGCCTTGATGGCGCAAGCGCTGACCTGGTTTGGTGGGCGCACCGTGGTGGCTTCGCTGATGGGCAGCAGCACGCTGAATGTGGCAGGGTCTGGCACCGAGCCCGCCAACCGCCACGGCTACGCGCACCCCATGGGACATTCCTGGGCGCTGACGCAGTTCAGGCTGCAGAGCGACGGCTTTGAGCGCATGCTGGTGATTGCCCCCGAGGGCACCAGCCAGACCCGTGCCGGGCGCATTGCCGCGCGCTTGCTTGAGCTGGAAACTTACCGCCTGATGGCCTTGCGTGGTCTGCCCGTGGCCAAGGCGTTGGGATCCATGCTGGCCGAATCTGAAGCGGCGTTGGTGCGCATCACCGCGCAGCTGGAAAACAAGTCTGCATCCGACCAAGAACTATTGGACACCCTGGTGTCATTGGCCGCTGGGGTGGAGCGTGCCACAGCCGAGAACAATTACCGCTTTTCTGCCACCCAGGCTTACCATACGCTGGTAGCGCAGCGCATTGCCGAACTGCGCGAAAAAGCCATTCCAGGCACGCAAACCATTGGTGAATTCATGCAGCGGCGCTTGTCTCCTGCCATGGCCACGGTGGTGGCTACCGGGCAGCGGCTGGCTTCACTGTCAGAGCGAGTGGCACGCACCAGCGACCTATTGCGCACCCGGGTGGACATTGCCACCGAGGTGCAAAACCAGCAATTGCTGGAGAAGCTCACCCACGGACAAGCCACGCAGCTGCGTTTGCAAAGCACGGTGGAAGGCCTGTCGATTGCCGCCATTTCGTACTACGTGGTCAGCCTGCTGCTGTACGCGGGCAAAGCGCTTAAAGCCACAGGCCTGCCGATCAACCCCGAAATGGCGGCTGGATCACTAGTGCCGGTGGTGTTGTGGGTGGTGTGGCGTACCACCCAGCGCATCCATGCCAAGCTGCATGTGAGGCATTGAGGTTCCCAAGAATTTATATGAAATTGGCCTCTAGCCCTTATAAAGACTGGGCTAGTAGCTACAAATAGCATAGTTTTTTTTATGCAACCGGAGAATCCCATGAAAGCCTTTCAAGACTACTATCCAGAAAACCTGTCGCACTGCTACGGCTGCGGTTCCAAAAACCAGCACGGCCACCGCATCAAGACCTTTTGGGACGGCGAAGAGACGGTCACGCACTTCAAGCCCGAGGTGTTTCACACGGCGGTACCGGGCTTTACCTATGGCGGCTTGTTGGCCAGCCTGATTGACTGCCACAGTACCGGCACTGCGGCTGCAGCCATGTACAAGCAAGAAGGCCGTGCCATGGACACGCTGCCTGCGTTCCGCTTTGTCACCGGCTCATTGCATGTGGATTATTTGAAACCCACCCCCATCACCGACACCCTGGAGATTCGTGGCCGTGTGAAAGAAATCAAGGGCCGCAAGGTGGTAATTGAATCCACCGTCTATGCCGCTGGTGTAGCCACCGCCCGTGGTGAAGTGGTGGCGATCCAGATGCCAGAAAACTTTGGCACCGCCACCGCCTGAATAAGCAACAACTACAGGGATTCGACGAAGAACCACATGAGGCACCATCATGGAAAACACAGTCGATTCGGTCACGCCGGAGCGCAGGGTGCATGACCCGCGTTTTGTCAGCCAGCTCACACGCAACAGCTTTGCCCTGATTCTGGCAGGCGGACGTGGCAGCCGCTTGCACGAGCTGACCGACTTTCGCGCCAAACCTGCGGTGCCGTTTGGTGGCAATTTCCGCATCATCGACTTCACACTGTCGAACTGCGTCAACTCCGGCGTACGCCGGGTGGGTGTGGCCACGCAGTACAAGGCGCAAAGCCTGATCCGGCATCTGCAACTGGGCTGGAGTTTTTTGGATGGACGGCTCAACGAGTTCATTGAGATCATGCCGGCTCAGCAGCAATCTTCAGATGAACTTTGGTACCAGGGCACGGCTGACGCGGTGTTTCAGAACCTGCGCGAAATTCGTCACGCCCGGCCCGAACATGTGTTGATCTTGTCTGGTGACCACATTTACCGCATGGACTACGGCCGGGTGCTGGCTGCCCATGTGGCGCACCAGGCAGACCTGACGGTGGCGTGTATTGAGGTACCCCTGAACGAGGCTAGCAGCTTTGGCGTGATGTCGGTAGACAGTGAAAACCGGGTGGTGGATTTCACCGAAAAGCCAGCCAAGCCGCTGCCCATGCCAGGCACGCATGACAAAGCGTTGGCGAGCATGGGCATTTATGTGTTCAACGCCAACTTTCTGTATGAGCAGTTGCTGCGCGACGCGGACGACCCCAAATCGAGTCACGATTTTGGCAAAGACATCATCCCGCACTGCGTTAAACGGTATCGCACCTACGCACAAAATTTTTCAGAGAGCTGTGTTGCCGAACCTGGCAAACCCGCTTATTGGCGCGATGTTGGCACGCTCGACGCCTATTGGGCGGCCAACCTGGATTTGGTGCAGGTCACGCCCGATCTGGATTTGTATTCTGAAAATTGGCCGATCTGGACCTGGCAGCCACAAACTCCACCAGCCAAATTTGTGTTTGATGATGACGCGCGCCGTGGCAAGGCGGTGGATTCAATGGTGGCCGGCGGTTGCATTGTCAGCGGAGCCATTGTGCGGCGATCCATGCTGTTCAGTGGTGTGCATGTGCACAGCTACGCCAGCATTGAAGACTCGATGGTGTTGCCCAATGTGCAGGTGGGTCGCCACTGTGTGCTTAAAAAATGCATTGTCGACAAAAACAGCCGCATCCCGGACGGCACGGTGATTGGTGTAGACCCCGTACAGGACAAAAAACGCTTTCGCGTCACCGACTCGGGCATCACATTGGTAACCAAAGAAATGCTAGGGCAGGGCGTACCCGGATTGCGTTAGCCTCTGCCGCGGTTTTGGATTGATTTTTTTATAAAAAAATTGCCTTTAGCCCTTACATATATTGAGCCAACAGCTATTAAATATGTAGCATTCAAGCCCGCTCGTACCAGCCCTTGGAGCGGTTGACAATGTTCACCACCAGCAGCATCACCGGCACCTCGATCAGCACCCCCACCACC
>Ga0210014_1002417_pt1 | contig 13011 bp, 9 predicted proteins | sample CryGeymeta201519_FD_183983 | JGI IMG/M metagenome (GOLD analysis project Ga0210014, IMG submission 183983) | Groundwater microbial communities from Crystal Geyser aquifers in Utah, USA - Crystal Geyser metaG 2015-19 (SPAdes) (version 2) | ecosystem: Environmental > Aquatic > Deep subsurface >...
GAACCCGCGTTCAACATCGCCTGGCTGGGATATTCCTACATCGCCTTCCGCCTCCTGCATACCCTGCGCGACCGGCAAAGCGGAGTCCTGCCTGCGGTGGGATTGGCGGAATACGTCAACTACGCGATTTTTTTCCCGTCGTTTACCGCCGGGCCGATTGACCGCCTGGAGCGATTCGTCAAAGACTTGCGCGCCCCCCTTCCGCTCAAAAATGACGACTGGCTCTTCGCCGGCCAGCGCCTGGCGGCGGGGCTGTTCAAAAAGTTTTTTGTCGCAGACCTGCTGGCGCTGGTCTCCATCACAGATGCGCTGGTCGGCCAGGCGCGCTCCCCCGGCTGGCTGTGGCTCGAACTGTGCGCGTACAGTTTTCGCATTTACTTCGATTTCAGCGGCTACACCGACATTGCCATCGGCATGGCGCGGCTGATGCGCGTCCGCCTGCCCGAAAACTTCGCCGCGCCTTTCCTCAAACCCAACCTGGCCCAGTTCTGGAGCGCCTGGCATATCACACTGACCCAGTGGTTCCGCGCCTACTTTTTCAATCCCTTCACCCGCTCCCTACGGACCTCCAAACTGGTTCTCCCAACCTGGCTGATCATCCTGCTGACACAGGTCGGCACGATGCTGTTGATCGGCCTGTGGCATGGCCTCACCTGGAATTTCGCGTTATGGGGACTTTGGCACGGATTAGGACTGTTCCTCCAAAATCGCTGGAGTGAATTCCTGCGCCTCCGTTTTCCTGACCTGGGGGCGGGTCGCGCTGCCCGGGCTTTTTTCCGCGTCACAGGTGTTTTGCTGACCTTCGCCTACTTCACGCTCGGACTCGTCTTTTTCGCCCTCTCCATGCCGCAACTCTCTTTCGCGGCCCTGATGAAACTATTTGGGATGTCATAAATGGAACGACCCGTCCATGCCTTGCGCGTGCTTGTCAAAGCATTTTTGTTTTTTGTTTTACTGAACCTGCTTTTTGCGTGGTTCGATCCGCCCATTGGAAAACTGACTGCCTATAACTGGCTGTGGCCTGGCCGCCTGCGTTTCCCGTACGCAGATTCGCCTGGGTACTATTCGCTCGGTTACAACGTCCCTGTCATCGAGGACTTTGATGCCATGTTCGGCGCGCACATCCTCTCGGCCGGCCCCAAGCCCGCGGATGAATTCCGCGTGTTTTTGCTCGGCGATTCAGCCACCTGGGGCGGGCACGTCGCACCTGAGGATATGCTGGCGGAACAGTTCAACCGTCTCGGCTTGACCAGTTGCGATGGGCGCAAAATCAAAGCCTACGATCTCGGTTATCCCTGGCCGTCCCTGCTGCGGGATGTCCTGATCCTTGATTATGCTAACCAATACCAGCCGGATATGGTCATCTGGTTGGTCACCTTGCACAGTTTTGAAAAGAAATCCGCCGACCGCGAATTTCTTGTCCCGCACGCCGAACGCATGGCTGAGGTAATTGCAGAGCATCAACTTGTTTTACCGAAAGTTTATTCCGGTCAGGCCGAACCGGCATTTTGGGACAAAACCATCCTCGGTCAGCGGGAGAGACTCAAGAAACTCATCCTGAACCAGGCCTATGGATGGATGTGGTCCGCGACTGGAATTGACAATGCCAATGGCCTGTCGAAGGATCATCCTGCGTTTCCCCAGGACGCGCTGGCAGATGTTTCCTATTTTGATTACCAATCCCCGAATGATTCCCAGGCGCTGACCCGCTCGCTGATGTTCGATATCATCCGCGTGGGACGCGAAATCGCAGGCGACGCTCCGCTGGTCGTGATCAATGAACCGATTTTTATCATATCCGGGCAAAACCGCGACTTGCGCTATAACCATGTCTATCCGCGCTGGGCTTACGATGCCTATCGCCAGTCGCTTGCGGATTGGATGAACGCGCAGGGGGATCCATATTACGATACCTGGAATGCCCTGCCTGTATCCGAATTTTCAAACGATATGTCCCATCGCGATCCTCAAGGAGAGAAACGCTTTGCCGATCTCCTGTCGCCCATCCTGCAGGATTTTTCCTGTCCATAAAACCATCGTCAAATCGCACGGAGTCAAAAGTCTTCGTGAAGCACCCTGCAAAGGAGTCCGCTAAAAATCTTCGCGGTTGTGATGGTTTTTTACGGAGTAATACTCTATAATTGGCTCAAAGCACGTAACTGCTCAGCCATCCGTCATTCCCGAAAGAGCATCGGGACTATGTGCGAGCGTCTTGAGCCGAGCGTAGCGAAGTCGAAGGATGCGAAGCAATCTCCTCGTCGACGCGGGGATTGCTTCGTCGCTCACTCCGTTCGCTCCTCGCAATGACGGATGAGCAGTTACCAAAGCACAAACAAATCATTCGTAAGGAGATTTCCATGTCCGCTGAAATGCACCAAACCATTGCCGATTTTATCGCGCAAAAGATTCTCAAACAGCCCAAACGCGTCATCCAGCCCGGGGACGCGCTCATTTCCAGCGGGCTGATCGACTCGTTCAGCCTGGTTGACCTGGCGCTTTTCGTCGAGGATACTTTTGGCGTCCGCATCGCCGACTCGGAATTGAACGCAACCACCTTTGATTCCATTGAACAACTGGTAAATCTTATTATCTCAAGGCAGAATAAATGACGACATTTACAAATGTCCTGAAGGATTTTTACGAGCGCGAACCCGACCGGGTGTCGGTCACGCTTATGTTTCCCGGCCAGCCCGATTTTCCGATCACGTACCGGGAACTGATCGAGCGGTCGAACGACTACGCCGCGGCGTACGCGCGCGCCGGAGTCCAGCCCGGTGACGTGGTCATCCTAATCCTCCAGCACGGCAAGGACCTGATCTATTCCTTCTGGGGCGCGGTCCTGCTGGGCGCCATCCCCTCAATGATGCCCTTCCTCACCGAAAAACTTTCCCCCGAACGCTATCGCGCGGACCTCAGCGCGCTTTTCTCGCACAGCCACCCGACCGGCGTTGTGACCTATCCCGAGTTCGAAGCCGATGTAAAACTGATGGTCTCGGAAAGCGAGAATACGGTTAAGGAAGTTTTCATCACGGATCGCATTCCTCGCCAGGAAAAACCGGATTTTTCAACCCTGCCGGGCATGAAAAGCAAGGAAACAGACGTAGTCCTGCTCCAGCACTCCTCCGGTTCGACGGGGTTGCAAAAGGGTGTGGCGCTTTCGCACCGCGCCATTTTCAATCACCTGGATGCCTATGGGAAAGCCATTCGCCTCACGCGGGAGGATGTGATTATTTCCTGGCTGCCTCTTTACCACGACATGGGACTGATCGCCTGCTTTCTCATGCCCATCCTGCGCGGCGTTCCTGTGGTGCAGATGTCCCCGTTTGACTGGGTTCGGGCGCCCTATCGCATGTTGCAAGCCATCTCGGCTTATCGCGGCACGCTGACCTGGGTCCCGAATTTTGCCTATAACTTCTGCGCCCAAAAAATCCGTGACCGCGATTTGGAAGGCGTGGATCTGTCCTCGTGGCGCGCCAGCGTCAATACCTCCGAGCCGGTCAAATTCAAGAGCCACCAGATGTTTTTCGAGCGCTTCAAGTCTTACGGCTTGCGCCTCGAAACGCTCCAGACTTCCTATGCCATGGCCGAGAATGTCTTTGCGGCCACGCAGAACGATGTGACGAAACTGCCCTATGTCGAGGAAGTGGATCGCGAGTCGTTCCGTTCGGAGCATCTCGCGCGTCCCGCTTTCGACGGTCGTCCCGCCATCCAGATGATGTCGTGCGGAAAGCCCATTCCCAACACCGCCATCCGCGTCGTGGACGGCAAAGGCCGCGATTTGTCGGAGCGGCAGGTCGGCGAGATCGTTCTTAAATCCAACTGCATGTTGACCGAATATTACAACCGTCCCGACATCACCAAAAAAGCCTTTCTGCCCGGCGGTTGGTACATGTCCGGCGATTACGGTTACATGTTCAACGGCGAGATTTTTGTTGCGGGGCGCAAGAAGGATATTATCATCGTCGGCGGCAAGAACGTGTATCCGCAGGACCTGGAAGCCCTGGCCTGTGAAGTGCATGGCGTTCATCCCGGACGGACGGTTGCCTTCGGCATCTTCGACGAATCGCAAGGGACGGAGGAAGTCGCCATCATCGCTGAGGTGGATACCGATGACGAAAACGAACACGAGCGCGTTGCTGACGAGATCCGCAAGCACGTCACCAGGAACTCGGCCATCGCCGTTCGTTATGTCCGTGTGGCGGGACCGAAGTGGGTGCTCAAAACCTCCAGCGGAAAAGTGGCCCGCACCGCCAACAAGGAGAAATTCCTCAAGGAATTGGAAGCCGGTCAATAACCCGTAAAAGCAAACTGCCCTCGAAAAATCGAGGGCAGTTTTTACTGCTGGCCCCATAATTTGCTAAACTTATTGGAAGGAATTGCGAGTGGAGCTTTGAATTCCGGTTTAGTTACGCATGGGTTAGCCGCCAGTGGGGAGGCGCTTGTCCAGCGTGCGGCTGAGAATGTCCTCCTGTTCGCTGGAGGCAGATTTCACGGACTTAACTTTGACGCTCTTGTCCTTGGTATTGGCGCGATCCATCGCCATCTGCCAGGCGATCTGCATGGCGGTCAACTCGGGTTCTTTCGGCGCCTCACCGAAGGTCTCGAAAGTTTCTTCCTGCCTCTTGCCGCGCTTGCCGCTGCGAGCCTTCTTGGGTTCGCGGGCTGGTTTCTCCTCTTCCACGATTTCGGGCATCAAGGCTTTCATCGAAAGGCGGATCTGTTTCTTTTTGCGATTGACTTCCAACACAACCGCTTCGATCTCATCGCCTTCCTTGACCACCTCGCCCGGAGTCTTGACATATCCGCGCGTCAACTCGCTGACGTGCACCATGCCTGGGCGTTCCGCGCCAAAATCAACGAACGCGCCATAGGTTTCAAGGCGAACCACTTTACCCTTGACGACCGTATTGGGCTGGATCTCGCCCCATTCCATGCCGAGCGGTTCGATCATGGTTAGTTCAATGCGGTCTTTCTTGACGCGCCGCACCCATGTGTCCACCTGCTGTCCAGGTTTCAACACATCTTCCACCTTGTTGACCGGGTCTTTCTGAATTTGCGAAATGTGGATCACGCCGGGCAGTTCCTGGCCCACGTCCACGATTGCCCCCGCCAACGTAATCTTGACTACTTTGCCGGAAAGTTTGGTTTTTGGTTCCGCCGCCGCGACCGGCGCTGCCTTAATTGTCTCAGTCATACTCGCACTCCTCTTTCAAAAATTAGCCAAAGGCTGATTATACACAGGGTATGTAGGGGCGTCAATGTGAAATGGCTGGTGATTACCCACAAATCGGGTTTGCCCGCAGTTGGACTGCGGGCGCAGGCGGCAGTCCAACTGCCGCCTGAACTTGTGGGTAATCACCAGGAAATGGGATGCAGAATGTCAGTTTGTGCCAGGCGCGGAAAATACTGACCGATGTTCTATCGCGCATATATTTCGTGAAGTTACCTGAAATTGCGATTTCCGAAGCCTGTTCGTGCCTGGCCCCGGTGTTTACCTGCAAGTCCGTATGCGTTATTTGTATTCACGAATGAGTCCACTGCAAAAACCTTTTTTAAACACGAAGGGCACAAAGGCAACGAAGGAAATTCAAGAACGCTTTGAAAATGTTAAACCATCACGCAGATTATCTTGAATAATGATTTGTGGTTTTGCATTTTCTTTGCGATCTTCGCATGCTTCGCGGTGCGAAGACCTTTTTGCAGTGGAGTCACGAATTGGTTTAAAAAATTCAGCGCACATCCGTGAAATTTAATCCGTGGCTGGTGTTTTGTTTTTTAGCAGGCGCAAAAGATGTGGGTAATCACCTGCCAGGGGTTTCTTAAAGTCAGAAATTCGCAATCGCGAATTGTGCGAATACTCTGCGAATACGATGTGACCCGAATAAACCCACAAAAATTCGCGACATCGTGCCCGCAAAGTCCCCGAAGGGGGAAGGATAAATTCGCCCACATCGTACTTTTCATCGCGGCATTCGCATTTCAAGCGTGCCATAAAAGGAAGGCTTGAATGAACTTTAAGAAACCCATGAATCACTGGCTGGGTCTTCTTGACGTTTATCCAGTAATTGGGTATATTTCGGACGTTGTTTTGTGCATTTCGGAAAAAATAAGGATAAATAATGTACGAAATCGACAAAGTAGACCTGAGAATTGTCAATTTACTACTTGAAGATGGGCGAAAGTCCGCTTCGGAGGTCGCGCGGCAGTTGGGGGATGTCTCGGAGCGGGCTGTCCGTTATCGCGTCGAGCGCATGATCGAGGAGAATGTGATTCAAATCGGCGCGGTGGCGCGCCCCGAAGCGTTTGGCCTTCCCATTAAAGCGGATGTCTTTTTGGAGGTCGAATCAGACCGTATCCGCGAGGTGGCGCAGAAAATGACCGAGTACGAAAACGTCACCTACGTGGCGTGCTCGATTGGGGAAACAGATGTCAGCATTCAGGTGGTGGCAAAGGACACAGACGAAGTCTATCGCTTTATAACGGAAACCGTCCGAAAGGTCCCGGGCGTGAGGCGCACCACCACTTCCATTGTCCCGCTAATTCTTAAGGATGTTTATCAGTGGCGCGTGCCGGAAAGCGCCATAAAGAATCCCAAGTAATGAGGAGTTGCGATGAGTCTTGTTGGTCCCAAAAGCCAGTCCCTGCAAAAACGCGCGCAAAAGGTTTTGCCATTGGGCGTCAATTCGAATTTCCGTTACTGGGGTGACGGCCTTACGCCGTATGTAGACAAAGGCAAGGGCGCATACCTGTGGGATGTGGACGGCAAAAAATATATTGACTACCGCATGGCGTTTGGTCCCATCATCCTCGGCCACGCGTTCGACGAGGTGGACGCGAAAGTGATGGAAGAGATCCAGCGCGGCGCGCTCTTCGCAATGACTGGGGAATTGGAGGTGTCGGTGGCTGAGATGATGGTGACGATGTGCCCCGCGCTGGACATGGTGCGGATGGCCTGCTCCGGCACCGAGGCCACCATGCACGCCATTCGTGTGGCGCGCGCCTACACGGGCCGCGACCTCATCCTGAAATTCGAGGGCAACTATCACGGCTTCCACGACCACACCCTGTGGTCTACGTATGCTCCGACCGAGGCCATGGGCAACTCCCGCAGTCCGATCCCCGTGCCTTCTTCGTCGGGCATTCCGAAGGCGATGCGCGAATTTATTATCACATTGTCGTTCAATGATGCCGAAGGTTTCGAGCGCGTTATGCGTTCCTACGGCGATCAGATCGCGGCGGTCATCACCGAGCCATGCCAGGGCAACTGCGGCGGGATCGAGCCGCAACCGGGTTTCCTCGAACTCATTCGCAGGGAAACCGAGGCGCACGGGACGGTCTTTATTTTGGACGAAGTGAAGACGGGATTCCGGATCGCGAACGGCGGCGCGCAGGAATACTATCGCATCCGGCCGGACCTCGCGACGTACGCGAAGGCCCTGGGCAACGGCTACCCAGTGGCCGCTTTCGGCGGTAAACGCGAGATCATGTCCATTATCGGGCATGGCGTTTCACAGGGTGGGACATATACCAATAACAAGCCCGGCATCGCGGCCGCATATGCCACGCTGAGACTGCTCAAAGAAAAGCCGATTTTGAAGACCATCGAACAGCGCGGCAAGCGCCTGATGGATGGCTTGAAAGAGATCTTCGAAGATAACGACATCCCCGTTGTGTTCAGCGGTTCCCCGGCCATGTTCTCGTTTGCCTTTGGTGTGGACAAAGTCACTTGCCAGCGCGACTGGGCGAAGAGCGATCAAGATTTCTATCTGACCCTCGCGGACAAGGCCATCGAGCGCGGCGTCATGCCCGACCACGACGCGCGCGAGCCGTGGTTCCTGTGCTACTCGCACAGCGACGCGGACATTGATGAGACGCTGGGGGTGTATGCGGAGATAGTTAAAGAGGTAAAAAGGTAAACAGGTACACACGTAAACACGTAGACAAGTGACCTGTGTAAGTGTGTACCTGTCTACGTGTTTACGTTCACACGGAGACTATGATGACAAAATTGACTGCCCAAGAAATCGTTGACCTGAACAAAGAATACACCTTCTTCTCGTGGTCCGCACAGGGCGCGCTGAAACCGATCCCGGTGACGCGCGCCGAGGGGGTGTATTTCTGGGACGCGGACGGGAAGCGCTATCTCGACTTTGCCTCGCAACTGGTGAATCAGAACGCGGGTCACCAGCACCCGAAAATCGTAAAGGCGATTCAAGACCAGGCCGCCATCCTGACTTTTGTCAGCCCGAGCGCGGCCACCGAGCCGCGCGGCTTGCTGGGAAAGAAACTGGCCGAGATCACGCCCGGCGATTTGAAGAAAACCTTCTTTGCACTAGGCGGCGCGGAAGCCAACGAGAACGCCATCAAGATCGCCCGCTTCTATACCGGGCGGAACAAGATCCTGGCGCGCTATCGTTCCTATCACGGCGCGACGCACGGCGCGATCGCCCTCACCGGCGACTACCGCCGTTTGCCCGCGGAACCCGCCATGCCCGGCGTTGTCCACTTCCTCGACCCGTATTGCTATCGTTGTCCGTTTGGCTGGACGCGCGATACGTGTCAGCGTGAGTGCATCAAGCACGTTGAAGAGGTGATCCAGTATGAGGGGCCCGACCAAATCGCCGCTATCATCATGGAAGGTGTGACCGGCACGAACGGACTCATCATTCCGCCCGACGATTACTGGCCGCGCGTGCGCGAGATTTGCGACAAGTACGGCATCCTGCTGATTTCTGACGAGGTTATGTCGGGCTGGGGCCGGACCGGGGAGTGGTTCGCCGTGGATAACTGGGGCGTCGTCCCTGACATCATCACGACCGCCAAAGGCATCACGTCTGGTTATGTGCCGCTGGGCGCGGTCATCGTCCGCGAGAAGATCGCCAAATATTTCGATGACCATGTGCTGTCCGCGGGCCTGACCTACAACGGTCACGCGCTGGCGTGCGCGGCGGCTCTTGCCACGATTGAGACATACGAAGAAGAGAAGATTTTCGAGAATGCCAAGAAGGTTGGAAAGTATCTCGGTCAGCGGCTGGAGAAATTGAAACAAAAGCATCCATGCGTTGGCGACGCGCGTTACATCGGCTTGTTCACCGCTTTGGAGTTGGTGAGAAACCGCGAGACGAAAGAGCCGCTCGACCCGACCCCGCTCAAGAGTTTCTTGATCGCCAACGGCGTGTACGTTTTCGGATTCAAGAATGTCCTGTTCATCGTGCCTCCGCTAACGATCACGAAGGAGCAACTGGACGAAGGGTTGACTATGATTGACGAGGGGTTGGCCGAGTTGATGGATACTCAAGTAAATGGTAAATCGTAATTGGTAATATGTACCGCAACATTTATGTTGCCCGTGCAAGGCGCAAGATAAATCTTGAGATACTGCGCGCCAGGGCAAGTGTGCGGTACTTTGGCAATTACGAATTACCATTCACCAATTACCAAATTGGAGCAAACATGGAAATCTTGAACTACATCAACGGCGAGTGGGTAAAACCATCTGTAAAAGAATATTTTGACGTGCTCAATCCCGCCACGGGCGAGGTGATGGCGAAGACTCCGCTTTCGGGCGCGGCGGACGTGGACGCGGCCGCACAGGCCGCCTCGGCCGCGTTCCCTGCCTGGCGGCGGACACCTGTCCAGGACCGTGTGCAATACCTGTTCAAACTGCGCGATCTGATGAAGACAAATCTCGATGAAATTGGGCGGACGATCACGCGCGAATGCGGCAAAACGTTCGGTGAAGCCAAAGCCGAAATGGTACGCGCCATCGAGAATGTGGAAGTGGCCTGTGGGATGCCGATGCTGATGAAGGGCGAGATCGTGGAAGACATCGCACCGGGCATTGACGAGATCATGCTCCGCCAACCGGTGGGAGTCTGCGCGACGATTGCGCCGTTCAACTTCCCGGGCATGATCCCGTTTTGGTATCTGCCCTACGCGCTCGCGGCGGGGAACACGTATGTAGTCAAGCCTTCGGAAAAAGTTTCGATGACGATGCAATTCATTTTTAAACTCATTGAGCAGGTTGGGTTCCCGAAGGGCGTGGTCAATCTCGTCAACGGCGCGAAGGAGGCGGTGGACGGCATTTTAGATCATCCCGCCATCCGCGCGATCACGTTTGTCGGCTCGACCAACGTGGCAAAATATATTTACAGCCGCGCCGCGTCGAATGGGAAACGCGTCCAGGCGCAGGGCGGGGCGAAGAATCCCGTCATCATCCTGCCCGATGCGGACATGAACATGGCAACCACCATCGTTGCGGACTCGGCCTTCGGGTGCGCGGGTCAGCGCTGCCTGGCGATCTCGCTGGCGGTGACGGTGGGCGAGGCGCGCGATCCGTTTGTGGAAATGATCTGTGACGCGGCGGCCAACCGCAAAGTCGGGTATGGACTCGACGAAGGCGTCCAGATGGGGCCGGTCATCAACCAGGCGAGTAAAACGCGCGTCGAGCACTGGATCGGCGTCGGGTCCAAAGAAGGGGCGAGCCTGCCCGTTGACGGGCGCGGCGCGGTCGTCAACGGTTATGAAAACGGCGCGTTCGTCCGCCCGACCATCCTGCTGGATGTCCAGCCCGGCAGTGAAATGTGGAAGACGGAAATCTTTGGCCCGGCGCTGAGCCTGATGCACGTGGACACGATTGATGATGCGATCGCTTTGGCGAACAGCCACGTGTACGGAAACCAGGCCAGCCTGTTCACGTCGAGCGGGGCGGCGGCGCGCAAGTTCCGTTACGAGGTGGAGGCGGGCAACGTGGGGATCAATATCGGTGTGGCCGCGCCGATGGCGTTCTTCCCATTTTCCGGATCGAAGGAATCCTTCTTCGGCGACATGCACGGACAGGGTATGGACGCGGTGGAGTTCTTCACGCAGAAGAAGGTGGTGGTGGAGCGCTGGCCGAAAGAGTGGAGCAGGAAATTCTAGTACACACGTAGACAAGTACACAAGTACACACGTACACAAGTACACACGACACCTGTATACCTGTATACCTGTATACCTGTGTACCCAACCACTTCCAAAAGGAAATCATGTGACCCACGATTACGAAGAGGCTCTCGATTATTCCCGCCGTTGGATGGATTTGATCCGTAGTACCGGTTTTCCATCGGAGGCGGAAGCCAGGACGATCATTGAAGAATCCAAGCAGAACTTCGCCGAACATTTCAATCGCGGCTGGCTGGAGTATCGCAAGTCCGTGACCGAGGCGGGCGATTGGGCCGCGGTGGAATGGACCGGCTCCGGCGCGGTGTTCAAGGATGTGCTCGGCCGCGAGTATCTCGATTGTCTCGGCGGCTACGGCATGATGGACCTCGGCTGGTGTTATCCCGATGTGATCGAGGCAGTGAAGGCGCAGTTGATGCGTTCGCCGATGCCCTCGCAGGAATTGATTGACCCGTTGCGCGGCGTGCTGGCGAAACTGCTTTCCGAGATTACGCCCGGCGGCTTGAAATACAGTTGGTTCGCGGCCAGCGGCGCCGAGTCCATCGAGGCAGCCATCAAGATCGCGAAATTGTATACAGGCAAGGCGGCTTTCATCGTGGCGGTCAAAGCCTTCCACGGCAAGACGATGGGCGCGCTCTCGATGATGGGCAAATCCGATTACCGCGCGCCGATGGGAGCGATGTACGCCGGGCCGGTCTACCACGTCCCGTTTGGGGATGCGGACGCGGTGGAACGTCAACTCGAAATTTGCGACAAGGTCGGGGTCGGCGTGGCGGGCGTGCTGTTCGAGCCGATCCAGGGCGAGGCGGGCGCCATCGTCCCACCGGACGATTTCTGGCCGCGCATCCGCGCCGCGACGAAAAAATATGGCGCGCTGTTGATCGCGGACGAAGTGCAAACGGGCCTGGGTCGGACGGGGAGGCTGTGGGGTGTGGATCACTGGAATGTCGTCCCGGACATTCTCTCCGTTGCCAAGTCCCTGGGCGGAGGCGTGATGCCGGTCAGCGCGGTCTGCACGACGGAGGAGATCTTCCAGCCGATGATGTACCCGAACCCGTTCATGCATACCACCACCACGGGCGGCGGCGCGCTGGCGTGCTCGGCGGCGATTGCCTCCATCCACGTGACCTTGCGCGAACGCTTGTGGGAACAGGCCGCCGAGAAAGGTAATTTCCTGATCCCGAAACTGGAACAACTGGCGGCTCAGTATCCGCAAATCTATGAGAAAATAACGGGCAGAGGCTTGTTGATCGGCATGCACTTCAAATCGCCGGAGATCGGTTACGAGGTGGCGGCGGGGCTGTTCAAGCGCGGCGTACTGGTGGCCGGCACATTGACCAGCGCGCAGACCGTCCGCATCGAGCCGCCGCTGATCATCTCGAACCAGCAGATGGATATTCTGCTTGATCGTTTGGAAGATACTTTGAAATCCATCAAAGCGTAGATCCGTCATTCCCGAAAGAGCATCCCGCAAGAGATTCGGGACGATGTCGGGACTATGTGCGAGCGTCCTGCCTGCACTGTGCCGCAGGCACATGTGAGCGGAGCGTAGCGACACTTGCACCGCACTGCGTTCCCTGGCACCGTGCGGCTTAAGCCGTACCTGGGCAGGTGTGGTGCAGTGCAGGTGAGTCGAAGGATGCGAAGCAATCCCCGCGTACGATCAGCAGATTGCTTCCCGAAGGCTCGCAATGACGGGCAAAAACACACCTTAAAATCCATTCACAGGAGCATGTAGATATGGAACAGTTAAGCGAGTTTGCGGTGGAACTGCGCGACGTGGTTAAAACATTCAAGACCCCGGAAGGCACGTCGCTCAACGCGGTGGATCACGTGGATATGCAGATCAAGAATGGGGAATTCTTCTCGATGCTGGGGTCGTCAGGCTGCGGCAAGACCACTTCCCTGCGGATGGTGGCGGGCTTCGAATGGCCGACGGAGGGCGAGGTCTACATCGAAGGCAAGGCGCAGGGACACACGCCGCCCTTTCAGCGTCCCGCCAACACCGTGTTCCAGAGTTATGCGCTCTTCCAGCACATGACCATCTACCAGAACATTGCCTTCGGGCTG
>Ga0210014_1002424_pt1 | contig 12993 bp, 13 predicted proteins | sample CryGeymeta201519_FD_183983 | JGI IMG/M metagenome (GOLD analysis project Ga0210014, IMG submission 183983) | Groundwater microbial communities from Crystal Geyser aquifers in Utah, USA - Crystal Geyser metaG 2015-19 (SPAdes) (version 2) | ecosystem: Environmental > Aquatic > Deep subsurface >...
GGTCTGGTCGGCAGCGACGGTGAGACTGGAGCCGGTCGCCGCGACCAGGTAATGATCGCCGGGCTGCAACACAACATCCGCCGTTATCGTGATCACAGTAGAGATACTGGCCCCACAACCGCTAGATTTTTTAATTTTCCAGCCTCCAATATTCACCGCCGCGCCGCTAGGGTTAAAAAGCTCGACGCACTCGTCACTAGCACCGTTGGGGCCGCGCGTTCGGAATTCGCTAATATCTAGGTGAGAGGGTGCAACTGGCGTAGATGTCTCCGTTGCAGCTTGCAAAAGTGGTGCGGCGCGGACGCCCCCAGCCTGCATCAAGGTCAACCGGCTAATACTAATACCCAGGCACGCCCCAACCAGGAGCATCCCAAGGAGAACTCTCACACGCGAAGGTTTGCTATGCCGCATGAAACAACCCACCCTTGCCAACGGATTATTGAAACCGCGAGGATATACATCGCGGCATCAGGTTGGTGTCTATTCAAGGGTAAACACGAAATTTAGCGAGGCTCAACGACCAGCTTGACGGCAGTGCGCACCTTGTCTTCGATCTCCACATCCACGAACTCCGGGACGCACACCACCTGGATGCCGTCATCCTTGAGATAGCCGGTCGCGAGTATCAGAGCTTTGACCGCTTGATTCACCGCCCCGGCCCCGATCGCTTGCACTTCTGCATGTTTATGCTCGCGAATCACACCTGCGATCGCCCCAGCCACAGCCGATGTACGGGAGGTTGCAGAGACTTTGATTATATCCATTTCGAATCTCCCTTTGATGAACGACGAACAAAAGGGGCATTTTCACCATGGTTGCCAAGAACGCAACCACTTTGATTGTACAAGATTTAAGCCTTAGATTCAAGCAGTATTTGTAATTATTATGAATCTTAGTATTAGTAGTAGGGTTTGTGGAAAAGTGGATAACACAGCGGAGCATCTACCGGTGGCTTATCTGCGCCAGCTTTCCCTGCATGTGGGGGTTTCGTGAGGGGCGGGATTTTCACACCCTGTGGAAAAAAAGGAGATACCCGGCGGTGAGATCCAAGGCCTGTTTTTCGACAATCCACATTTCGGTTTAGCTTAACTCCTCCCCCCATATCTGGGGGTGCATAAATCGAATAATTGTTCCAGTTCTCCACAATACGCGCGGGTTATCCACAGTTTTTCGCCAGTTATCCACAGTTTTGGCGTTTGTCCACTTGCCGGGAGACTCCCAAATATGGACACGACTATACCCCGTTTACGGCGGCCATGCCCTCCAGTAGCTCTTCGATGCCATCCAGGTAATGAGCCAATTCCTGCACGTGCTCCTTGAAAGTCTCTCCGACCAGCCCCAATTGCTGACAGGCGGATTGCCAGGCGACCTGTCTGGCCGGCGGGAGGACGGCCGCAGCCAGGCTCCAGGTGTGGATGAACGGCCAAAGGATGGCTTGCGGATGCTCGCCGCTCAATAAGGCCTCGAGCGCTTTTTTGTAATAAGCCAATCGGCCCGGGTGGATGCGTCCCTCGACATTTGGCCTGCTGGCCGCCTCCTGGAAGTCTTTTTCCCACTCGGGCAGGGATCCGGCCAGGGCGAAGATATCCGCATTTTGTGCGCCCAGCAAACCGAGCAGCCCGGCGGGCAGGCCGGGACGACCGGCCGCCTCAGCCCGCGCCGGGAACTGTAACAGGAGTCGCCGTTCGGCCAGCGGCATGCCATTCAGGATGGCAACCGCGTTGGCGGCGTGGTTGACTGCTTTGAGATATTTCAGGACGAGCGCCGGGCCGCTCTCGGCGGGGGTTTGCAGCCCGTTACACATTTGGCGGGCGTGATCGGTATTGCGGCGGGCGCGCTGGAGGGTGTTCACCGGCTCGTGGAATTTATCCCGCAGCCCGGCCTGGACGAATTGAAAGAAGTGCTCGCTCTCGTACAACATCAGCGGATCGTACATCTCCGGCCCCAGCCAGGGATGGACGCGCAGCTGGCGTGGATGGGCGTATTCGCGGCGCGGGTTATGTTTGATATCCAGGTGGATTTCGGGCGTGAGCGAGACGATCTCTCGACGGATTTTAGGTTCTTGGGCGTGGACGAGCACCAGGTCAATGTCGGCGGTGTCGCCCAGGAATGGGTCCCTGTCCAGCACCGAACCGGTCAGGTAGGCGGCGACGATGTCGTGGTTGGAATCGGCGCGCTGGACGGCAGCCTCTTTGGCGATCTGGATCATTGATTCAAGCAGCAGGTGCATGGAAATACCTCTACTGTATCTCGAGGGGTAGCTCTGTCTGGAACGGGGACAGGCCGAGGGTCTGGCGGACGCGGTTCTCAATCAGCTTGAGATGTTCGCTGTAGCGGACGAAGTCCAGCGAGTTCGTGTCTATCGTCAGGATGGGAGTATCGTCGTACGGCTGGGAGAAGAATTTCTCGTAGGCCTGGTTGAGTTCTTCGATGTAGTTGCGTTCCATGTTGCGCTCGTAGGAACGGTCGCGCATGGCGATGCGCTGCATGAGCGTTTCGGTGCTGGCGCGGAGATATAACAGCAAGTCTGGCCGGGTGATCTTCTCGGCCAGGGCCTCGTGGACGCGGTGGTACATTTCGAGCTCGTCGCCCTTCAGGTTGATGCCGGCGAAGAGAGCGTCTTTGGCGAAGGTGTAATCCGAGAGCAGCGATTTGCCCTGCGCCAGGATGGCTGGAACGGCGCGCAACTGCTGGTGGTAGCGGCTGAGCAGGAAGAAGATCTGCGTCTGGAAGGCGTAGCGCTCGCGGTCGGCGTAGAAGTCGGAGAGGAAAGGATTTTCCTCGAAGACTTCGAGCAGCAGGTCGGCGTCAAAGGCGGGCTGGAGCAGCCGCGCCAGCGTGGTCTTGCCGACGCCGATGACGCCTTCGATGGCGATGTACATGGGTTCTCCTGAGGATTGGGTGGGTTAAGGATACCATATTTTGAAGAATGAAGGTGGAAGGATGAAGGATGAAAGTAGATAGCGAATGGCGGAAAGATGTTTTTGTTTCTTGGAGAGTTGACATCGCTGTTAGGATATGATAGAGTGAATGCCACTATAGTGGCATAAAGGAGGTCGAAATGCAATCAACTGTTAAACTCACCCTACGCATCCCGGCAGGGTTGCACGAGAAATTGCGGCAACGCGCCCGCCAGACCGACCGCTCACTGAACACGGTCGCGGTGGATACAATGCGAGAGGGGCTTCTTCCAAAGAAACCAGCCATCGAAACCGAAGACGAACGTTTCGAGCGCGTCCTGCGTGAAAGTGGACTTTGGGAACCGCTTGGACCACAGTGGATCGAGGGTCTGGAAGATGTGACCTTGCTGACACACGAAGAATTGCAAGAAGAGCTCAGAGGTGTACCCCCACTATCGGAGATTATCATCGAAGAGAGAGGGCTGCGCTGATGAGCACGTATTACTTCGATTCGAGCGCATGGGTCAAGGTATACGTCCCGGAAACCGGAACACCCTGGGTAACGAACATTTTCGGAACAAAGACACCGAGCGGACAACCTTTGCACCGCATCGCTGTCGTCAACATTGGAATCGTGGAAGTGGCTGCCGCGATTGCCCGTCGTGAGAGGATGGGACAAATCCGCCCCGAGAAACGGCAGCAACTGTACAAAAGAGTATGGTTCGATAACAATATTCGCCTCCTGCCGCTGGGCATATCGAATGACATTATTCACTCGGCCGCCGTCCTCACCCAGAGCGCCTCCTTGCGCGGCTATGACGCTATTCACCTGGCTGCGGCCTTGACGCTTAACCAGCAACTGAAAACGGCAAGATTACCGGCCCTCACTTTCGTCTCGGCAGACACGGACCTTTGCTCTGCCGCCACCGCCGAGGGGTTGACCACCGACAATCCCAACAATCACCCGTGAAGTTAAGCGGATGGCTGATGGCGGACAGCAGAGGGCTTATATTTGTTGGAGCGTGCGCACACCGTCCTGACGGTCGGTGTCAGGAAAAAAGCTTGACGCACATAGGTTAGATATGTATAATCAGCGCAACAATATCGCCGGAAGGAGTAGGCGGCCGGCAGGCTGATAGAGAAGGTGTGGCCGCAGGTTGGAAGCCCCCGCAGGTATGCCGCCGCTGAAGTCGTCCGGTTGGACTGCTGAAGAAATCTTCGTGAAAGTAGACCAGCACGGGTGCGCCCGTTACAGTCGCAGGCCGGTGTCAGCCGGTCATAGAGTGCGCTGGAAAAAATAACGTCGTGACCTTTGTGTCCCTTGCCCCCGTTTTTTGAGGGTCGTGTTGAAAACCAGCGAAATGAGGTGGTACCGCGAAGGAAGCGCCTTCGTCCTCATGAGGATGAAGGCGTATTTTGTTTACCCTCACCCCCGTCCCCTCTCCCGATTTCGGGAGAGGGGTGCAGGGGTGAGGGGTGGAGCGAAAAATGCGTATTCTGGCAATCGTCAACAGCGACTACGGCCGCCGGCACGTGGAGAACATCCTCAAGCACGGACCGCAGGAATGGACTCTGGAAGTCTGGGAGGCGGCGCGGGCGTATCCACAGGTGATAGATTATCCTGAAGATTACCTGCCTGCCTCACTCCCGCCCACAGACCTGATCCTGCAATTCGCCGAGCATAAAGGCCTGGCCGAGCTGCTGCCGGACATTGCCCAGATGACCGGCGCGACAGCGGTCATCGCCGCGATTGACAACGAGGCCGTCCTGCCGCGCGGTCTGGCGCGTCAACTGCGCGGCTGGCTGGAAAAGATGAACGTGGCCGTCGTCACGCCCAAGCCGCTGTGTTCGCTGAGTGAGACGCATTACTGGCTCTCGCGGCGTGAGAAGATTGCCTACGATAATCCGCTGATTCGTGAGTTCGCCCATTATTTTGGGATGCCGGAGTTCAAGATCACGGTTGACCCGCAGACTCGCACCATCGTTTCCGTGGAGGTCGTACGGGATACCGTCTGCGGATGCGCTTGCTACGTAGCCGAACACCTGGCCGGCGTCTCGGCCGATGATGCCGAGGAGCAGGCCGGTATGCTGCACCACCACTATCCATGCTGGGCGGCCATGGGCGTCGTGCGGGATTACGACGATACGCTCATGCACGTCTCCGGCAACATCATGCGCGACGCGGTCGGCGAGCAAGTCAAGCCGTATAAGCAAATCCAATACATCGCTCCCGGCTGGCGAAGTGAGGATAGTGAACAGTGAACAGTAATCAGTAGTGATCGGTGCATGCCTTTCTCAAAGGTCACAATTGTGTCACCCTGAAGGAGCGTTCTTTGCGACTGAAGGGTCTCGCACGAGGAGAATGAATTTTGTACACGGATTGCACGGATTTGACGGAGTGACACGGATTTGCGAACAGTTCTATCCGTGCGACTCCGTGCAATCCATGTCCCCAAAAGGAGACTCTTATGCCAAAATACGATTTACCCAAAGCCTACGATTTCAAATCCACCGAGCCGCGCATCTACGAGATGTGGGAAAAGGGCGGTTATTTCCGCCCATCCAACGACCCGCACAAGCCGGATTTCGACCCAACCAGGAAGCCGTTCGTGCTCTCCATCCCGCCGCCCAACGTGACCGGTGAGCTGCACTACGGCCACGTCATGTTCGTGGCGATGGAAGACCTGATGATCCGCTACCACCGTATGAAGGGCATCCCGACGCTGTGGGTGCCCGGCACGGATCACGCCGGCATCGCCACACAGCTACAGGTTGAGAAAGACCTGCTGCGCACCGAAGAGGTGACGCGTGAGGAACTGGGGCGCGAGAAATTCCTGGAACGAGCCTGGGCATGGAAAGTGAAGTACCACAGCATCATCACCCAGCAGATTCGCCGCCTGGGCGCCTCTTGCGATTGGGAGCGTGAGCGCTTCACCCTCGACGAGGGACTGTCGCGCGCCGTGCGCGAGGCCTTTGTCCGCCTGTATGAAAGGGGATTGATCTACCGCGGCCCGCGCCTGGTCAACTGGTCGCCCGGCCTGAAGACGGCTGTCTCCGACCTGGAGGTGGAGTACGAGGAAGAAGACGCCACGCTGTATTATTTCAAGTACATGTTGGTTCCAGAGACCCTAAAGGTCTCCGAGACCTTTAGGGTCTCCGCTGGCGAATATATTCCCGTCGCCACCATCCGTCCGGAGACCATCCTGGGCGATACCGCCGTGGCTGTCCATCCCGAAGACGAGCGTTACAAGAGGTATATCGGTCGCAAAGTGCTCGTGCCGATGCTGGGACGCGAGATCCCGGTCATTGCCGACGAGTACGTCTCGCGCGAGTTCGGCACGGGCGCGCTCAAGGTGACGCCCGGACACGATCCCAACGACTACGCCATTGCCCAGCGCCACAACCTGCCGGTGCTTTCGATGCTCGACGGCGAAGCGCGCGTGACCGCAGCCGGCGGCCCGTATGCGGGTCTGGACCGGTTCGTCTGTCGCGAAAAACTATGGGACGATATGAAAGCCGCCGGCCTGGTCATCAAGGAAGAACCCTACCACACCACCATCCCGCGCTCCCAGCGCGGCGGCGAGATCGTCGAGCCGATGATCTCCACGCAGTGGTTCGTCAAGATCCAGCCGCTGGCCGAAGCCGCGCTCGAGGCGGTGAAAGACGGGCGCATCCGCATCGTTCCGGAGCGCTTCGAGAAGGTCTACTACAACTGGCTCGAAAACATCCAGGATTGGTGCATCTCCCGCCAACTGTGGTGGGGACACCGCATCCCGGTCTGGTACTGCGCCGATTGCGGCCAGCAGACCTGCACCCGTCAAGACCCGACCGCGTGCGCTCATTGCGGCAGCCAGAACATCCAACAGGACCCGGACGTGCTGGATACCTGGTTTTCGTCCGGCCTGTGGCCGTTCTCGACCCTCGGCTGGCCCGATGAAACCCCCGACCTGAACTATTTCTACCCGACCACGATCATGGAGACCGGCTACGACATCCTGTTCTTCTGGGTGGCGCGCATGATCATGATGGGGCTGGAGTTCACCGGCGAAGTGCCTTTCCACACTGTGTATCTGCACGGCCTGATCCGCGACGAATTTGGGGTGAAGATGAGCAAGAGCAAGGGGAACGCAGTTGACCCCGTGCCGGTCATGGACGATTACGGCACCGACGCCCTGCGCTTCACCCTGCTGGTCGGCTCCTCGCCCGGCAACGACATGAACTTGAGCCTTAAGAAGGTGGAGGCGAACCGCAATTTTGCCAATAAGATTTGGAATGCAGGCAGGTTTGTGGTAAACGCAGTGTCAAGTGTCACGTCTCAGGTGTCAGGCACTGATGACCGACCACTGAAAACTGATCACTGGACTTTGGCCGATTCGTGGATATGGGCTCGGCTGCAAGCCCTCGTCCGTGACGTGGAGCGGCTGTTCCAATCCTACCAGTACGGCGAGGCCGGGCGGCAGGTCTACGAGTTCTTCTGGAGCGATTTTGCCGATTGGTACGTGGAAGTGGCGAAATTGCAAATGCAGAGAGTAGAGAATAGAGAACAGACCGTAGTCACGCTCGCGCGCGTGCTGGATATTTGTTTGCGCCTGCTGCATCCCTTCACGCCCTTCGTCACCGAAGAACTGTGGGGCCACTTGAAACAGGCTGTTCGTCACTCGTCACTCGTCACTCGTTACTCGGACTGGCCCGAGGCGCTCATCGTCGCCCCCTGGCCGGAGCCGCGTTCCGTCGAAGGCTGGGAAGAGTCCAAACTGGCTGACTTCGCCCTCCTGCAGGAGATCATCCGCTCCATCCGCAACCTGCGCGCCGAGAAGAAGGTCAGCCCGGCGAGGCGCATCGCGGCGACGATTGTCGGCGGCGCAAAGACGGCTCTGCTGGAGGAGCAGGCCAGCGTCATTGCTGCCCTGGCCGGACTCGACTATTCTCTACTCTCTATTCTCGATTCTCTAAAGGCGAAGCCTGAAGGTGCGATTGCTCTCGTCGTCGGTGCGATAGAAATCTATCTCCCTATGGCCGGTCTGGTAGATATGGACGAGCAGCGCATGCGCCTGGAAAAAGAGTTGGCCGATACTCAGGCGCAGATTGACCGCCTGGAAAAACTGCTGGCGAGCGATTTCGCCAGCAAGGCCCCGGCCCAGGTTGTTCAAAAGGAGCGCGACAAGCTGGCCGCGTATAAGGAAACCGGCGGGAAGTTGAAGGCGCAGATAAAGTAGGGCGGGATTCGAATCCCGCCTATGAGCCGTAAGGATTCTGGCGACGGACCACTAAAAATCCATTCATCCCATCCCCATACCCGCGCCGCCCATCTCGCCTTCCCCTAGATCGGGGATTTCCTTCTCGATCTCTTCCGGGCTTTGACCCTTCTCCAATCTATCCACCACCTCGTCGAATTCGGGGGGCATCTCCTCGCCCAGCTCGCGTCCCATCTTGCGCATCATGCGGCCCATCGCCTGCGGATCATTCTCCAGCCCCGCCAGTGCGGAGGGATCAGAGAAGTCGCCCGCCAGATCGTCCATGCGGCTCTCCTCGGATTTCGCCACGCGGACACGGGGAACGCGCCGGCGGACGTTTTCGCTCCGGCAGTGGGAACAGGCTACGGGTCGCGCGCCGTATTCGCTGTAGGTCATGAACACGTCAAAGCGTTGTCGGCAGTCCAGGCAGATGTAATCGTAAAGTGGCATGTCCCAATTCTAACGCGATTGTTTCGATTTTTCCACCTCGGTTGCCCTTCTCGTTTCGGGTACAATTGAGCCATGACTTCCGACCCTGATTTCAATCTATACCATCCCCAGCCGCTGCTGATCGTAATCTCCGGGCCATCCGGCGTGGGCAAGGACACCGTGCTGCAACGCATGAAGGAGCGCGATCTGCCCTTCCACTTTGTCGTCACGGCCACCACCCGCCCGAAGCGCGAGAACGAGGTGCACGGCAAGGACTACTTCTTCGTCTCGAAAGACGAGTTCGCCCGCATGATCGAAGCGGACGAACTGATTGAGTACGCCATCGTTTACGGTGACTACAAGGGTCCTCCCAAGGAGCAGGTGCGCCAGGCTCTGGCCAGCGGCAAAGACGTGGTCATGCGCCTCGACGTGCAAGGCGCGGCCACCATCCGCAAGCTGGCGCCGGAGGCCTTGCTCATTTTCCTGACCACCGCGAGCGAGGAGGAAATGGTCAACCGGCTCAAGGCGCGCAAGTCTGAGAACACCGAGGGGTTGGCGCTGCGCATCGCCACTGCCCGCCAGGAACTCAAGCGCATCGCTGAATTCGATTACGTGCTCCTCAACTCGGACTTCCACCTGGATGAGACGGTGGATACGCTGGTCGCCATCATCCAGGCCGAGCATCACCGCGTCAAGCCGCGCAAGGTGAGTTTGTAAAAGACTTTAACACGAAGGACACGAAGGGCACGAAATTTAAAGGTTTTCACAAAGGAGAATTGTGAGCCAATATCCAACACCCGAATCATATTCGCAACCACCGCGACCGCCGGTTGTGCGCGTCAGCACGCCCAACGTCAAGCCGTACGCGACCTACACCCTGATCGGCATGACCGTTCTTATCTACCTGCTGCAATTGCTCGGACAGCAGTTCAACTTCGACATCGTGACCTCCCTCGGCATCAAGTATGGTCCCTCCATCCGCGCCGGAGAAGTCTGGCGACTGGTGACGCCGGTCTTCTTGCACGGTTCGATCCTGCACATCGGTTTCAACATGTACGCCTTGTTCATCTTCGGGCGGGGCATCGAAGCGCGCTTCGGACATTTGCGTTTTCTTATGCTCTATTTCCTGAGCGCATTCGCCGGGAATGTGCTCTCGTTCGTGCTTACGCCGGCTGCTTCCCTGGGCGCTTCTACCGCGGTCTTCGGCCTCTTGGCTGCGGAAGGTGTTTTCCTATTCCAGAATCGCGAGCTGTTGCGTGAACAGTTCAGACGCGCCATAATAAATATTTTCTACATGGCGGCCATCAACCTGTTCTTCGGCTTCACCATGCCCGGTATTGACAACTGGGGGCATATCGGCGGAATGCTCGGGGGGATGCTCTTCACCTGGTTCGGTGGGCCGCGCTGGAAGGTGGAGGGACTTTATCCATCCGTACAGGTTGTGGACGAACGCGAGGGTCACGGCCTGCTGGCCGGGACGACCGCCGTGCTGCTGTTCTTCATCCCCCTGGCGGCTATAGGCTGGATCTGGCCGGTGGGGAAGTAAGGATTTCCTTTCTTGAAAAAAGACTCCTCCAACAGAAAACGCCTGCTACAGAGAGTACTCTTAGCGGGCATTGTTCTCGTTTTGCTGATCGCGCTCGCCTATGCCTTTCGATCTCAAATCCTGACGGGCATGGCAGACCTTCTCGTGGTCAACGATCCCCTCCAACCGGCAGATATGATCTTCGTGTTGAACGGGGATTACAACACGCGCCCGTTCCGGGCCAGCGAACTATACGAGCAGGGACTTGCCCCGGTCATTGTCATCGCCAAAGCCGAGATGCTCCCCGCCGAGAAGCTTGGGCTGGCGCCCAACGACACGGATGTTTCCATCAACGTGATGAAGAAGCTTGGCGTGCCGCCAGAAAAGATCGTCGTTCTCCCCGTTGAGGGAGGCACAACCAGCACTTTCGACGAGGCGATTGCGCTGCGCCAATATATCGAATCCCACAACATTCGTAGCCTCATCCTGCTAACCTCTGCTTTCCATACCCGGCGCGCAAAGTGGATCTTCGACAGGGAGCTTGCCGGGCTGCCGGTCAGGACCGAGGTCGCGGCTGTGCCGCATTACGGGTTCGACGAGAGCAACTGGTGGCAAAGCGAGGATGGACTGATCACGCTGAATAACGAAACCATAAAGTTGGCATATTACTTTCTAAAGTACCGGTGACTGTGACAGGCTGGAAAGGAAAAGCGTGAAACCAAAAATCCCCTCACCGCCTGACAATATGAACATTGACGAAGGCGAAGAGATCGCCGGGATGTGGGTGACGCCGCACATCCCGCAAATTGGCATCTACAAACTGCTTGCCAAAAAGAAAAAGGATGGGACAGTACGCTTTTTTATCCAATCGCCTCTTTCAACTTCCTCGCCAGTTCGCCAAAATGCGCCGTGTAGCGTATCTCCTCCGGGCGCGGACGAGGCAGATCCACCTTCAAATCCAACTTGATACTGCCGGGCCGCTGCGTCAGCACCAGCACGCGGTCGGCCAGAAAGAGCGCCTCACTGATGGAGTGCGTGACCATCAACACGGTCTTTTGGCGCGCCTGCCAGATGCGCGAAAGCTCAGTCCACATGCGTTCGCGCGTCAGGGCGTCCAGCGAGCCGAAAGGCTCATCCAGCAGGAGAATATCCGGGTCGTGGATCAGGGCACGCGCAATGGCAACTCTCTGAGCCATGCCGCCCGAAAGGTCGCGCGGCCAGGTGGACTCGAAGCCCTGCAAGCCGACCAGGTCAACCAGTTCCTGGGCTTTGGCCCGCGCCTGGCTGCCGTTCACGCCTTCCAGTTCGAGCGGTAGGGTGATGTTTTCGAGCACCGTCCGCCAGGGCATCAGGTTGGACTGCTGAAAGACCATGCCAATCTTGGGTTGCTGGCCGCCGGCGATGGTTGCCGACGGCGCAACCACATTGGTTGCCGATTGCGCAACCACTTTGGTTGCCGACGGCGCAACCACATAGGAGAACGTGCCAGAAGTCGGCGCGAGCAGCCCGGCCAGGATGCGCAGCAAGGTGCTCTTGCCGCTCCCGGATGGCCCCAACACGCAGACGAATTCCTGCGGGCGGATGTCAAATGAGACATTGCCCAGCGCGTGCAGTCCGCCGTTGCTATCGGGGAAGGTCACGCTCAGGTCGCGAACGACAAGGAGAGGGTCGAGAGAAGATGCGGGCATATCGTTCTTTACGTTTTACGCATCACGTTTCACGTAATCCGTAAAACGTAAATCGTAATTTCATGGAAGAAAATCGTTCGTGAACGCCTTCGATAAATCCAAGGTTGTCGAGATCAGTCCCATGTCCAGCAGCACCGCTTGCATGTTCTCCCAAGCCTGCGGATCCGAGTGACCGGGCCGGTCGGCTTTCCATAAATCAATCGAAGTCGCCAGCACCTGTTTCTGCACTGTCGTGTCGGCCTGCGCCAGGTTCTCGACGTACTTCTCACTGATCGTGTAAGCCTTGTCGGGGTCCGCGATAGTATCGGAGATGCCGTGCAGGATAGCGCCCACCATGCGCCGCACCAAGTCGGGGTTTTCGGCGATGGTATTCTCATTGCTGATCAAGCCATTGGAGGCCAACTGGACATAATCGGCGACGCGCAGCTCGGTCAGCTCGTAGCCCTGGGCGCGCAGTTGTACCGGCTCGTTGGTGGTATAGACCGAGACCACCTGATCGCGGCCGGTCGCCAGCGCCTCCACCTGGGTGTAACCGATGGAATCGAGCGTCACGTCGGACTCGCTCAACCCGGCGGCGTGGAGCAGGGCGCGCAGGCCAATGTAATTAGCGCCATACAACCCTGGCAGACCGATAGTCTTGCCGCGCAAATCCAGCGGCGTACGGATGCCTTGCCCCGACTTGGCGACAACCGAGACCGGGTACTGCTGGTACCAGGCCATGACATAGACGACTGGCAGCCCCTGGGCGCGCGCCGGCAGGACCTGTTCGCCGGAGACAACCGCGAACTTTAGCTCGTCCGCCCCGACCAGCGCCGCCGCCTGATTCTCGTCCATGTAGGCGAACTCAACCTCCAGGCCTGCATCCGCAAAATAGCCTTTCTCCACCGCCACGTACAGTGGAGCAAACTGGATGTTGGGAATATAGCCCAGTGACAGGCGGAGGTGGGTCAGGCTGGTGGTTGACTTGCTGCCGCAGGCTGTGAGGAGAAGTAGAACAAAAAATGTGAAACGTGAAACGTAAACTCTGAAATGTATGGTTCTGCTCATGTGTACTCCTTGTTTGGGTAACGTGCTAACCTGAAAACGATTCCTGCCAGATGAGAAAACGATTCTCCAGGAATGAAACAAGACTATACAGAGCCAACGCCAGAACGATCAGGGTGAACACAGCCACGAAGACCAGGGCGGTATCGTATTGGCCGCGCCCGACGTTGACC
>Ga0210014_1002427_pt1 | contig 12983 bp, 17 predicted proteins | sample CryGeymeta201519_FD_183983 | JGI IMG/M metagenome (GOLD analysis project Ga0210014, IMG submission 183983) | Groundwater microbial communities from Crystal Geyser aquifers in Utah, USA - Crystal Geyser metaG 2015-19 (SPAdes) (version 2) | ecosystem: Environmental > Aquatic > Deep subsurface >...
TGAGGTAGTCGGAATCGAGCCAAACTATATTATCGAAGTCAATGCCAAAAGATTTGATAAATTATCCGACCGTGACAAAGTCAAAACCTTAATTCATGAACTAATGCATATTCCAAAAACATTCTCAGGAGCTTTGTTATCTCACCGCGGCCGCTATTACGAAATAAGCGACCGGGAAGTTGAAAAAATTCTGAAAAATATATTTTAATTTATCTCTCTATATTTACTCCGGAAACTTCTTCAAGAAAAAAATCTATTCCATCACTTTTAATCTTAAAATAAGCTAAGTTATTAATTCTCACTCTTCCTAATTCTTCTCTATAATGTTCAGGGTCAAGACAGGCAAGAAAGTGCCTCATTGGCCCTCCGTGGCTAACGATCAAGACAGTTTTTCCTAAATAAGCAACCGCTGTTTCTCTTAAAAAAGTAGAAAATCTCATCATTAATATCTCATTGTTTTCAAATGGTTCCTTTATGATAGTTTTAGTCTCCGCTTCAAGTTTACCAATTAATGTTGATATTTTTTTCTGAACAAATGATCTACCTTCATATTGGCCAAAATTTCTTTCTCTTAAGGCTTTTGTTGTAAAAATTGCTAATTTTTTTTCTTGAGTAACAATCTCGGCAGTTCTCTTTGCCCTAATTAAATCTGAGGAAAAAACCGCGTCAAAGTGGGTTTGGGCAAACTTTCTTGCTAATTGTCTTGCTTGGATTTCACCTTTTTTATTTAAAGGAATGTCAGTATGACCCTGTAACAATTTTTTCACATTCCACTCGGTCTCTCCATGACGGATGAGGTATAAAGTACAGATGTTTTTCATGAAGTCTATTTTATATTATTTGATTGCGAATTACGAATTACGGATTACGAATTAACCTGGTTACTCGGACGGCCTTTGAGGAAGTTTTCGAGGTTGCTCACAAAAATTTCTTTTTTCAAAACAGTGGCTTCATCAGTGATAAAGCCAATCGGTGGATAGACAATGCAGTTTTTATATTTTGCTAACTTCTCTACATCTTTTTTCTCCATCTCATCCGGATTGTCAAAGATAAAAGTCATATCGACTTTTTTTAATCGATTTGTCAAAGCGGAAAGGTCAACTAATTCCATCGGCGCCACATTAATTACGACCGCACCTTTTTTAATTGAGTTCATTCGTTTTTTATTCAGGATTCCTTCGGTCTCTTTGGTTTTACTTAAATTAAGAGAGAGAAAATCACATTTTGGAATTAATTTGTCAATAGTTTTATATTTTATTCCTTTTTTCTCCATTTCCTTTTTTTTGTTTTTTGACCAATAAGATACCTTTGCGCCAAAGCCCAAGGCGATTTCCGCCACTCGGCTACCGATCCTCCCGAGACCAATGATCCCAAACTGTTTTCCTTGCTTTTTACAGGATATCTAGAATCAGATAAAGATTGAGATGTTTTTGACGATTTTAGAGAGATTTTGAGGGAAAAATGATAATTATTGGCTTCGATGATTTTTATCTTCTCCAGGATACAAAACCTGAAAATGTCCAAATCAAGCCTGTTTAACAAGCACCATGGGGCTTTTCTGCTATGCCTGTGGGTCTGTTAGAACCTCAAGGCTTTGGCGGAGGAGGTGGGATTCGAACCCACGCGAGTCTTGCGACTCAGGAGTTTAGCAAACTCCCCGAATTGACCAGCTATCGGACTCCTCCTTAAACAAATTTCTTTCCAAACGTTTCATAAATACCAGTTATATTCAGTAGTAATTTTACATCATAATATTTAATTGTGCACGTGCCTCGATAGTTAGTTCTTTTTCTTTTGTTTTTAGGAATAGTTACAGTTGGTTTCCCAAATTGGCTTAATGGTACCTTTAAAAGGTTACTCCAAAAAATATTTTCCTTTTTAATATCATGTGTGGAATGTAACTGCAGGCGAACTCGAAATTTATTCTCTTTTATATCAAATCCTTTTCTCATAAGCCTAATAAAAGTTTTTATTAAAACATAATCGCTGTTTGAAAAAGCTACACAGTTAGTTGCCGGATATTTTGAACCCTCGCACCAATATAATAAACTTAATAATATTTTTGCCTGATCTTTGTCAATTTTATAATTTCTCAACAAATAGGTTGATATATTTTTATTTTCTTCTTCTAACAAACGAGCTTTCATGTAGAAATGATTATCCGATTTAATATCTCTAACCCATTTGGATATTGTACTGTTGGGAACACCTAATTGTTTTTCAATTGTTCTTAATGATAGTCCTTTTCTTCTAGCAAGTCGAGCTTTTTCAACTATTCTTTTTTCATAAAATTTCATAAGTAAATTATAGACAAAATAATTATTTATAGCAAGAGTTTATAAACCCTTGCTAATTTTAGCTAACAAAAAATGTGCCGCAGAGAGGAGTTGAACCTCTACTCCGTAAGGAACACGGCCCTGAACCGTGCGCGTCTGCCATTCCGCCACTGCGGCATATTGAGTAATTAAATTATATCATTACAAATATGAGATAATTTATTAAAATATTTGTATGCAAATTATTATAAATAAAGTGTCTTTAGATGAACTGAAAAAAATTGCCCAGTCAAGATTCGGTAATCTTATCAAAGCGGTCATTGATGTAGAAAAAGAAATTCTTGTCGTCGACAGCGACCTTCACTCTGATGAGGAAGCTTTATTATTGTCTAAAGGTTCAAAACAGGAAAATCTTTGGGGAATTAATCTCTATCCTGACTTGTATGGGAAAAAAGAGTGGATTGAGTTTGATTCGATGATTAATCTTCGTCCCTCTTTCGGTAATAGAACCCGAGGTATTAACAGTATAGAAATTCAAAAAAGAATCATTGTTATTGTTAATAAATTAATTATTAAATGAAAAAATTTCATAAAGATTTAGAAAATTCACGTTGGTATAGTTTTTCTTTTTACCAACAGATGGCTAATATCGGCAGTGAGGTAGAAAGAGCGATTAACTGGAAGAAAAAAAGAAACAGAGAATATTCGCAATTGGCATTTGAGAGGATGCTTGAGCTTCTTGATATGACAATTTCCGATCCAAAAAATATCAAGCGTCTAAAAGAACTCTGCCGACTACGTGAAGTTTTGGTCGACTATCTTTGGGGAGATAATATTTATCAATCAAAAGAGACTCCAACAAAAAACTATTTTTATGCCTTTAACTATTTAGCAGCTAATAATAACGGTGTTTAAAAATCCTGTTGTCAAAAATATTTTATCGGCAATTGCCGTTGCCGTTTTTGGTTTTATTCTTTTAAATCTCACCTTTCTTTAGGACTTTTTCTTCCAAAGCTTAATAGATTGGTTTATAAAACTTTTTACACAGGTTGATTTGATGAGAAACTTTAGTTGGTTACCGCCATTAATGCATGGACTGTTTGTTATTGTTATTGGAATAATCTCCTTGTTTGTTTTTCGCTCTAAACTAAAAACGCTTTTAAAATCGATCTATATGACTGTACCCTTGGCAGTCGTTTTTGTCAGTTTAGGAATGTTTTTCTATCGCTGGCCAATTATTGCTTATTTACTTGGTGGTTTAACAACCTTCGGTCTTCTCTATTATTTTTACCACACCAAAAAACCCTGGCTTTATTACTACACTCTGATTTTAGTCAGCTTTACTTTATCTATTTTTAGCCTCATGGGTGGAGAAATTTAGCCTATGAAAGAAAACGGTGGATTGATGGGTTGGATCGTTGAAAATGCTACCGAAATAAAAGCGATTGGCGGTTCAGCAATTGTTATTCTCACAGCTGCATATCTCTATATAGCTGGTTTGATTAAAGAAAAGCAAAGAAAAAATCAGGAATTAAGTAAAACTCCAGACATCCTTAAGGTGTCTAAGGCTAAAAAATAAAGATTGGCTTCTGTTATAATCTTTTTATGAATACTAACAATAACTATTCAAATCGCGATCGACTGGCGGCAGAGAACCAACTTGGCAATCGAAAGAACTCTTTTGGCCTATTTAAGGACCTCTTTAACAATGACCGTTATCGGTATAACTTTAATAAAACTTTTCAACTCTCCCCTATTGGTTATTATCAGTTGGCTTTTCATGCCGGTCTCAATTGCCGTTTTTATTTATGGAGTAATAAGATGTAAGGCGACCAAAAAGAAAAATAAAATCTTTGAAACCTTCGACGAGTAATAAATTTACGACAACAACACTCCTCCGTCAACCACAATCTGGCTGCCCGTCATGTAGGAAGACATTTCGCTTACTAAAAACAAAACAACCTTACCGATGTCATCCGGCTCGCCCATCCGGTGCATGGGAATTTTACCCATAAAAGCCTCCAGCACCTTGGCCATTTCAACTCCAGCCGGCATTTTCATTCCCGACTGCATTTTTGCCACTCCAGGAGTGGAAATTCCGCCCGGCGCCACCGCATTGACCCAGATTTTATGAGGCGCTAACTCCAGAGCTAAATTTTTTGTGAATCCCCAGACGCCGTGTTTGGAAGCATCGTAATGAGCTAAACCAACAGATGACGGATGAAGAGCATCGATCGAAGTAATATTAATTATCTTCCCGCCTTTCCCCTGCTTTATCATCTGCTCGGAAGTATACTTTGAACATAAGAAAACGCCTTTCAAATTAATTGAAAGAACTTTGTCAAAGTCCTCAAGAGTCATCTGATGAACAGGAATCGAAGGAAAAATACCAGCATTGTTGACAAGAATGTCAACTCCGCCAAATTCTTTGACTGCTGTTTCAACTATATTTTTCACTTCTGACTCAATTGAAACATCAGCTTTTACACCTTTGACTTTATAACCTTTAGTCGTCATTTCTGTCACGGTTTTATTTATTTCTTCTTCATTGCGGCTGGCCACTAAAACATTAGCTCCTGCTTCAGCCAAACGATTGATAATTCCATAACCGATCCCAACCGCACCAGTAACAATTGCAGTTTTTCCCGTCAGATCTAAAAGTTTGTTTGTCGGTATAAATTCCATCTTATTTTTTGGTTTTTAAAATTTTTAATGACAAAAGAAAAACATTTTTTTCATCTTAATATATTTATAACATATTTTTTCTTTACGGTGTAATAATTTGATTTGTCATCCTTTACCTAATAATAAAGATTGAACTGACAATAAAATCTGCTATACTATAAGCTATATTTATAAATAACGAAAGAGTGACAAATTATTCTCCTGAATTCTATATCTCTAATATTCTTCAACTAAGACCATTAATTATTACTGAAAGAAATCAAATGATTGATAACTTCTCCACAATAGCTAAAAGAGGATTACAATCGCCTATCACAGAAGGACCTGGTCCTTTGCTGTTGCGTTCTTATATCTCTCCTCCAGAAACTCCGTTTACAGAACTGGTAGGAAAAAAGGCGATTGGCATCGACATCGGAGGTACAAACCTAAGAATGGGCGTAGGCAAAATAGATAAAAATGGACTTATAAAACCTGTTGGAAAAATAAAATCCAAAGAAATCCCTATTGAATACAATTCTTTAGACGATTTCTTTGAAATGCTTTTAAAAAATGGTTTAGAGAAATTAATAAAAGAAAATCCCAATTTTCCTCTCGCTTGCATCTTTTCTTTCCCAGGAATCGGTCAAAGTACTCCTGACGGTATCGATATAACTATAGTTAACGATGACATGCCTAAAGGATGGCATATCGGCGGAAGCAAAGGAAAAAATCTTGGTGAAGAATTAAATAAATTTTTAAAAAGAGAAAGAAAATATTTTATTGCTAATGATACCGTCGCTTTAATACAAAATCAAAACGATGATTTTGGCGTTGTCTGCGCCTCAGGTTACAATTGGTCGATGGTTATTGAAAAAAGTAAATTAGGTGAAAGTCAACAAGAACCTGGAATAACAATCATTAATACAGAAGCTGGTCAAGCAGCAGTTGCGCCAACAATCCCTATTATTACTGATAAATTATTAGAGATTATAGCCAAAGAAGAAGAAAAACCAGTTGATCAAGTTACTTTAAGAGATGAATATCAGGTTTCAGGTAAATACTTAGGAAGAACATTGGGTCTTGTGGTTGACGAGCTAAGGGATAAATATAATTTATTTACTTCAGTTAAAAACACTGTTTTCCCAAAAAGTTTTGTCGCCAGTAATATACTGTCTGCCGAAGAAACCGGCGACTGGAGAAAAGTGAAAAAAAACTTTCAAACCCACCCTGATTTTTCTGATCAGGAAAAATCATTGTTAATCCAAATCGCTTCTGCTTTGCGTAACCGATCAGCGCAAATCGTTGCCGATCATTTAATCGCTCTCTGGCAAACAGGCTGTCCGGAAAAAAATCATCTTCAAATTTCCTCAGATGGACCGATCATCCAAAATATGCCTGGATGGAAAGAAAAATTCATGCAGGAGATTAATTTTGCTACTAATAATCAGTTGAAAATCGAGATTAGAGAAACTTCATATCAAGGAAAGATGCGTAACTTCCGGGGCATTTTCGATGTTATGAGCCAGGCAATTGAGTATTTTAACAGAAATCATTAATCTGCTATAATAAATAAATTATGGATGATTCAGTAAAAATGATCTTGAAAAAATTAGATGATATTGATGGACGATTAAAAAGTCTGGAAAGACCAGCCTCAGACACCCTAAGGGTGTCCGAAGCTAAAACTGTCAAGATTGAACGTGACCCTTTATTTTCTAAAGCCGTAGAGGCGATGGACAAATATGACGAGATGTCTTCAAAACAACTGTCTGAAACATTGAAAATAGATGTAAAAAGAGCTGAAACCATCATGGATCAACTCGAAGCTGTTGGTCTTGGTACTTGCTACATAAAGGAAGTTTAAAGCTTTAATTTCTTTCCAAAATCCACCGGGTGGAACCAAAGCTGGGTATCGGTAATAATCTCAGTTGTTTGGTGCTTTCTTATAAGATAAAGCTGAAGCTGTTTTAGGAAATTTTCTAACCAATCACCTAATTTGTTACGCTTTGCTACCTGCCTGCCGGCAGGCAGGGATTTCTCGGTCGCTTCGCTCGAAATGACAGGAAAGGGTGCATTAGGAAACAATCTAAATACCCATTGATTAGCTTGTAAAAAACGTTCGTAAGTGTAATCTTTATTAATAATCGGCTTCATCTGTAACACTTCGTGGCCGACGAAGAGGGTTTGTTTGAACTTCGGCACTTTTAGATTACTTTCTTCAAAGAAAAGATTTAGACAGACTTTATCGGAGGCTTTTTTCAGCCCCAACGGCCTTTTCAAACCCATAATAAAAGCTATAATCGTGGCTAAAAAGCGGGCGGTAAACAAATGGTCTTTTTTAGTAATAATAAATAAGTCAATATCATCGTCAATTCTTGCGTTCATCATCGCAATTGATCCGGATAGACCCACTAGTTTAATTTGGGGGAATAATGAAATAAACTTTATGTACGTTCTAAATCGCCAATTCTGAAGTTTCTTTTTTGATATTTTTTTACTATACTCCCCTACAGTATATTTTTTAGCTTCATATAGAATTTTTAGCCTTTTTTTGCTGATTTTTTCTGGAAAAAAGGTATAAACCTCCTTAAAACTGGGAAAGTATTCAAAAACAGCGAAATATTTGATAATCGAAGCTAATTTTTTGTCCATTTTTCCTTAAAAACTAGTTCTATAAATTTAAGAAGTCTGCACTGTCTTTTCCAGCGCCAAGGTTGATTGACCAAACGAAATAACCATTCTAGTCCTAATTTTCTTACAAACTTAGGGGCACGATTGATATTCTCAGAAAGATAATCGAACGCTCCACCAACACCCATCACAACAGATCCGGAAAATTCATTTTTATGACGCTCTATCCATAGTTCCTGGTCCGGCGAGCCAAAAGCAACAAATATTAATTGTGGCTTATAACGGCGCACTATTGAAAGAGTATCCTCTTCTTCTTTGTCAGTTGGATTTTTAAGATCTTTAATCCCTTCAATGCCTTTAAATTTAGTTTCAAAAAATTCCCTTTGGTAGCAATCAGCCAACTCGAGTGCTAAATTTGCTTTTCCTCCGATTAAAAGCACTCTTAAGCGCATACTAGAAGCCAAAATTATTAAATTTTTCATCAGATCAACTCCTGTTAGTCTTTCCAGGTTTAAATTAAGTAAACAGCCCGCCAGAACAATCCCCATGCCGTCGATTATCTTAATTTGGGCCGTCTCAAGAACCTTTTTAAACTCTTTATTTTCTTGGGCAATCACTAAATTTTCCGGGTTAAGGGAAACAATATGAAAAAAACCCTTTGGAGATCTTATGTATTTTATAATTTTCTCTAGGATACTGGTTTTGGTCTCGGGTGAAATGGTTATACCTAAAAGCTTATTTGTTTTCATTTATTGGGTATTTACTATAAGTAAAATGTTAAGTATTAAATATTAAATATTAAACCGTTTTTGTTCAAAAAAATTAAGTTAACTTTTTATTATTATATCAAGTTAAAGTTTAATATTACTTAAAAACAACAGTATTAATAATAAATAATACTATATTATGTTTACTTTTAACTTTTTAGTTGTAATTTTGACTTTTGACTTTTGACTTTTGACTTTGCCTTAATTACTATCGGATAGCCTCCTTAAAACTATCTAAGTTCTCAATCGCCATCCCAACTCCTCTAATTACACAAAATAAAGGTTCGTCAACAACAAATGAAGAAACACCAGTATAGTAAGTAATATAACGATCAACATTAGTCAGCAATGAGGTTCCACCTGACAAAACAATTCCTTTATCAACGATGTCGGCCGCTAGTTCAGGCGGCGTCTGGGAAAGCACTTCCTTTATACCTTCAAGAATAAGCTTTAATGGCTTTGTGATAGCTTCGTTAATTGAGACTTCGTCCACTTCGAATATTTTTGGTAGACCGGATTGAAAATCACGTCCTTTAATTTCCATTTTCTTTGGTTCTTTCTTTTCTTCAATAAAGGCGTTACCGATCTTAATTTTAATGTCCTCGGAGGTTCTCTCACCGACAATAATATTGTGATTTTTGCGCAGATGATGAATAATTGCCTCGTCTAGCTTAGTTCCCGCTACTCTGACAGTTTTATAAACCACCAGCTGACCTAAAGAAATAACTGCTATTTCTGTCGTTCCACCACCCAAATTGACAATCATATGACCCGAGGCCTGAGAAATGGGGATTTTAGCTCCGATGGCGGCCGCCAAAGGTTCTTCTATTAAGTAAACGTTAGAGGCACCAGCCTGTTTACAGGCTGCTACTACTGCCCTTTTTTCCACCTGAGAAGCTCCTCCGGGAATCGAGATCATTACTTCAGGCCAAAGAATACTTCCCTTTAAGGCTTTTTTAAAAAAATAGGTAATCATTGCCGAAGTCGTCGTGTAGTCGGCGATCACCCCTTCTTTCATCGGACGAGTGGCAATAATTGAGCCTGGTGTACGCCCAAGCATCTCCCGGGCGTCATTACCAACCGCCAAAATTTTTTTATCCTCGATAGAATAGGCAACAACAGTTGGCTCATTTAAAACAATTCCCTCTTTCTCAACATAAACAATAGTGTTGACTGTTCCAAGATCAATACCTATTTTTTTACGAAAGAACATATTAATTATTGTATAATATTATGGTCTAAATATGAAACTCTTATCTAGATTGATATTTTTTTTCCTATTTATAGTGATATTAGGTCTAGTGATTGCCTATGCCCGCGGCTATCGTTTTGATTTCCAAAACCGGTCTTTGAGTTCAACTGGAATCATTGCCATCACTTCCTATCCAAAAACCGCCAAAATCTATATCAATAGCCTTCTGAAAGGCGTCACCGACGCCAATTTAACCCTCTCTCCTGGTAATTATCAAGTTGAAATAAAAAAAGAAGGCTATACAAGCTGGACTAAGTCTATCAACCTTAAAGGTGAGCTCGTTATTAATATTGAGGCTGTCTTGTATCCTATAAACTCTACCCTTTCACCTTTGACTAACCTTGGCGTCATAAAAGCTATCCCTTTGGAAGATACTGATAAAGTCATTGTCTTTACAGAAACGGGTGTCTATCTTTTTGAAGCTGGCCGAAGGCCATTATCTTTTTTCCCGCCTCTTAAAACCATTGTTAAAAAGGAACTGTTTCCGGAAACGATTGATTTTTCAACCGGCCTAGTTTCTGTTTCTCCGGATTTAAAACAGGCCATTTTTGAGTTTGCTTCGGAATATACCTATCTTCTTTCCCTTGAAGAGGAAAATCAATCTGCACTTGATCTTTCTTTATCCGAACAGTCAAAACAGGCTTTAATTGATGCCTGGGAAAAACAAAAACAGGCGAATTTTTTGAAAATATTGGAAACTTATCCTTCGGACTTTGCCAAGATTGCCTCTGATTCTTTTAAAGCAATTGCTTTGTCCCCTAATGAAACTAAAGTTCTTTATCAATCTTTAGTTAATATCGATCTGCCGACGATGACCAAACAACCTCTCATCGCCACCAACCAAGCCCAAGAAACCAGGAATCTTAAAAAAAACGGAGTTTACGTCTATGACAAAAAAGAAGACAAAAATTACGAAATTAGTAACGCGCAGTCGATTCAATGGTATTTTGACTCAAGACATCTGGTAATTGAAGAAGCTAAAAAAATCTCTATCGTTGACTATGATAATAATAACCGCCAGGCGGTTTATTCTGGTCCGTTTGGAGCCAAATTCTTTACGACCACCTCTGATGGAAATATAATTATCCTGGCTAATCTTAATCCAGAAGCCAATAAGCTTCCTGATTTGTATTTAGTTGGCATTCGTTAAGAAAGCAAGACTCGGTAAGGTAATTTTTATCACACGAGAACCTCACCCCGCTCAGCGGGGTCCCCTCGAAAGTGAAAAAATTACGCTTACCTCGTCTTTCAAAAAGCGCAGATACCAAATTTTTTGCGCCTTGCCTACCGGCAGGCAGGCTTTTGGGGTAGGGGCCCCACCTGCGTCAAAAAATCTCGGTATCAAGCTTTTTTACTCAGCTACGCGAACGGCAAACACAAGAAGTCTCTTTAGCGTCGTTCCCGGCGGCCAGCAGGTCTGAAGCGTCAGAAACTCCCGATTGGTTTTCCTAGTCAAATACTGGACCTGCGAAGGATCAACAATCTCTTTCCCTATTACTCGATAGACATAACGAGTCCCTTGATAAAAAAGATTGACCTCCTCGTTCTTTTCCAGCTTATTAAGAAGATAAAAAACCGCGTTATAGTTGCCGACATTCCAAAAATAGTCGGTCGAGTGGGCAAAAAGGAAGATGTGGCCGCCTTCTCCTGGAAAAGCCGTCCCCAAAGTATGGGCAACACCTTTTTCCAAAACGTCCAGATATTCTTTTTCATTGGCGGCATTGGTGTTGGCAAAAATTCTTGCGTTGGCGCCGATTTTGGGAATAATAATGCTAAACTCCGGGTCTTCAGGGGTTAAAACTTCTATTTGTTTGAAATTAAAAGCCTTGGCTAAGAGACCTTTCTTTTCCGGTTCGGGAATCTTGATGCCGATCTTTTCGGCAACTATATATTTTTTCTGGAACCTGTTATTAATAAAATATTTAATTTCTTCACGGACGGGAGAATATAGAGTTTTTCCAATCATAAAGAGTGAGGAAAAAAGTAAAAAATTACCAATCGTCCTTAAAACTAAGACTCTAAAGTATTCGCTCGAAGTCGCTTTGTGTATATGATGACGAATTAGATGTTTACGAGAAAGTCTAGTTGCGTTCTTCATAAAAGTGTCCCCAGAGGGAATTGAACCCCCATCTTACTCTTCCGCCTTCGCCAAGGCTTCGGCGGACACGGTAGAACGGGTCAAATTCATAATGTGCTCCCAGGCGGAATCGAACCACCATCAGACGCTTAGGACGCGCCAGTTCTGTCCATTGAACTATGGGAGCTAACTATATTTTATCAGATTTGTTATAATGATTTCATGTTCATCGTTATTGAGGGTATTGACGGGGCAGGATGCGAAACCCAGGCTAAAAACCTGATTAAAATGTGTAGGGAACAAAAATCTTTGTTCCCTACCACGTTGATCAAATACCCCGATTATGAACGAAACGTCGGAAAATTAATCAAAGAATTCCTTTATCAAAACAAGGATTTGACAGCTGAACAGCAATTTCTTCTCTACACAATGCAATTTATCATGGACAGGCAAATGATTGCTGAAAAAAGAAAAAGTGAAATCGTTATTGCCGACCGCTACTTCACGACTACCTTATGTTATCAAACATTAGAAGGAATTCCTCTTCAAATGGCTCTGGATTATGCCAAAAACTTCAAAATTGAAGTTCCTGATGCCGTTTACTATCTTAATGTTGATCCTGAAGTGGCTATAAAACGTAAAGGGGGCGAAGACAAAGAAAAAAACCGGAGGGAAAAAGACTTTGATTTTATAAAAAAGACCCATAAACAATATCAAATGTTGGTCTATCAGCAAGTTTGGACGAAGTGGGTGGAGATTGATGGAAATAAATCTGTTGATGAAGTGACAAATAACATTTATAATGTTTTAATGTCATCTCGAACGAAGTGAGAGATCTAGACAGAAGGTCGTAACGCTTCGCTAGATTTCTCAGTCGCTAACGCTCCTTCGAAATGACAAATAAATCATATGAATAACTTAGTAGAAAAAACTCTCATTATCATCAAACCCGATGCTGTTAAACGCGGTTTGGTCGGCACAATCATCGATTCTTTCGAAAAAGTTGGCCTAAAGTTAATGACAGCTAAAATGTTTAAGCCTTCAAAAGACGTTATTAAAAATCACTATCCGGGAACGCCTGAGTGGATTAAAGAGATGGGAGAAAAAACCCTCTCTTCTTTTAAACAGTCAGGCGCCAATGTCAAAGAAAAAATGGGCACTGATGATCCAACCAAGCTTGGGGCTTTTGTTTACGAAAGATTGATCAAGTATTGGTCTGAAGGGCCCATAGTCGTTATGGTCTGGCAGGGGCCAGACGCGATCCAAATCGCCAGAAAACTAAGGGGTCATACTATCCCTTTACTGGCTCAAACTGG
>Ga0210014_1002455_pt1 | contig 12908 bp, 8 predicted proteins | sample CryGeymeta201519_FD_183983 | JGI IMG/M metagenome (GOLD analysis project Ga0210014, IMG submission 183983) | Groundwater microbial communities from Crystal Geyser aquifers in Utah, USA - Crystal Geyser metaG 2015-19 (SPAdes) (version 2) | ecosystem: Environmental > Aquatic > Deep subsurface >...
CAGATTCCACCGTCGCCTCTATTCTCCAGATGATTTCGTCCGAAAAATCTTGACCGCAAGCCCGCATGCCGGTAAACTACCATACCGGCACCCCCTGTGTCCAGCAAAAAATGTGGGACATGGTCAGTTTGTAAGGAGGGGAAAGGGTAGATCTGCCTTTTTCAAGAAGGCGTGGAGCACAGAAGCATGAAAGAATCCAACCATAAGGAAAATGCCTGGCCGAGAGATGCGATATCGGAGACCTACCTCAAGACGGCAGGGGATGCCGTCATCCTGAACATGGCCATGAAAAAGGAGGATTATTCGATCAGGTTGTATCAGGCCATGGCCGGTTTTGTGGAGAGAGAAGACTCAAAGTCCATACTCACGCATCTCATTCAAGAAGAGACGAGCCATTTCAACCTTCTGCGCGAGGCCTTGATGACGGGCAAGTATGAAAAGATCGGCGCTCCTTCGGATGAGAAGAGCCTTGAGATGACGGATTATCTCATCAAGGAAGAACTCAAAAGGTTCTCCAAACCCGAAGATATTGTGAAGCTGGCCATCAGGCGTGAAGAGGAGGCCGAGGAGTTCTATCTCAGCCGTGTCCATCTTGTCCAGGATATGAAGCTCAAGAGCCTCTATCAAAGACTCGCCCAGGAAGAGACAAACCACCGGCAGAAACTGCTGAAGGGATATGATGACCTCATGGTCATGCACTTTGCCTGACAGGACCACGAAGGTGATGCAGGAGACCTTGACAATAATAAAATAGCGCGGCCTCCGTTTCTCATTTCACCCCCGATGTTGATAAGATCCTTCTCACCTCCTCGTTGTCAGTGACCGGTTTTTTACAGGTGTAATTCGTGCAGATATAGGCCGTGGGTTTCCCTGAGACCGGGACCTTGCCGGAAAGGAAAGGGATGAAGTCAGAAATCCCACTATCCCCTTGTATTGCAACCGCCACGACCTTGTTCGGCACAAAGGGTTCCCGGACCGACCGGAGCATGGCGCTCATGGCCGGGTCATCCGGTGTCCCGGCCACGGCGATCTCCATGGGCGCGCTGACAAGGAAATCCAAAGCCGTAAGGCTTTGGGCAAAGGCCGAAGGAACGGCAGCCATGGCGCCCGAGATCCGCTCCAGGCTTTTCACGGCGATTTTTTTAAGTTTTGAATCCCCGGTGAATTCATAGAGTCTCAGAAGGTTGAGGATGGCCTCGGCATTGCCTGAAGGCTTGGCGCCGTCGTAGAATTCCTTTCGCCTGCTGAGGAGGGTCGGATCTCCGGCCTGTGTGAAGAAAAAGCCCCCCTCCTCCGGGTCGTAGAAACGCTCAATCATAGCCCGGTTGAGATCCACTGCACTTAGGATCCATTCCGGGCTGAAAGTGGCCTGGTAGAGTTCGATCAACCCCTGAACAAGAAAGGCATAGTCATCCAGGTACGCCGGGATTCCGGCTTGCCCGTCCCGGTAGCGCCGGAGAAGGCCCTGGTCTGTGAGAAGGTGCAGCAGCACAAAGCGGGCGGCCTTGTCTGCGGCCTCGGCATAGCGGCGGTCATTCAGGACCTCCGAGGCATAGGCCAGGGATCCGATCATCATACCGTTCCAGGCCGTGAGAATCTTTTCATCCCTGTGGGGGCGGACCCTCTGTGACCGGGCCTCCATCAGGAGTTTCCGGCCTTGAGAAAGGATGTTATTCAGTTCATTCAGAGGGAGATTCTGTTCCCGTGCAAACGCCTCCGGCTCGATTAAGCGATGGAGGATGCTACGGCCCCCTTCGAAGTTCCCGTCCCTGGTCACATCGTAAAACCGGTTGAAGATCTTTGCGTTCTTGGCTCCCAGGATGGATTCAATATCCTCCGGTGTCCAGACATAGAAGGTCCCCTCCTCCCCCTCACTGTCCGCGTCCTCTGCGGAATAGAATCCGCCCTGGGGGTCGGTCATATCCCTGAGCACATAATCGAGGACCTCCCGCGCGGTCTTTCTGTATTCGTCCTTGCCCGTGACCTGGAAGGCTTCCAGATAGGCCTGTGCGAGAACCGCATGGTCATAGAGCATCTTTTCGAAATGCGGGACCAGCCACCGTGCGTCCGTGGAGTACCGGTGGAACCCGCCGCCGATCTGATCATAGATCCCTCCCCGGACCATGGACTCAAGGGTCTTTTCCGCCATGTTCAGGGCCTCAGGCGAAGCGGTCCGGCGGTGATGGCGAAGCAGGAAGGATAGGGTCATCCCCTGCGGGAACTTGGGGGCAGGCCCGAAGCCGCCGTACACCGGGTCGAAGTGTTTTGAGATCTCTCTCACGGCCTGATCCAGCAGTTCCGGCCCGATCTTTCCCTGCGGTTCATCCGATGCCGGCTCACGGATCACCTCGGTCAGCCGCTCCCCGCTCTTGACGATCTCCTGGGGGGTCTCTTTCCAGAGGTGTGCAATCTTGGGGAGAAGGGTCGTCATCCCGGCATGTCCCCACTGGTCCCGTGGAGGGAAATAGGTCCCGCCGAAAAAAGGCTTCAGGTTCGGTGTCAGGAAGACATTCAGGGGCCATCCCCCGCCTCCGGTCAGGGCCTGTACCGCGGCCATGTATATTTGGTCCAGGTCAGGGCGTTCTTCCCGGTCCACCTTGATGCAGATGAAATCGTGATTCAGCAGGGCCGCGACCTCCTGGTTTTCAAAGGACTCCTCTTCCATCACGTGGCACCAGTGGCACGTGGAATATCCGATGGAGAGAAAGATCAGCTTGTTCTCTTTGTGCGCGCGAGCCAGCGCCTCGGCCCCCCACGGATACCAGTCCACGGGGTTTCCGGCATGCTGGAGCAGGTAAGGGCTCTTCTCCCCGATCAGGTGATTGGGCCTTTGTGATGCGTCATTCTTTATCATATGTTAATTGAACCAGAGATGGCGGTTTCCGTCAAACTTGGACCCGTATGAAAACATCAGGGGTCAAGGGTTCAAGGATTCCAGGGGTCAAGTGAAAGGCTAAAAACAAAGGGTCCGAGGGGTCAAGGGTTACGCTTCGCGTGTCCCGCTTTTCTCTATTTTTGTCGTTAGATCCCGGCGTCTCCTTGAATTTATTTTTTTACCGGGCCGGGACAGTCTGCGACGGCTACTACACTAAGGCATCTTGGGGTCCAGTGTTTTTATCTGGAGATTTTGCTTTCGTTTCAGTATTTCACTTGAACCCTTGAACCCTAGAATCCTCGAACCCTTTTTACCCACTATATGGGAGAAGAACCAAAATTCAGAAGGTTTCAGAATTTTCTAAAGGTGTGACCGGGAGTGTGAATTTGAAGCAGGCCCCTTTGCCGTTGTGGTTTTCCACCCAGATCTTCCCGCCGTGTTTGGCGATGATCTCTCTGGAGATCGGGAGGCCCAGTCCGGTGCCCCCTTTGGTGCGATGGATCGGGCCGTCGATCTGACGGAATTTATCGAAGATGATCTCGTGAAACTCATCGGGGATTCCGGGCCCTTCATCCGAGACCGAGACCTCGATCCAGTCTGCGCCATGATCGTTTTCCTGTTCTTTATCGCTGGAGACCTCGATCCTGATCTCCCCCCGGGCGGGTGAATACTTGATGGCATTGCTCAAAAGGTTGGAAAAGACCTGTCTTAAGCGGTCCGGGTCCGCGAAGATCAAGGGAAGAGGCTCGCTGATCCGGGAGCAGATCCGGATCTCCCTGATTTTGCATTCTCCCTGGTTGATCCGCTCGAATTCATGGATCATCTCCGCGAGGTTCACTTCCCGGAAACGGTAATGGAGTGTCCCGTTCTCAAGCTTGGTGAGGTCCAGATAGTCATTGATCAGGGAGGCCATGCGCTCAGATTCCTTGATGATGGTATCGAGGAATTCCTGTTTTATCTTCTCGCTCTCATCCGGGTATCTCAGCAGAAGGTCGGCATAGGCCTTGATGGAGGTGAGGGGCGTCCGGAGATCATGGGCCACGGTGTCAAGGAAGTTCGTTTTTTTCCGGTCCTGTTCCTTGAGTTCCTCGTTGGTCCGTTCCAGATCATGGGTGCGTTTTTCCACGGCTTCGGCCATGATGTTGAATCTTTGCGACAGGAGGGCGATCTCATCTCTCCCCTTGGGTTTCAGCCGGTAGGCATAATCTCCGGAGGCGATCCGTTCGGCTCCAAGGCTTAATTTTTCGATCGGTCTCATGACCCGGTATCCGAGGATCATGGCGATCCAGACCGTGCCCCATAAGATCGCCGCACCGATCAGGATCATGTTCTGTGACATGGAGGAGAAAATCGTGTCCAATTTCAGGAAGTCCGGTTCAATAAAGATCGGGAGTCCCAAGGCAGGGAGCATGGAGCCGATCAGGAAAAGCCGGTTTTCCTCGTCATAAATTTCTTTGGTATTGAATGGATCGCCTTTGTTTTCCGCAAGGTTACGGAATCCCTCTTCGGTGTACGCCATGACCTGTCGAATGTCTCTCGAATCTATGGGCTTATTTAACGTACTGTAAAGCAGACCTTCGGATCGGTCCCGGATGCAGATACAGGCCTCTTTCAAGGGGCCTTTCAAGATCAGGTAGTTCAGTATCCGCTGAATGTCCAGAAATATGAACCCCTCTCCTGAAAAAATTCCATCGGTATCGTAATATTTTCTGGATACCCTGAGCAGAGAGCGGGTCGGATCTTTCTTGGGGATGATCCGAAGCTCCTGGTCTTTGTCCGACGGGATCAGATCATCCTTCTCCAATTTGTGAAGGCTTTCTGGGGAGGTCTTCTCCCTGGGAAGAAAAGCGGCGTTCGAGATGAATTTTTTATTCAATATGTCGGGCAGGGCTTCTTCATGATGGAGCGGACTTTTCTCGGGGTCCTCTATGTAGTTTAGAAGATCCTGCCGGGAGAGGATAGAAAATTCATCGCAGGCATGGTCCATGAACTGGTTTAACTGGTTGACGATCAACCAGCTATGCTCCAGCGTGCTCCTCTTCTCAAAGGAACGCATCGGCTCCCGTATGGCACTGTATGCGGCCAAGCCGTACAGCACAGCGGTGAGGAGGATCAGGAAGACAAACGAGGCGATCAGTTTGAAGCGGATCTTCATATGCGAACGGATAGGCCGGTCAATATCCCACCGAAGAGGTGATGAGAAAGACCGCGCCCCAGAGGACCAGAAAGATCCGAAGGGGGGTCAGCAGTTGAGAGAGCAGGAAACTCCCCAGGATTAAACAGACCCCCAGAACGGTCCGGATCCCCCGGTCCAATTTCCCCATGTTTGTGACCATCTCATTCTCCTTGTATCCGGCAGCCCGGGATTATTGTTTCAAGGCCTTTTCAATGGCCCGGGGGCTGAAACCTCTGAAGATCGTTCCATCAATATCAATGACCGGGATTCCCGTATATCCATCGGACTTCTCAAGCATTTCCTGGAGTCCCTTTTTATCCTTCTCCACATTGACCTCGGTGTACTTGATCCCGTTCGTGACGAAGAAACTCTTCGCCTGTCTGCAAGCCGGTCACCAGTCGGCCATATAGAGGATGACCTTGTGCTCCTTTGCCGCCTTTGCCTGTTGATCATCCTCTTTGGGTGCGCTTTTAAGCGACGGCTCCTCCCCGGCCTGTTTCCCGGGGGCGCTCACCGGGGTCGGGTCAAAGGTCACGCGCCCTTTATGCTCTACCTTATCGAAATCCACGGCTTTTTCTTTAAACTTTTCCGGAATTTTTTTAGGGTCGTCGGTGAAGTGGGTCTGCCCGGAATCATCCACCCATTGATAGATCGCAGCGCTCGAAACCGAGGAGAACAGGCAAAAAAACACTGTAATGACAACGAGATCACGAAATTTCATGGCATCTCCTTTTTTATTGGGAAAAGGAACAGACGATTTTCTGATTTATTATAACCTTGCCGGTGAAACGGAATCAACCGAAAAAGATGATCTAAATCCACCAACCAGAGAAACCACAGAGGACACAGAGAAAAAAACCTTTTTGCCACGAATGAACACGAATCTGCACAAAGGAACGGCTGTTTTTTGTTTGTGTCAATTCGTGGCTAAATAGTTTTTCTTAGTGCCTTTGTGTCTTAGTGGCGAAAAAGGCTTTTCTCTGTGGTTTCTGTGGTTTGATGGTTAGAGCTTAGGCAGGTATCCGGAACCGGTCCAGATCCGGGTCGGCAATCGGTGCGGGAACGGAGAAAGCCTCTTCTTTCTCATGGAGATAAAGCCTCACGCGTCCCGCTCCCTGGACGTGGGCGTATTTGAGGATGATCCGGGCGATCAGCTCCCTGGCCTCATAGTCCAGTCTGCCGAGGGCCGCGCAGCTTGGACCATTGAAATCCTCGGGGATAAAGAGCGGGTGCTTTCCTTTTGCAAGGGATTCGATTCGGTTGTTTTCTTCCTCGTCTCTGCCCACGATGATCTTGAGTTCCGGGCTGAGCCTCAAGTGCCGCCCGATCTTGAGAAGGCGGATCTCCTCCATGGTGAAGTTCTCCTGGTGCAGGAACAGGTCCTTTAGCTTGGCCGCAAATTTAATATCCGTGAGCAGACAGCCCCCGGCCGGGCAGGGATAGTCCTTGATGGAGAACTCATCCGCGAGCTGCATCTGCGCCTTTCTTCCGCGGCCGGTGATCGAGAGGAGCCGGCTCCGGTCAACGATCCCCTGCTGTTCCGGGAGCGTGGGTTCCATGACCCCGGCGGAGAGCGGTCTTAAAATCCTCTGTTCGAGCCCCGACTCCCGGTCGATCAGGTTCATAGCATCCCTCCTCTGGGACATGGGGCGCTGCCCCAGGACCTCTCCGGTGATCAGAAAGGTTGCTCCGATCTCCTCCATGAAGGAAGCGGCCCTCTTGTGCATGAAGATCCGGCAGTCCAGACAGGGGTTCATATGTTTTCCGTAGCCGAACTTCGGGTTCCGGACCATCTCGATATAATCCTTGTCCACATAGATCAGCTTGGCCGGGATCCCGAATTCCTTGGAGATCCGGCCCGCCTCATTGCCGCAGCCGTTCTTCCGGTTACAGCAGCAGAAAGGGGTTTTGAAATTGATCGCCGTCACCTCGATCCCCTGCATGAGCATGAGTTTCACCGCGAGGGTGCTGTCGAGCCCCCCGGACAGAAGCGCCACGGCCTTCTTGTTCATCACAAAGGCATTCTTTTCAGACATAAAAACTCCTTCTATTAATCATCAAGATAAAGAATGGCGGCGGCAAAGTCAAGGTTAAGGTTTTTATTTTGGTTCTTATCACATATAGTGGTTAAGAAGGGGTCGAGGATTCCAGGGTTACGCTTCGCGTGCCCCGCTTTTCTCTATTTTTGTCGTTAGATCCCGGCATCTCCTTGAATCTATTCTTGCCGGGCCGGGACCGTCTGCGACGGCTACTACACTGAGGTATCTTGGGGTCAAGGGTTCAAGTGTTTGTTTTTCAGTGATTTGATCAGCTTTGGGTTTGCGCAAAAATAACTTGAACAATCAACCATGCCGGTGTATTATAGCAGCATGGTTGAACATCGCATGATTCAAGAGAAGTACAAAGCGCTCAACGAATTTCTTGATGAGCGTGGACGGCGCATATGGGCGGCTGTAGAAGCCCGCTCTCTCCGGCATGGAGGCGTATCGAAAGTAGCCAGGGCAACCGGACTGTCTCGCACCACCATCCATGTCGGATTCAAAGAACTGGAGTCCGGCAAGGCCGGTGCGCCTCCTCCCGGACGCATTCGGAAAAAGGGGGGCGGACGCAAGCCATTGACCCATCATGCGCCGGACATCATCCAGGCACTGGATGCCCTTGTCGAACCGACGACCCGGGGAGATCCGGAATCGCCTTTGCGCTGGACATGCAAGAGCACTCGGAACCTGGCGCAAGAGCTTCAAAGCCAAGGGTATCGTATCGGAGACCGCAAGGTCGCTGATTTGTTGCATGCTATGGGATACAGCCTTCAAGCAAATGCGAAGACAATAGAAGGGACGCAACATCCTGATCGGAATGCGCAATTTGAACATATCAACGCCCGGACAAAGGCGTTTCAGCGTCGGAATCAGCCTGTGGTATCCGTGGACACCAAGAAAAAGGAGATGGTAGGCAACTTCAAGAACGGCGGTCGAGAGTGGCAGCCACAGGGCGCGCCGCAAGAAACGCGTGTCCATGACTTTCTGGATAAAGAGCTGGGTAAAGTCATTCCCTATGGGGTGTATGATGTGGCGGACAACAGCGGTTGGGTGAGTGTAGGTATCGATCATGACACCTCTGACTTTGCCATCGACAGCATTCTGTCTTGGTGGAAGCATATGGGCTCGCCAGCGTATCCTGAAGCCGAGGAATTGTTGATTTGCGCCGATTCCGGGGGGAGCAATGGCAGTCGGTCGCGTTTGTGGAAGCTGGGGCTGCAGCGTCTGGCGGACACCATCGGTTTGTCCGTTAACGTATGTCATTTGCCGCCGGGAACAAGCAAATGGAACAAGATCGAACATCGCATGTTTTCCTTTATCACGCAAAATTGGCGTGGCCAACCTTTGGTCAGTCATGAGACAATCATTAACTTGATCGGAAACACAACGACGACTACCGGGCTGCGCATCAAAGCGAAACTGAATCGGAAAAAATATCCGACCGGGGTCAAAGTGTCCAATGCCGATTTATCCAAGGTGAATCTCAAGCCCGCTAAGTTTCACGGCGATTGGAACTACACTGTACATCCAAATGCCCCATAAGTGTTCATGTTATTTGTGCGCAGGCACTAACGGTTGAAGAGCGAGAAACTGCTTTCAATGAGAATCACCCTTATAGAGAGGGAGTGGAAAAGGGCTATCCTTATCTTATCGAAAAGGGAAAATATTTGAAAGCGCAAGGAATAAACTTTTATGATTTAAGTATGATATTCTCAACAAATGAGGAGCCGTTGTATATAGATGCATGTTGTCATTTGAACAAAAAAGGATATAAAATTATTGCCGAGAAAATAGGTGTAGAAATTCTTAAGAAGTTAGGGAATAGGTAAAAAACAACAACTCTATTAAAGATCCCATCCCGTTTGTATCTTTGACCGGCAAGCTCTACCACCACCTCTCGCCGGAATACATATCCCACATGCATCAATCACAAAGGGATCGGCTCCTGTATCAACTGAAATTCAACATCTCAATCCTCCATGGGCATGAAAAAGTGCAAAACTTTAGTTATTTATATATCCAAGAGCTTTCAGTTTCTCTCTTTGTTCTCTCTTAAGTTGTTCAAACGCTTTCTCGTCCTTTGTTATCATCCAGGTGTCCCCTGCCCAGTCTAAGAGGCTCTTCTTCATCTCTTCGTATGGGGTGTTTTCAAGACTTTTAGTTTCTCTCAGGTTGTTCAGCTCTCCTGGATCGTCCCTAATGTCGTAAAATTCATCTTTGTGGACGAAACTGTCCGTAGAATCAGTAGCACCATCTGCAGGGCGAATATATTTATAATCTTTGTTCTTCACAAGTTTCGCCAAATTATTTGCGTGCTCAATAAATAATTCTTTGTGTATGACATTGACAGTACCGTCTTGCAGCAATGGCATCAGGCTTATACCATCAAAGTGCTGACGGATCTTGGAACTCACAGAAATGTTGAGAATATATAGAAGGGTCGGGAGAATATCCATGTTGGAGACCATACTGTTATTTTTTTTTGCAGGCGACTGAGGGATGTAAATAATCAATGGGACTTTTATAGAAGGTTCGTAGATCCCAATATGATCGAAATAAATTCCATGCTCCCCGAGACTTTCACCATGATCCGCTGTGAAAATAATCAACGTATTCCGGTCCAGACCCAGCTTTTGCATCTCGTTGAGAAGAAACCCGATGTAATAATCCATAAATTTTATCTCGCCATCGTAAAGAGATTTCACATATTCCACATCGCGATCACTGAATCCGACCTTGTTACGTATAATATCCTGAGATGAAAATCTGCCATCGCTTATCCTTTTAAGCGTCTCAGCCTGAAGATTCGTAAGCCCAGGGGTTTTTATATACTGGTCTGCAGGTGCCTTCATGGTATATACATCAAAAAAAATCTTTCCCCAACCTGTATAGTCCCGATCGAATGCTTTATTGTAAGGGAAAGGCGGATCATAGGGCATGTGGGGATCAAACAGATGGATCCATACGAAGAATTTTTTGCTGGGATTTTCTCGAATCCAATCAAGAGCATTCTCTATTGTTTCATCCGCAGGAACCTTCATCTTATGAGCTTCTCTGTATACATCAAAACCTCTGCCAAGTCCGCTCATAGCATTGCTCAAATGGTTGGCGCTGACAAAGGCCGCGGTCTGATATTTCCTGTCTTTTAATATCTCAGCCAATGTAACATGACCTTTTCCCAGAGGTGTCACAAGGGTATAAACTCCATGATCTTTGGGATATTCTGCTGTAAACATGGAAATGTGCGAAGGATTTGTATTGTTGATCACACTCGAGACATTCATGAATTGGATGCTTTTTGAGGCCAGTGCATCAATATTGGGAGAAGTCTGGCGATGATACCCGTAACAACCCAGATGATCGGCCCGAAGAGTATCCGCTGTGATCAAGAGAATATTCATTTTCTGTGAAGGATTTTCTTGAGGTGAACAATGGACAAGAAAACAGAGAGTAAACAAAACACATAAGAGGAGAATAAAACTTTTATTTTTCACGTAGATTCCTCAGTATAGTACCCATAAATATATAACATTCGTCTTGATAGAATCAACAAAAAACTTATCGACAGGCTGTTATAATATATGATAATTTGACAATTATAGATAGAATTCATACATGAAAGCCAAGGCATGGGTGTTCTCTCATCTGAAAATAAATGATCATGGTCCACATCCCCTCTCTTCGTAAAATACTACCGCCTCTTTCTCTGATCTTTATCTGGATCATAATGATAAGTGTGATCAATCCCATGGGCGATTTCCCGCTGAATGATGATTGGTCCTACGGCAGGGCCGTAAAAACACTTCTTGAAAAAGGGCGTTTGCAGTTTACCGATTGGACCGGAATGACGCTGATTGCCCAAGTGCTATGGGGATACCTCTTCTGTCTCCCTTTGGGTTTTTCTTTTACGGCGCTTCGCATATCCACTTTAACTCTGGGAATGGCAGGTATTTTAGGCACCTACGGCTTACTCAAAGAGAGCGGAACCGGTCCTCGCACAGCATTCCTCGGAGCCATGGTCATGGCAGTCAACCCGCTTTATTATTCACTTTCCTTCACGTTTATGACAGATATTCCATTTTTTACTTTAGGCATGTTATCTCTTTACTTTTTCATCCAAGGACTCCGGACGGAAAAAAAAAGTAAAATTCTTGCCGGCTTCTTTCTCGCAACTCTCGCGATGCTCATTCGTCAGCTCGGGATCGTAATTCCTATCGCATTCGGAATAGTCTATTTAACCAAATATGGTTTAAAAAAACGATCGATTGCCATGGCTCTTGTACCCATGTTGCTGAGCGGAGGTATGCTCATACTGTATCAACATATTCTGAAATCCACCATCGGACTGCCCGAACTCTACCAGATCCAGAACCGGCAGATTCCGGATATCATTTCCAAAGGAATTTTCTCATTTTTAAATCTCACGGCGGACAGGGGTTTGATCGCGTTCATTTATTCAGGATTATTTCTTCTTCCCTTTTCAGTCGTCCAGATCCAAGATGGAATTCCTTGCGATTTGAAAAATAGCAGATTATATTTGACCCTCGGGTCATGCGCCCTTGCACTTGCTGTTTTCGTCATGGGTATCTGTATCTTGAGAAACCGGTTTATCCCGCTATGCGGTAATATTTTATACGATTTCGGACTTGGACCGCTTACCCTGAGGGATACCAATGTCATGGAACTTGACCATCTTCCGAAAATCCCTCGTATCCTCTGGATGATCCTAACGGGTGCAGGAGCAGCCGGTGGTGCCGCATTATTGTATTGCGTCCTTTCTTCAGTTATCCAACGGTGCCAAACATCAGGATCGGATTCATTCAAGAAATGGGATTGGCTTTCAGTTTTCATATTATCGCTCTCCCTGCTTTATTTCCTACCCGTCGGCATCGTCGATATATTTTTTGACCGATATCTCCTTTTTCTCCTGCCGCTCATCATGATGATGGCACTGAGAAAAGGTTCATCCAATGGAACCGGGAGACATACACCTGCTCATTTACTGTCTATTAGCACCATTATTGTCTTCGGGCTTTTCTCCATGGGAGCTACGCATGATTATTTATCCTGGAATCGCGCCCGATGGAAGGCGCTTCATTACTTAACAGAGGACCTGGGGATTCCCCGTAAAAAAATCGACGGCGGGTTTGAGTTTAACGGGTTCTATTTGTTTGATGATACGTACCCATTCTCTAAAAAATATGGTGTTTTATGGCTTGGGCGGCAGGATGATTACGTGATTTCATTTGGGCCTTCAAAAGGATATGAGATGATGAAGCGATTTCCTTATCAGAGATGGATTCTTTGGGAACGTGGATATATTTTGATATTAAAAAAAATCCGTCCATCGTAAAAGCGAAGGGGCATAGGTGCATAGAACTGGGATACAGGCAACACATTAAACATATATAGCATGAATATAAGCTTGTATGTGCAATCGTCTGGTTGCAATAAACAATCTCTAAAACAATGCCTGAATTCCTGGTTTCAATGTGACAGGTCGGACAGGAGACTTCGTGCAAACATATGGTCATTATCATATCCTAACGCCGTTTTACAATCCTGAATTGCTTCTTGAATCCTGTTTCTTTTGGAATTGATCAAGGCTCTCACATAGTAAGTCTGTGCAATTTTCTTTCTTTTTTCCAGAAACCATGTCCGCTCCAGGTCGTGAAAAACTGTGAGAGCTTGATGATTGCGTTCGTAGGCAAGATCCAAGTTGCTTTCAAGGTAGATAACAGAAAGTTCGCCAAGGGTATCGGCATAGATCTCCTTCTCCTTGGATGGAACAAACCTCATGGTCTGCGAATTCCCCTGC
>Ga0210014_1002462_pt1 | contig 12885 bp, 10 predicted proteins | sample CryGeymeta201519_FD_183983 | JGI IMG/M metagenome (GOLD analysis project Ga0210014, IMG submission 183983) | Groundwater microbial communities from Crystal Geyser aquifers in Utah, USA - Crystal Geyser metaG 2015-19 (SPAdes) (version 2) | ecosystem: Environmental > Aquatic > Deep subsurface >...
TAGCGGCAGTCCAAAGGGCACTTTGGAGTCGTTATCATTTTTTATTTGAAGCTAAACCAGGAGAAGAATTTACTCTTCGACTTGATCAGTGGGATGGGCTTGTTAAGATTTTGCCTGACAAACAGTTGCAAGTTTTAACTTCAAGAGCCGCGCACATGCCGGAAGTTTTAGATTTGCGTTGCGGCATTGCCGAAGATTGGTTTGTTGATCCGAGTGTTAAAGTTCTTGAGCCTGAAGCCTAGTCTCTAAATAATTTTTTTGTGCTATACTCTCCCTATTCTCACTGAAAGGGGAATTATGCAATACCAACAAAAAAACCAGTCAAAAAATCTAAACCTACAAAAGTAAAATCCACCGTCAAGAAAACCGTAGGAACGGTTCCTACGACAATGGAGGCTCTCCTCAAGAAAACCGGCTACTTGTTCTGCGCGGCTTAAAGCGTGGCCAAAAAGTTAAAGGTTTGGTCACCGAAAAAGAACTCCAGGTGTACTTGGATTCGGTTGCTGCAGGCTCTTGATCAGCCGTATGATTATGTTCCTGCCTGGGAACTATTTAGAATATCATCATCTAGCAACAGCCAAGGAGATGGAAGATTCTCATAGTTTTCGAAAAACTATTATTGCAAGAGTAAATTGACGCTTGAACTTAAATTAAACTAGTGTTATCATATATTTTGTCCAAAATTTACGGGAGAAATTAAAAAAAACTTAATGCGTACACTAAACAGTCAGTCAACACAAAACAGCAACTCGTTTTTTGTCGTCTGGTGATTAGTTGGCGCAGAGATTTTTTTATCAAGCTCCCGCAAGGGAGATTTTTTTTGGGCTCATGGCGCAGTTGGTAGCGCGTCTCGTTTGCAACGAGAAGGCCGTCGGTCCGAATCCGACTGAGTCCACTAGCTCTTTGAAAAGTGAAGAGAACGAAAACCCGGCATACGCCGGGTAAACCGATCTTTATAGCCAAAAGAAAGATAACGGTCTATATTCGAACTAAAGCAATCGGTGGATGCCTAGGATGTACTAGCCGAAGAAGGACGTGCCAGACCACGAAAGGCGTCGGGGAGCTGTCAAGAAGCTTTGATCCGGCGGTGTCCGAATGGGGAAACCCTGTTCCGCGTAAGCGGAGTGATCCCGGCGCAAGCCGAGGAAGGTAAGCCGGCCAACTGAAATATCTAAGTAGCCGGAGGAAAAGAAATCAATCGAGATGCCGTCAGTAGCGACGAGTGAAAGCGGCAGAGCCCAAACTATCTGTCCTTCGGACAGGAATTTTCAATTTTCAATTTTCGAATTTTCCCGACTCTTCGAGTCGAGGATCCTCGGCTTTCAGCCGGGACAATGAATGATCAATGACCAAATTTTCAATGTTTGAAAATTAATTAATTAGGATTTTATTGTAAATTGGGATTTGTAAATTGGAGCTTCCCGTCCGGAGGACGGGTGGGGTTGTAGGACTTCAATGTGGCACAGTTTAAGATAATCAAACAACGCGGAATCGTTGACCAGAGAAAGTGAAAGTCTTGTAGATGAAATTTTAAACCGGCCTAGAAGATTCCTGAGTACCACGAGAGACGGCAAACTCTTGTGGGAAACCGGGGCGACCACGCTCCAAGGCTAAATACTAGTACGTACCGATAGTGAACCAGTACCGCGAGGGAAAGGCGAAAAGAAGGGTCGATGACCCAGTGAAATAGAACCTGAAACCGATTGCTAACAAACAGACAGAGGGCCGATGGGCGCAAGCTTATCGAGCCTAATGTCGTGCCTATTGAAGAATGAGCCGGTGAGTCTTTGTTAGCTGCAAGCTTAATTGTTTTATAAACAAAGAGGCGCAGTGAAAGCGAGTCCCGACGCAAGTCGAGGACAGGCCTTAACAGGGCCTTAGTAGCTAGCAGAGGACCCGAAACCGGGTGATCTATCCATGAGCAGGGTGAAGTCAAGAGAAATCTTGGCAGAGGCCCGAACTCTTCAGAGCTGAAAATCTGTGAGATGACTTGTGGTTAGCGGTAATATGCCAATCGAACCCGGAGATAGCTGGCTCTCCCCGAAATATATTTAGGTATAGCCTTTTTGATTTTAGTCACAGGGGTAAAGCACTGAATGGTCCCGATGACGCAAGTCTATCGGGATCAATCAAACTCAGAATACTGTGATGATGCAAAAGGAGTCAGCGCTTGGGGGCTAAGCTCCAGGTGCTAGAGGGAAACAACCCAGATCTTCAGCTAAGGTCTCAAAATAACTTGCTTAGTTTTAAAGGAAGTCGCAGTCCATAAACAGCCAGGAGGTCGGCTCAGAAGCAGCCATCCTTGAAAGAAAGCGTAACAGCTCACTGGTCGACGGAAGGCGGCGCCGCAGATTCATCGAGGATCAAGCAGTTTACCGAAGCTAAGAATTCTGATTTATCAGAGTGGTAGGGGAGCGTTCTAGGGGCAGTGAAGGTCAGCTGTAAGGCTGGTTGGAGCGCCTAGAAGTGAGAATGCCGGCATAAGTAGCGAGAGCTTGGTGAGAATCCAAGCTGCCGAATGTTCAAGGTTTCCTACGCAACGTTTGTCGACGTAGGGTTAGTCGGTCCTAAGGCGAGCCCCGAGTGTAATCGAGGGGGTAGTCGATGGATAACAGGTTAATATTCCTGTACCGATGATTAATCGTTATGAATTGGGGTGAGACGAGGTTTGATAATTTAAGCGTCTTAATGATTTGACGTCTAAGAGGCAAGTCAGTTTGAGCAGGTAAATCCACTCAAGCGACGGCGAGCCTTAATGGGGAGTTCGACGCAAGTCGGGCAACTTGAATGACTTAAGCCCCCAAGAAAAGCATCGCAATCAGATTATTCATTGTCCGTACCGCAAACCGACACAGGTGAACCGGTCGAGTAGACCAAGGCTGACGGAAGAACAATGGTTAAGGAACTCGGCAAAATAGCTGGGAGTAAGTTTGCAAGATTCCCTCCCTGAAGTATGCGCAAGCTTAACTTCAGGGCGCAGCTAACGAGTGTCAAGCGACTGTTTAACTAAAACACAGGTCTGTGCAAAAGCGTAAGCTAATGTATACGGGCTGAAACCTGCCCAGTGCTGGAAGGTTAATTGCGAGGGTGAGTCGCCGCAAGGTGACAGGCCTTCAATCGAAGCCCCAGTGAACGGCAGCAGTAACTATAACTGTAGATCATAGGGCAGTTGTAAAATCTGGCCATATGCTGGAATATCTGGCAAAGTCAAAACTAGAAATTATTTTTGGGTAATATTAGTGTATAGTAATACTAATGCCCAAAGTTTCTGACAATGTTTTGAATACAGACAATCAGCAGGAAAGAGTTCCAAAGAATTTAGAAAATCTGAAATATTACTTGTCAGGATTTACTGACGGAGAAGGATGTTTTAGTGTAACTATTTGTCGTAATAAATTTTTAAGATTACGATGGAAAATTGATCCTTTATTTCAGGTTTATCAACATAAAGATAATTCAAGAATTTTGTATTTGTTTAAAGATGTTTTTCAGTGTGGATATGTGAGCGAAAAAGGTGGAAATCCAAGTTGCTTTGTTTACTGCGTTGACAGTATCAGAGATTTAAGAGCAACAGTAATTCCATTTTTTGAGCAATATCCATTTGTAGGAGAAAAATATGACAATTTCTTATTATTTAGAGAAATTGTTAATGGTTTGTTTAGAGAAGAACATCGAACCAAAGACGGATTTATTAAATTAGCAAAAATTGCTTTTAAGATGAACCGTCTTGGTAAATACAGAAAAAATTCTCTTGAAGATATAACAAACTCTTTGGGAAAATCCTCAGAGACTAAACGCCAGAGTACGTTCAGTTAATATGAACGTACATGATATAGTCCGATCTGTATGGAGACATACAGGCTCAGTATTTTTCGCAATACTGTAATAAAAAGATGTCTATGGTAGCGAAGTACCTTGTCGAGTAAGTTTCGACGCGCATGAAAGGAACAACGACTTGACGACTGTCTTGACCATTGATCCGGCGAAATTGAAATGGCTGTGAAGATGCGGCCTGTTGACTGCAGGACAAAAAGACCCCGTGGAGCTTTACTACAACTTGACACTGATTTATTTCTTTTAATAGTCGAGGATAGGCGGGAGTCCGCGACGCAAGTCGGGACGTAAGTGGAATACCGCTCGTTAAATTTGATAAATCTAACTTATGGCTTCTGGAAACGGAGCCGGGGACAGTGTTTGGGAGGTAGTTTCGCTGGGGAGGTGGTTTGCTAAAGAGTAACGCAAACGCGCAAAGGTACCCTTGGTACGGATAGAAATCGTACTGGACGTGCAAAGGCATAAGGGTGCTTGACTGTGACACTTACAAGTGAAGCAGAAGCGAAAGCTGGCCTTAGTGATCCTCGAATGCATCGTGGGATGCATCGGGCTTATCGGATAAAAGCTACCCCGGGGATAACAGAGTAGTCGCGCCCAAGCGTCCACAGCGACGGCGCGGTTCGCTACCTCAACATCGGGGTCCCCCGATAGCAATATCGGGGTGCTGTTCTCGATTAAAATTCGAGAGAAAACTAACTCATAACGGAGAAACCGTCCTTGCTATAATGAACCAAATGCAAAACGGCAATTCCGTGGGAAGTTTATCGGAAAAAAATTATAGTCATTATGATGGTTATAAAAATTATAATGATTATTGTTTCCAATATAACCCCGTATCGACTGATTCCCGGTAACGACAATAGTCGGACCGAGGATGAGATAGGAAAGGATATTTCCGCCTATCACACGTTAGCGTCCTACTTCGTTAAACTACGAAAGGATGAAGGTATAGTCAGGCAAAATAGAAATATTTTGATTTTTAAGCGATGTCGGCTCAGGGTATCCTGGAGGTGAAGAAGCTTCCAAGGGTTGGTCTGTTCGCCCATTAAAACCCTACGTGAGCTGGGTTCAGAACGTCGCAAGACAGTAAAGTATAAGACCTTGCTGTCTATAAATCTTGCTATATGCTGGAAAATCTGTGAATCTTTCAGTAGTCCAATGGACTAAAAATCTGTAAAGTGCAGACTATCAGCAGGGAACCTTAAAAAATTTAAGGACACCTCAGAGACTATACGCAAGAAGCCGACTTTACGTCGCGCTAAGATATAGTCCGAACTTTGCAGCGATGCAGAGAGTCTGACAGAAATGTTCAGACTTCCGGTGAAAAAACCGGAATAACATAATTGTCGGTCTCTATCCGCAGTCAACGTTGGATTCTTGAGGGAATTTGACCTCAGTACGAGAGGACCAGGTTGAGTCAGTCCCTTGTGTGCCGGTTGTCGCATCAGCGGCAGCGCCGGGTAGCTACACTGATTCGGGATAACCGCTGAAAGCATCTAAGCGGGAAGCCCATCCCAAGATTAGGAATCCCCATTAGACCCCTGGGAGACTACCAGGTAATAGGCAGCCGGTGGAAGAGCTGTAAAGCTTTAAGCCTAGCTGTACTAATCGGTCAATTGAAAATATAGACAGGTTATTTTTTAAAACTGGCTATAAAGAGCGGTCAATAAGTTCTCTTCACTTTCAAGGAGCTAACAAGTAAATTAACCAATTTACAATTTTCGAATTTACAATCAAGCACCAATGAATTAATGTTCAATGTTAATGTTTGAATGTTTGAAAATTGAATAATTGGGATTTCATTGAAAATTGGTACTTGAAAATTGAATTTTTTTTGATTATTATCAAAGTCCGGTCTTTGGAGCGTTGTCGTACCACCTCTTCCCATCCCGAACAGAGTCGTGAAAGGCAGCAGCGGGGACGATACTAGTTGGGCAACTGGCTAGGAAAATACCTCAAGGCCGGATTTTTTGTGGCAAAAAAATTATTTATTTTTTAACCCTATCGATTTTTTGAATGGCCAAAATCCATAAAGCGACGGCAATTAAAAAGAAGATGGCAAAAACTGACGCGTTGTTGCTGATTTGCGTATAAACTTGGGCAAAATTCATATTACCTCCTTTAATTTAACCGATACATAATAAAAGAACGCTCCGAAAAATAAATTTTTTGTAAACACAAATGGAGACACTTCTAGAAATGGTGTAATTAATACTAACCCAAAAAACCCTGCAGAAATATTGATAAACAAATCAGACATGGTAATTAAATGAATAGAGGAAGTTTTTAAAGCCATGCTGTTTCTAGTTTAAATCCAGCGATAATTTTTTCAAGGCCGGATTTTTTGTACCCCCCACGTAGCCTTGGCGTAGTGGGGTGTGGAATACTCAAGACAGATAGGGATTAAATAATGCGGATGGTTTGGTGGCGGCGGATTTCTCCCAGAGCGGGTCAGGGGTGAAGCCTGATTAAATTCCCGCGGAGCCAAGCCGTAAACATGCAAATCGTAGGGAAAACCGACGCTGGCGCGGTAGAGTAATTTAGAGCGTTCATCAAGATCCATTGAGGCAAAATCATCGGAAAGCACCAATAAATCTACATCGTTAACATTTTGGCGGCCGTGAATAAGCGAGCCGTATAACAGTACGGAATCAATGTGGATGTGCTTGGCAACATTGCTGATATAATTTTTTATGGCTGGTTTAACCGTGCGGATATCCATGAATAAACCTCCTTGGTTTTATCAATTGTTGGTTTAATTTTGGCTTTAGATGTATAGGTATAAGTTTGAAAATCAGGATAGCGGACTCTTTTTTCCAGCGCCTGATAAGCGCAATAAACCGCCATCGAATACCGGCTGCCGTTATATAAATATTCCATATCGTCAAAGTGTTCTTTTGCCTGATCCAGCCAATTTTTTGTTTCTTCTTTTATATTTATTTATAGTATAGCATTTTTTGTGTCAAAGCCTCTGGTTGTGAGTGACAAGGTTCGACCTTGTCCACCACCAGGGCCGGATTTTTTGTGGCAAAATTACTTCAGCCGGTAGCCCTCTCCCCGCAAAGTCTGGATAATTGATCCGTCAATCCCAGCCTGCTCCAATTTTCTCCTTAACCGCTCTATGATTTTAGACACCGCATACAGGGAAAATTTATCTTCTTCAGGAAAAGTAATCCGGCTGATCTCGTCAAAACTGACAATTTCCCCCTGCCGCCGCTTTAAGGCGTTTAATATCTCCGTTTCCCGGCCGGACAAATTAGCCGGCATGGTTGCCAAAATTCCGTTTTTCGGCTTTATTCCCAGAGTTGATAAATACTCTTCGGACTGTTTTAATAATTTGGCATTCTGCTGATTGCGCGTCAGTTTCAGCGTCGGCGTGTAGTTGCCGCCGTATTTTTCAAGGATTTTTTTCAAAAATGACTCCTGCACCAGCCAGTCAGCCAGCAGTTCGCTTTCCTCCCATTTGGCGCCCAGTTTTTCCTCCAGCGGTTTTCTGGTTAATACCGTCAGGATCGCCTCGGTAATTTGAGCTAAACCGCAGTCAGTCCGCAGGTAAATGTAAATATCTGCCGGGAAAAGCCGCGGCCAGTTAAACGAGCAGGTGGTTCCGTAAGCGGTCGGCCAGACGGTAACGGATTTAATTAAACCGGCGGGCGAGGGGATTAAATAGTCAATGGCCGTCAAAATCTCCGGCTGGGCCTTGGTCCACAGTTTTTGCGCGGCAGTAAAATCCGGCTTGACCGGTTGAACTAAGGCTTGAGTTTGGGTGAGCAGGTCTGGTTGGACCTCAAGCGGCAGTTTTTCAATCTCAATAGTTTTCACCCGGCGCCAGAAGCCTTTAACAGACAAATAATTAAATTTAGGGAAAACGACGATTGAATGGTTAGCCGGGGAGCCGTTCAGTTTCGGCAGGACAAAAAAGTTATGCTCCTGGTAAAAATTATTGGCAATCTGCCGGGCCGCGTAAATCAGCCGTTTCGTCTCGCTTTCTGGGGACCACTCCCACTTGGTTTTAACCATAATCTCATTATCCTATAATAATCAGCTTTTGTCAAGATTCTGTCAAGATAAATAAAAAATACATGGGATAATTAGGGAAATTATGGCGGAAGAAGCACTTGAACACATATCTGCTGGAGTAGATCTTGCTCCTTATTTGTTTGTACCGATGGGGACAGATTGGCATCAGGAAGGCATACAGGGAATTAAGGCCGGGTTGCAAGCAGCCTATACCGGGGCTAGGCAAGTATTGAAAGAAGGGGATAATAGTGTAACAGCGGTGAGAAATATTTGGGAAAAACACGGTCCTGCCGGTTTATTTTTCCTACTGGCGCTGGAGGCGAAAAATCCAACCTTCACCAATCCGTTTTCTCCGGAATTCAGAGTTTCTCTGCCTGATTGCCCGCTAAAGTTAATCGACGGAAAATCCGCTTACAGCATTCCGGCGACCGTCCCTCCCAATGCTCCGATTGAATACCCGGTATGCCAAGTAAGTAAATCTGCTGCAATTACCATAGCAGATGGACAGGTGAGTTTTACTACACCAAGGCATTTAGTTATTTCTGAAGAAACCGGAGACTATCTTTCTGTCGAATATGATCGTTCCTTCGCTGATTGGGGAGACGGCTGGCCGGCCGAGCCAATTTTTGTGCCGGAAAATTTACAGCGCCATTTTGCCGTTGTCTGGAGCCCTCTCCGTCAGGATATTGAAGCTAGTGAAGTAGTCAGTTTTACCGTTCCTGCTGTTTCCAAATGCTCCAGTTGGACAGTGCAGGCAAATACCGCTTGGTTGTGGCAGGGCGAGAATAGGTACCTTGATTTAAACATAGGTGATTTTCAGCAGATAAGAGAAAAGATTGTTTCTGCGCATTGACACTCGACTGACAATTTTTTATAATCTATGGGGATGACTAAGGTCAGTTTAAAAATCAAAAATCCGGAAAGCAAGGCTTTTGCCCAAGGCGATTTTTTGGTGGACAGCGGCGCGGTCTATACGGTTATCCCCTCAGCATTAGTGAAAAAACTGAAATTGAAGCCGAGTTTTCTGCGCGAGTTTATTTTGGCCGACGGTAAAAAAGTGCGCCGCGACGTCGGCAGTGTCATCATCGGTTTCGGTAGCGAAGAAATTTCTTCGCCGGCGGTTTTAGGAGAAAAAAACGACAGCGCCTTGTTGGGGGCGATTACTTTGGAGGCTTTTGGCTTGGCCCTTGATCCTTTTCAGCGCAAGCTTTATCAGGCAAAGATGATGCTTTAGGAAGATTTTCAAGCCTGCAAGGTCCAACCTTGTAGGCGTGTGCAGGTTGTGAGTCCGCGGGAACCGTGTTATACTGCCTCCATCTTAAAGAAAGCGAGATTTATGAAATGCCGGAAGCAAAGTCAAAAGTAAAAAGTAAAAAGTTAAAAGTAAAGAAAATTAAAACTCCGGTAAAGAAAGTTGTTTCCAAGCGCGAACCCCGGACAATGGAGGAGCTGTTAAAGCAGACAGGGTATGAGTTAAAGGGTTTGAAAAAAGGCCAATTGGTAGAGGGAGTGGTGACCGATGTTACCAAGAAGATGATTCTGATCGACATCGGCGCCAAAACCGAAGGGGTGGTGATTGAAAAAGAGTACGAAGCGGCTAGGGAAATGCTCCAGGATATTAAAACCGGCGACAAAGTTCAGGCTTATGTGGGCAGTCCGGAAAATGAGCGGGGCCAGATTTTGCTGTCTTTGCGCCAGGCAGTGATGAATAAACGCTGGGAGCTGTTTGAGGAGTTGTTAAAGAGCGGCGAGACGATAGAAGTTCATGGTTTGGAAGTGAATAAAGGCGGGATTATCGTTAAAGCCCGGGGGGTGCGGGGGTTTGTGCCGTCCAGCCAGTTCGGCCGGGAGTATTTAGGCCGCTTAAATGAGTTGCAAAATAAAAGCTTTATCGTCAAGGTAATTGAGGTTGACCGGGAGAAAAACCGGCTGATTTTCTCGGAAAAAGCCGTTTCGGAAAAAGCCGCCTTAGCCCACCAGGCCGAAGCGATTAAGACCGTTAAAGCCGGGGATATGCTGGAAGGGATAGTGTCCGGGATTATGCCGTTTGGGGTGTTTGTCCGGGCCAGTCTTAAAAAAGACCTGTTTTTGGAAGGATTGGTGCATATCAGCGAGATTTCCTGGGAAAAAGTGGAAAATCCGGGGACTCATTTTAAAACCGGAGATAAGATTAAAGTCAAAGTCATCGGGGTGGATAATAAAACTTCCCGGCTGAATTTATCGGTCAAGCAGTTGTCTGATGACCCGTGGAAAAAGATGGCGGATAAATATCCGGAGGGGAGCAAGGTGACCGGCAAGATTACCAAGTTGGCGGCTTTTGGGGCATTTGTCAACCTGGAGCCCGGAGTTGATGGCTTGATCCACATCAGCAAGATTCCCTCGGATAAAGAATTTAAGCCGGGCCAGAAAATTGACTGTTTTGTGGAAAATGTCGATGCCGCCCACCGCCGGATGAGTTTATCCTTGGCGCTAATGAAGAAACCGGTAGGATATAAATAGTATATAATACTAGTATGAGCAAACAAAAAATGATTGTGACTGACGACAATTTATTAATCGATTTTGAACTGGTGTTCAAAGCCATCCGCGAGGAAAAGGGCGACTGGAAAAAGGTGGAAAAAGAGCTGTACGAGTATCTGGAGTCGGTGCGGAGGGAGTAAATGGCGCATATTGCCGATGCCATCGTGGTCGCTTGCATTGACTTTCGGTTTCAGCAATATATTGACGACTGGCTCAAGAAAACATTTAAAAAATACCTATTTGACCGGGTGGGTTTAGCCGGCGGGATTTTTGATTTTTACAGCGTATTAAAACAAATAGAGATTTCTAACCGGTTGCATCAAATTAAGAAAGTGGTGTTGATTAATCATGAGGACTGCGGCGCTTACGGCCAAGAGGGGACTTTTACGCGGCACAAGTATGATTTGGAGGAGGCAGAGAGAAAAATTAAGGCATTATTTCCTCATTTGGACGTCGCCACATTTTATTTGACTTTGAAAGGCGAGTTTCAGGAAATCTCCCGTACCCGGCCGCGGTTCAAGTAACCTGCGAGGAGTCTCCTTGCAGGCCTACCGCTGCAGGCAGGCATGATATACTACAGTTAAATGGCTAAGAGCGTGACTCATTTTATCTGCCAGAACTGCGGCGCGGAGTTTCCCAAGTGGGCGGGGAAGTGCGAGCAGTGCGGGGAGTGGAATACACTCGTTGAGACAGTAGTCTCGGCGAGAAGCACGAAGCACGAAGCACGAAATTCTAAACAAGCACAAATAATCAAATTTCAAGACATTCAAAACAAAGAAGTGGAGAGAGAAACAACGGGGATCGGGGAGTTGGACCGGGTGCTGGGCGGCGGCTTGGTGCCGGGCAGCGTAGTGCTTTTGGCCGGCGAACCGGGAATAGGGAAGAGTACATTACTTACTCAATTAGCGATGAAATTGGGGGGAAAAACGGTAGGTTCGGTTCTTACGGTACTTTACGTCTGCGGGGAGGAAAGCCCGGAGCAGATAAAATTAAGAATTATGAGGTTAAAAAGAACCGATCTCTCTGAAAGATCGGTTCTTTCGCTTTCCTTTCTCCCGACTACGGACGTGGATGAAGTGATTAGCCAGGCCGGAAACCCATCATTAATGATTGTGGATTCGATCCAAACCATGGCGACGGAAGATTTGACCGGGATGGCCGGCAGTGTCGGCCAGATACGCGAGTGCGCATACCGCTTATTAAATTTGGCTAAAGAAACCGGCGTGCCGGTCTTTTTGGTCGGCCATGTCACCAAAGAGGGGGCGATTGCCGGGCCAAAAGTCCTGGAACATCTGGTCGACACGGTTTTATATCTTGAAGGCGATAAACACCACGAATTTAGGATTTTGCGCTCGCAAAAGAACCGCTTTGGTCCGGTAGATGAGGTGGGAGTTTTCACTATGTCCGGAAGCGGTTTGATTGAAGTTAATAACCCGTCAGATGTGTTTTTGGAAGAAAGGCAGAAAAATGTCGCCGGCAGCTGCGTGGCGATTGTGATGGAAGGGACCCGGCCGGTTTTAGTGGAAATTCAGGCGTTGGTGGTGCCGTCACAGTTAGCAATGCCGCGCCGGGTGGCTAGCGGGATTGATCAGCGCCGTCTTCAATTGTTAGTGGCGGTTTTAAGCAAGCGCCTGCGTTTGCCCCTGGCCACTGATGATGTTTATGTTAATGTGGCCGGCGGTTTAAACCTCAAAGAGCCGGCGGCCGACTTAGCTGTTTGTCTGGCGATTGTTTCCAGTTTTAAAAATAAGCCGGTCGGTGCCAAAACCGCGGCTTTCGGCGAGGTAGGCTTACTGGGCGAGATCCGCAAGGTCAGCTGGTCGGAAAAAAGAATTAAAGAAGCGAAAAAGCTGGGTTACAGCCAAATTATTAGTCCGGGCACTGCCAAAGACTTATCCACAGCCGTTAAATTTTAGGGGATTAAGGGGATTTTTCTTCTGGTAATTATTTATAACTTTTATTACAGGTTATCTTGATTTTTCTGTATATTTTCTTATAGGCTTGACAAATGGGGGTAAAATGATATAAATTAAAAGAGCATCACTACCGCAGTCACGATACTCGAATAGTAATGCCCTTTAGTTAGGTGACTTGGACAGAAAAGTCAACCTGAGAAATAAATATCACTATCAAAAAACTTTGTCAAGCCTGCCCCGAACTCGAAGCAGTTCGGGGTTTAAGCGGAGGGTGGTAAGTTGGGCAGGCCTACCACCTTCCACTTAAGGAAATTATGAGTAATAAAGAAGGCGCATTATTGGTAATAATTGCAACGGGTTCTTTATGGCTGGCTGGTTGTTCCAGCAAGCCGGATCAAGCATCTGCTACAGTTTTGCCAACGGAAACACCCACATCTTCACCCACACCGACACCAACACCAACGGAAACGCCCACACCTACGCTAACACCCATGCCCACGGAAATGCCCACACCTACGCCTTTTCCTTTCGATGAAGGAAAACTAACGAATTTCCTGGCCGGTTTTAATCAATTAGTTGATGAAAGAACAGGGGA
>Ga0210014_1002477_pt1 | contig 12854 bp, 9 predicted proteins | sample CryGeymeta201519_FD_183983 | JGI IMG/M metagenome (GOLD analysis project Ga0210014, IMG submission 183983) | Groundwater microbial communities from Crystal Geyser aquifers in Utah, USA - Crystal Geyser metaG 2015-19 (SPAdes) (version 2) | ecosystem: Environmental > Aquatic > Deep subsurface >...
GTGCAGCTCGGCCGTCTCCATCGCGGTGCTGCACAGCGGCGCCAGGAGCCTGCAGTTGAGTCGAGGTCTGCCTTGCGCTACTTGCCCATCGCCTTCAGTGCCTGGAGGCACCGGTCAACCGCCTCCAGCGGCGGGAAGGCGTCGCTCTCGTATTCGACGATGTACCACTTGGTGTCGTCCGTGGCTTCGCAAAGCCGGAAGATGTCGGCCCAGGGCAGGTCGTCCTCGCCGATGAGCGGGCGGAAGCCCGCGTGTGGATCGTCCTTGCCGGCTTCTTTGGAGTAGGGCTTCAGGTGCACGGTGCCGCCGCGGCCCGGGTATTGCTCCAGAATGGCGACACAGTCGCCGCCGCCGAAGAGCGCGTTGCCGGTGTCGAGCTGCATGACGACTTCCTTCTTCGTGTTGCCGAAGAGGGTGTCCCACGGCTTCTCGCCGTCCAGCGGGGTGAACTCGATGTGGTGGTTGTGGTAGCCGGTGAACAGACCGTGCGGCGCCAGCTTGTCGGCCAGCTCGTTGAAGAAGTCGGCCATCTTTCGCCAGTCGTCGCGGGTCTGGATGAGGTGTCCCGGCAAACCGGGGATGATGACGTACTGGTTGCCCACTGCCTTGTTGAGCTCGATGGTACTGGCGAGCTTGTCGTCCTGCACCATGTCGAAGGGGGTGTGCCAACCGCAGCAGACGAGACCGAACTCGTCCAGCAGCGGCCGCAACTCCTCGCCGGTGTGTTGCGGCGGGCCGGCAAACTCCACGCCTTCATAGCCCATCTTCGCGACGGCTTCCAGCGTGCGGCGCACGTCGTTCGCCAGGTCCTCGCGAACGGAGTACAGCTCCAGCCCAATGGGAATTCGTGCCATGTCGATCTCTCCTCGTCCTGTTCGGAATCGTGTTGGGAATGGTGAGCGGCACCGTATTCTCGGCGGCAGCGCCCGAGTCCTGTCGGTGCGCGAAGATCCACTCAGCCGAGGAACACGGGCTTCACGTGCTGCTCCAGGATGTTCTCCGTCACGTTCGCGGCGATCACGCCCTCGAACTCGGCCAGCGCGTCCAGGTAGCGCACGCCCAGCTCCGCCGCGACCTTGTAGCCGACGTGCAGAAGCTGCCGGAAGCTGGGGTTGTACGCCGCGCACGATTGGTCGTGGCGCAACGCGGCGGCGTACTCCTCGCCGCCCCAACCGGCTACTTCAGCGGGCGAGGGCAGGCCCGCCGGGTCGATATCGATCACCGCTGCGTACGGACCGCACAACTCGTCAAACCGGTCCAGCGCGCTCCGGTACACGTCCCTGGCGATCCGCAACCCATCGCCGCCAGCCAACGCCAGGCCGATCAACTCCTCCAGCCAGGTGGTGCCGGCGGTCTTCAGATGCAGCCCGGCGTCGTGCCGCCGAATCGCCTGGTTCATGGCGCCGTAGATTGAGAACTTGTCGCTACCCGAATGCACGCTGAGCTTCAGGTTCGCCGGCAGCCCAAACTCCCCGATGGCGAACCGAAGGAGGGCGACATCCTCCTCGAACTCCTTCGCGAACTGTGCGACGTCGCCCACATAGTCGACGCCCTTGTTGAACCGCCCCGTGAACTTCGGCGCAATGGTCTGGGCGGGGAGGTCCTCTTCGGCGAGGGCGGAGAGAATGAAGAGCAACTCGACGGGTGTCTGCGGCTGATCGGTCTCGTCCATCGACACCTCGGCCACGAAGCTGCCGGCGCCTTTGGCACTCTCGACGTGCCGGTAGATTCGCCCGGCTTCCTGGACGGCCAGCAAGTACTTCCGCGCCGCCACTTCGACGCACTCAGCCGTGATCGCGAATCCCGTGGCAATCCCAGGAACCGACAACTCGCCAACGTACCTGCGGTGCCTGTCGACGAAGCCACGAATGTCGTGCTCGCTCGCCGACTGCCCGGTGAAGTCGGCCACGTCTAACGTGAAGAAGTCGCTTGCGTCGAGGAAGAGATCGACGTTCTTCAGTCCGATGTGGTCGGCATCAACGTAGTACGCGTCCGTCCACGCCAACGCCGCGACCGCAGCGTCTGCCTCGGCGCGGACGTCGGCCGGCGCGGTGCCGATGATTGTGTGCTCGCGGTGCGACTTGTTCCACACCGGCACCACGTTGGCGCCCAGCGCCTTCGCCTGCAGTAGCGCGCGCAACTGCGCCTTCCCCTGTCGGGCAAAGCGGTCGCCGATTCCCAGGGAGTACTTCTCAAGGGTCATGTCGTGTCCTCATGCAACTCGCGGATTGGCCCGCCCTGGCGGTGCAGGGGTGCGGTCGGCCCCTGCTCAGCTCCTCAACAGCTCGTCTACCCTCCCCTCCGGCACCCGCGCAGCGTACACGTGCGGGAAGCCGCTGCGGTTGGAGTTGAAGACCACCCACTTCAGGTCGGGCGTCAGGTAGGGGTGCGCGTGGGTGTTCTGTGCATTGGTCGGCTGGGTCAGGGACTCGCACACGACGGCTGACTTGCCCGTCTGAGTGGAGCCGATGACCACCTTGAACGTGCCTTGGTAGTCGTCGGCAGAGAACAGCCGGCCGCAGCGCGACACGCCGACGTGATTGAACTTGTACCCCTTGGCCACGACGCGGGCTGCGGCGCCTGGCCGCACGCCCAAGAGGTTGCCCTGCTCCGGCGCGTAGTCGCCGCTGGCGCTGACTGACAGTAGCATTTCGCCCGTCTGGCCGATCCACGCTTCGTGCCCGGTCACCGGGCTCGTGTAGGGCTTACCCACCTGTAGCTCGGTGCGCTTGCCATCCGGCACTGAGACAACGTAGAGGGTCGCGCCCTCGGGGCCGGTGCTGCGGTAGTTCTGCCCCTGGCTGTCGAACCCGCCGCCGCGGTTGTGCTGGACCATCACCTGCCGGCCGCCACCCAAGTCGAACTGCGGGTGAGCATTGAAGGTGTACGGGTCCTGGTCGATGAGCGTCTCCTCCCCGGTCTGGAGGTCGACCAGCAGAATGCCGAACAGCTTCCATTTGTCGTCGAGCCGCTTGCCGCGCACGTAGTAGCGGTGGTCCGGTGACACCGTGCCGAAGCTCCACGTCCACGGCGCCTCGGCGAACTGGTGCACCGGCTCGGGCTTGCCGTCAGGCAGCTTGGCCCGCAGGAGCTGCTGGGTCTCGCCGCTGCGCTCGAGGTAGTAGAACATGCCGTCCGGCGTGATCGCGCAGCCCGCCATCCCCAGGGAGGAGTCGAGCACCCGTTCCTGCCACGTCCCAAGCTCGACCGCCACGAAGTCAGTTCGGTTGTCGCGGTCCTCCCCGCGGCGCTCATACACCAAGTGCCGTGAGTCCTCCGAGCAGTATGGGACCTCGCAGTAGATGTTGGAGTGCGGGCGCTCTTCGGTGGTCACCTGCCAGATCTCCGCGCCGTTTCCTTGGCGCTCGACGAAGACGCCTCCGGTCTTCCCGCCCTTCCCGGCGGCGGCTGGCTGTTCGTCCTGACCGAGGGCGGCCGAACAGGCGCCTGCCGCGCCCACTGCTCCAGCCGCGAGTTGCTGGAGCGCCTGCCGTCGGTTCACTTGGTCGCTGGCGTGAATTGTGGGCATCGCTGTTCGCCTCCGGGGCGTCCTCCGAGACGACTCAATGCCCTCTCATGTTAGCGGGTGACCGCCCCGCTGTCGACCGCCGCCGTCCATCACCCCGCCGCGAGTTGCGCGCTCGTGCCGCTCAGGCTACACTCCCTGCGCCTCGAATGCGCAGACCCACCTGTTGGGGTACTCCACCAATGACAACAAAGACCGACAGCCTGGTTCGTGAGCGCTTCCGCCTGACCCTCGCCCACCAGCCGGTGGACCGCTGCCCGATCGACTTGGGCGGCACGCCGCAGTCCACCGTTGAGAGCCCTGCCACCGTGGCGGCCCTGGCGAAGTACCTGGGCTTCGCCGGCCCGGCGCCCGCTGACTACGACAAGTTCGACCGCAGAATACTCGAGCATTGGGACGTCGACTTCCGCCGCGCCGGGGCGCTGGTGCCGTTCGTGACGGAGCGGTCCCAGCGGGTATCGGAGACGGAGCACGTGGACGCCTACGGCATCCGGCATCGCTTCGGCGGCGTCTACTGGGAGATCGCCGAGGGACCGCTACGCAATGCGACGAAGGACGACGTGGTCGCGTACGAACTCCCCACAATCGCCCAGATCCCCGCTGGCGTGCTCGACGACTGCGAGGCTCGCGCCCGGGCGCTCTTCCACGACACACCCTGCGTCGTGGTCGGTGAGCATCCGGTCTTCGGCGTCTTGGCGCTTGCCTGCTGGCTATGCGGCTACGACCATATTCTGCTCATGCTGGCGATGGACTCGGAGTTCATCCACCGCTTGTTCGCCAAGATTCTGGAGTTCCAGAAGACAGTCATCCGCGTCTACTATGGGCGCCTGGGCCCGTTCCTTCATCTCACCACCAGCGGCGACGACTTCGGCACGCAGCACGGTCCGTTCATGTCACCCCCGAGGTGGCGGGAGTTCGTGAAGCCGTACATGCGGGACCGCATCGACTACACGGCCCGGTTCACCGACGCCGTCTACATGCACCACCCCTGCGGCGCGGTGTCGGCCCTTATCCCCGATCTCATCCAGATCGGGGTGCGGATCCTGAACCCCATCCAGCCAGCCGGCGCAGGAATGGCGCCGGAACGGCTGAAGGCGGCGCACGGAAACGAGATCGTTTTCCACGGCGGGCTGGACACGCAGGAGGGGCTGCCATCGGGCGACCCACTCCTCATCCGGCAGGCGGTCGAGAACTTGCTGGCCGCCATGCACCCGGAGGACGATGGCGGCTTCATCTTCGCCCCCGCCCACAACCTGCAAACCGACGTGTCGCCGGCCTCGATTGCGGCCATGTACGACGCGGTGGCAACGCCGACCGGGCACGCGTAATCCCGCCAGTCCTCAGGGAGTCAGGCGTCAGCCGGTCGGTGACTTCCCCACAACGGCTACGGAAACCCGCAGGCGCGCCCTCGAATGCGGGCGGCGCGACCGGTCACAGCGGCATTACCGCATAGCCCGTTCGGGTCAGCAAGCCCACAACGAAGAACACGCCGGCCATGAGCATGTCGCCCAGGACGAGCCCCAAGAAGAAGGGCCGGGCCCGGTTGTAGGCCGCGAGACCGCCGTAGCGGACGATCGGCAGCTTGATAAGCCAACCCAGGAAGATCGGGAACCAGAACTCGCGCAGGCACATGGCGCGCATCATGATTAGCCCAATGGGGTGAAGCGGCCACCAGGCAAAGGTGAGTCGCCCCGCCTGCAGCGCGCCGAAGAGCGTCGCCCCCAGTCCGACGGCGACGAGGTTCAGCGGCCGCGGCGCCACCCCCACCTGCAGCCACTGCGTGCAGCGCTGCGGCGGCGTCGTAGCATGGCCGGTGAACGTGCCCAGTGGACCGAGACGGATGCCGCCAAAGCGATGACACAGTGTGAGCCAGAAGTACATCGACACAAACGTGGCCACGACCATCCCGGCCAGGCAGGCGACAAGCAATGCCCGGCGTGGCAGGTGCAGCTCGTGGGCGAGCTTCTGCCCGTTCAGCAGCGACGGCATTGAGTTCTCGCGCGGGTCGCGACCCAGGGCCTGCTCGAGGAGCGAGGTGCTGACGGCCTGCCTCGGCGTGAAGATCCCGCCGCCGAACGCCGACAGCACCAAGTCCATCGGCCAGTAGCGAGGCGTCACCAGCAGCATGCCTCCGTTGGTCGCCGCCCAACTGACGCAGGTGTACATCACGAACACGCCGACGAGGAACGGGACGGTCGTCCAGCCCGGCATGCCAAGCAGCCAGAACGCCACAGCCAACAGGCCCGCTCCGCCCGTGAATCCCCAGCAGGCCAGTCGGTACGTCAGCGACTCCTCCTCAGCCGCAAGGGCTCGCCCCACCGCACACGCAGCCACCCGTCGCCAGTGCCGTCGCGCCGTCCAGAGGGCGATCCCCACCAGCGCGAGCGACGCCCCATAGCTCTCGTGGGTCATCAACTCGAACAGGGCAACCTGCGAGGGGAGCACCTTGTAGACCTGGAGGAACAGCCGCTGTACGCGGTCGAGCACCCACGCGAACCAGAGCCCCGCGCCGACTTCCGACGAGAGCAGGTAGCTGAGCCCGGTCACTGCCGGGTAGAGATGCACCTGCGTGTCGTCGGCGATGGCGTACCACGGCGGCGCCGCCAGGGCTTGCCGGAAGTCATAGTGCAGCCGGAGGTGCGGCACCGCCGGGAAGAACGTCGCCAGCCCGCCCAAGCCGTGGAGCACGAGCGGGATCGCCGCTCCCCACCAGACCAGCGGCTGCCGGAAGAACGAGGGAAACAGCGCCCCGTCCCCGGGTTCCCGCATGACTTCCAGCGGGAGCTGCACCAAGGGGAACGTGAACCGTTCCGCCTCCACCCACTGCCGACGCAGCAGGGCAACCAGGCAGGCAGTGCAGACGTACATCGCCAAGGCAATCAGCACCCACGTCATCAGCGGCAGCGCCCACAGCCGCCACGGCAGCGACTCGCCCGGCGGCAAGCCCTCGTAGAACCACCGGGCAGCCTCGTCGCTCTGCACAGTCAACCACTTCGACCCGTACGGCACCAGCAACGCGCTCCAGTTGTTCGCCGTGCTGCTGAAATACCGCGCCGCCACCGCCTGCGGGAATACATAGCGCCACAACCCCGCCGCCGGGATACCCGACGCTGCGATGATCATCGCCCAGATCGTCGCCAGCTCCCCCGCACTCAACGCCCGGCGACGCAGCCGCCGGAGCAGCGGGTTGACCAGGCACGCCAGCAGTAGCAGCACCACCATCGACCCGGTTGGCAGCAAGTTGCCCGCCACGAAGGTGGCTTGGACGTAGTAGTCGTTGTACGGCGTGATGGCGGCCAACAGGCCGACGAAGGCCAGCCCGAGCAGGACAGCTCGGCGACTCAGGCAGCGAGGCTTGGGCAGGAGGCGCACAGTGGGCTCGAGGTCTACACGCGATTGCCGACGCCATGCTCCGAGCACGTTGCAGAGGACCTCCGGCGCCTGCGGCACCCCATGCATGGTACATGCCCGCCGGTGCCTTCACAAGGCGGGACCTGGAGGGACAGCACGGGGATACAAGCGTGGTGCGAGCGTCCCACCTCGCCGCCGTCCCCTTTCTCTCGTCCTCGGTTCATGCCATAATTGCAGGCAGACCATCGGCGTCGCGGAGGGCCACCATGACAATGCGAGACATCCTCGAAGACATTCACTTCCTGGCTGGGGACCTGCGCAACTTCGACGGAAGTAGGGGCGTCCTCTCTGAGACGTTCTACCACGTGTACTGCTCGGGTGAGGAGCCTGAGGACGACGCCCGGGTTGCCGACTGGGCCGAGTGGGCGGGCGCCTACGAGACTTTGCTCCACCGACGACAGCAGTATTACGACGCTGTTGGGCAGGCCGAGAGTCGCTCGGAGACGCTCGGGCAGGTAATCGGTAAGGCTGCGCGCCGTGAACCCCTTCCAATCGCTGCGTGACTGCGAGGAGTACGTGTACTCGATCCAGACGCAGTGTCCCCGAGTGAGCGGCTCCCCGTTGGTGCTGGCGCGACGCAGTTCGTCACTTGCAGTCCTGCAGGGCGAACTCCGTTTCTCGGAGGGGCACCGGCTCGTCGTTCGCGAGTACCTCAACGCAGACAGCAACGGCGTCTTCATCCGGCGGTACAGTTACGAGATCTTGCGGGGTCAGGAGAAGGTGACTTGGTTCGACTCCCAGCCCCACCCGGACGCACCCGACCTCGCCAGCACTCACCCTCACCACAGGCACATCCCGCCGGACATCAAGCACAATCGCGTCCCTGCGCCCGAGATCAGTTTCGCGTCGCCGAACCTGGAGCGGATTGTTGCAGAAGTGGACCGACTGACCCACACGCACGGGGCCCGCTGATTTCTGGGGGGGGGGCAGTCCGCGGCTCGCCCTTGCCGCTGACCATTGCCCACCCGCGCGTTGTTTGTTGCGGGTCTATGGTCCACGCCGCCGTGAGCCTGACGACCCAACGTGCGCCAGAGGCAGCGCGAATCGACACCGGCTCGGCGCCAGTGAGCACGGCATGAAAGGAAACCACACATGACAACAGACCCGAGGATGACCGTCTCAGAAGCAGCACGCTCACTGCCTGTGCGCGACGAGGTCGACGTGCTCGTCTGCGGCGGCGGGTTGGGCGGCGTGGCTGCTGCGACGGCTGCCGCCCGCGCCGGCGCGAAGACGCTGCTCCTTGAGCGCAACTGCTTCCTGGGCGGCGTGGCCACTGCGGGCATGTGCTGCTCCATCTTCAACTGCTACTACACCGGCGGCGAAACACGCAAGCTCGGCACGACGGGCATTGCCGTCGAAGTCGCCGACGCGCTTGCTGAGGCGGCGGGCTTTGGCACCAAGTGGCACCGACACAAGGGGCATATCATCTACGACATTGAGCGCGCCAAGCTGGTGCTGCTGGAGCTGGCGGAGGCGGCGGGCGCTGAGGTGCTTGTCAACGTGTTGACCGCCGGCGCGGTGGTGGGCGACGGCACGCTCCGCGGCGTGATCGTCGAAAGCAAGTCCGGCCGCGAGGCGATCCTGGCGAAGGTCGTTGTCGATGCGACGGGCGACGCCGACATTGCCGCATTCGCCGGCGCGCCGACGCGGATCCAGGAGCGCGCGCTCCACACGCTGTGCTTTCGGCTGGGCAATGTGGACGTGGCTGCCTTCGTCCACTACTTCCGCGAGCACCCCGATCAGTTCCCGGAGTACATGGACGTCGATTGGAGCCTCGCCGAAGCGCTGGCGCAGTACGACGACTGCGGCACCCTTCTCTTCCCCCACGGCGGCGGGATGCAGATGACGGCGTTCCAGCAGGCGAAGGCCAACGGCGACCTGCCCGCGCAGATCGGCATTCAGGACACCACCGACGCCTGCCAGATGCACGCCCTCCGCCGGACCGGTGTCGTGCACGTCATCACGGGGTTCACCCACTTCAACGGGCTGGACCTCGACAAGCTCAGTCGCAGTATCCACGACGGCCGGCGGATGGCGTTCACCGTGTCGGAGGTCTACCGCAAGTACCTCCCCGGCTTCGAGAACGCCTTCATCGCCGGCACCGGCGCCAATCTGGGCGTTCGCGCTTCGCGGTGCCTGCAGGGCGATTTCCGCGTCACCGCTGAGATGATGGAGGCCGGCGTTCGCCAACCCGACGCGATTGGGCGCAGCATCGGCTGGGCCAATGTCGTCAAGCACCCCGGCGAAAAAGCCTGGGGCGCGCAAGTCTGCCACAGCGATTCGTTCGACATTCCCTATCGCTGCCTGCTTCCGCGCGACCTCGACGGCTTACTCATGGGCGCCGGCCGCAGCGTGAGCACAGACAACCCGTATCTACTCCGCACAATGGCTCAGACCATGGTTGTCGGGCAGGGGGCGGGGACCGCAGCGGCCGTGGCAGCCCGGACCGGCCAAAGCTCCCGGGCAGTGGACGTCGCCGCCGTGCAGGACGAGCTTCGCCGACAGGGCGTTGCGCTGGGATGACGGTGGCCCGCTGCCGGCAGGGAATGCCTCGCTCGCGGTGAACTCCCTGGGCAGACCGAAAGGAGCCTGCCCAATGCCTCGCGATACCCACTCCCTCCGCAAGCCCTCCCCCCTCAACAGCGCCAGTCGCTGGCTCGGCCTCCTGTGTGGGGCGGCCGCCAATGCTGTCGGCCCGGCGTGTGCCTGGGCCGGTGAAGCACCGGCCCGCGCTGACCTCTACGTTTCGCCTGCCGGCAATGACCAGTGGTCCGGCACGTTGCCCGAGCCCAATGGGCAGAAGACGGACGGTCCGTTCGCCACGGTTCAGCAGGCGCAGCGTGCGGTTCGCGACCTGAAGAAAGGCGCGGGTCCGAAGCCAGTCACAGTGGTACTGCGCGGCGGCACGTACTTCCTCGAAGCGCCGCTTGCGTTCACGCCGGAAGACTCCGGCACCGCCGCGGCGCCAGTCGTCTATGCCGCTTACCCCGGCGAGCGGCCGGTCCTCAGCGGCGGCGCGCGGCTCACGGGCTGGCAACGGGTGGAGGTCGAGGGGCAGGGCCGCTGGCAACTGCGGATTCCCGAGGTGCAACGCGGCGAGTGGCAGTTCTCGCAGCTCTTCGTCAACGACGAACGGCGCTTCCGGCCGCGGCTGCCGAAGGAGGGCTACCACCACATCGTCAAGGAGTTGGCGCCTTCCGAGGCGGCGCAGGGCAAGGGCTACGACCGGTTCGGCTTCCGACCCGGCGACGTGCGCAGCGACTGGTCGAACCTCAACGACGTCGAGCTACTCGCGTTCCACCAATGGAGCATGTCGCGGCTGCGCGTCGGGTCGATTGACGACGCGCGCAATGTCGTGACCGCCACCGGACCGACGTGCAATCCGTCGTACTGGGCCGGACTTCAGCGCGGGAACCGGTTCCTGGTCGAGAACGTGAAGGAGGCATTGGACACGCCGGGGCAGTTCTACCTCGACCGACCGGCGGGCGTGCTGACCTACCTGCCGCTGCCTGGCGAGAGCCCGGAGGCGGTGGAGGTCATCGCGCCGCGCCTGGACCAGTTGGTCCTGCTGAAGGGGCAGCCTGAGGTGGGGCTGCCCGTCGAGTACCTCGAGTTCCGCGGGTTGACCTTCGCCCACACCAACTGGAACGTGCCGGAGACGGGCTACAGCTTTCCGCAGGCCGAGGCGAGCATCGCTGCGGCGGTCAGCGCCGTCGGCGCGCATGACTGCGTGTGGGCGGGGTGCGAGTTGGCGCACCTTGGCGGGTACGGACTGGACCTCGGTCAGGCGTGTCAGCGCAACCGGGTCGAGAACTGCGAGCTCTGGGACTTGGGCGCCGGCGGCATCCGGATCGGCACCCAGGGCTATGAGGCGGACGAGTCGAAGGTCGCCGGCCACAACGTAGTCCGCAACTGCGCCCTCGCGCACGGCGGCCGGATGCACCCGGCCGCCATCGGCGTGTGGATCGGCCACAGCCCGCACAACCGGATCGAGCACAACGACATCCACGACTTCTACTACACCGGCCTCTCCGTCGGCTGGCGGTGGGGCTACGCCGAAAGCAACGCCCACCACAACGCCATCGAGCGCAACCACGTCTACAACATCGGGCAGGCTGTCTTGAGTGACATGGGCGGCATCTACACGCTCGGGCCGTCGCCCGGCTCGGTCATCCGCCTCAACCGGTTCCACGACATCGACGCCTACACCTACGGCGGCTGGGGCATCTACTTCGACGAAGGCACGTCGGACATCCTGGCCGAGAACAACCTGGTGTACCGGACGAAGACGGGCGGGTTCCACCAGCACTACGGAAAGGAGAACCGCTTCGTCAACAACATCCTCGCCTTCGCCCGAGTCGGGCAGATCCAGCGGACGCGCCCGGAGCCGCACCGCTCGTTCGTCTTCGAGCGGAACCTTGTCCTTTGGGGGGAGGGGCCGCTGCTCCACGGCAACTGGTCGGACAACCAGTACCTGCTGGACCGGAACCTGTACTGGCACGTCGGCGAGGGCGAGATCACCTTCGCCGGGATGAGCCTGGACAAGTGGCGGGAGAAGGGGCAGGATGCCAACTCGCTGATTGCCGACCCGCTGTTCGTCGACCCCGCCAAGGACGACTTCCGCTTGAAGGACGGCTCCCCCGCCGCATCCGTCGGATTCGTCCCATTCGACCTATCGGACACCGGCCGCCCCGCCAACCTGGCAACCGGGCGCGTCCCCGCCGACATGCCCCGCGCCTTCCCGCCGCCGGTGCCCGTTCCGCCGCTGCCGATTGAAGAAGGCTTTGAGGAGTCCCAGGTCGGCGCCAAGGCGCCCGCCGCACAGACCTACGAAGGCAACGAGACGCGCACGGCCCGCGTCACCGACGAGACGGCGTTCGAGGGCAAGCACTGCCTCAAGTTCATCGACGGGCCGGATCAGAAGAACGTCTGGGACCCGCACGTCTTCTGGGACCCGAACTTCAGCGAAGGCACCGTCGTCGGCCGGTTCGCCCTGATGCACACGGCGGGCGCCGTCATCTACCACGAGTGGCGCGACGCCAGCCAGCCGTACCGCGTCGGGCCGTCGTTGACGGTCCGCGGCGACGGCTCTCTGGCGGTGAAGGGGCGCGACGACATTCAGGTGCAGTTGCCCGCCGGCCAGTGGGTCCAGTTCGAGATCATCTGCGGATTCGGCGATGGCGCCACCGGCAAGTACTCCCTGACCGTCACGCTCCCCGGCCAGCAACCTCAACGCTTCGCCGACCTCCCCTGCGACCCGGAGTGCCGCTCTCTCCGCTGGCTCGGTTTCTGCGCCCACGGGACGGAAGACGCGGTGTTCTACCTGGATGGGCTTGCTCTGTCCGACAGGGGGGAATAGCGCGCGGCGATGAGCCGAGATAACGTGACGCGCGGGGCGGCGACGAGATGGCGGATCGAGGTCGGAGACGGACATTGACATCGACCCCTCCGAACATGTCGGACTTCCTTGAGCTTGGGCGACCTGATGAAGAGAGGACAGCATTTGGCAGCAGGTATTCTCATAGGCTACTTCGCGAAGCGAGAGGAAGCTCGCGGAGCCTTCCGACAGTTAGCGAGGAGGGGCTTCCACCGCGCAGCATTGCTGCACAGGACCGTGGACGGGGAGGTGCGCGCATGGGACCCCTTTGGTTGGCGCCGTGCTCTCGGGGCGGCCCTGGCTGCCGCCGTGTTTGGGGGTCTCGCCGAGACTGTTTCCCTGGTCTTCCACTGGGCGGAGCCGAATCTGCACGGACTTGTTCCTGCCCTGATTCCGGTCGTGGTGGGTGGGCTTGTCGGCGCCCTGTTCGGTGCAGCGTCGATACAGCGATCGAAGTACGGCGTTGATCGAAAGCTGCTTGAAGATCACGCCCGTTGGCTGGTGTCCGAGGAGACCGTCCTAATTCTTCAAGCGCCGATC
>Ga0210014_1002498_pt1 | contig 12808 bp, 10 predicted proteins | sample CryGeymeta201519_FD_183983 | JGI IMG/M metagenome (GOLD analysis project Ga0210014, IMG submission 183983) | Groundwater microbial communities from Crystal Geyser aquifers in Utah, USA - Crystal Geyser metaG 2015-19 (SPAdes) (version 2) | ecosystem: Environmental > Aquatic > Deep subsurface >...
TTTTTTGGCTCTCGGTTCGCTTTGTCCCTTCAGGCTTAAAGGGGTTTTGGATTGGTTCAAAAGTCTTCTGAGAAGATCAAGATCAGCTTTCGTGAGGCATTGGGGCTCCTGGCTCCGTATGTCAAGGACCGCATCGCTGCGCAGATAAAGTCGGTCTGGGTCATAATCGTATATCTCATAGTCTTTCAGACACTCATTCTAGGAATAGCAATTTCTGACGCCTCCCTTGTGGCGGGTGGGATAGCCCTTGTAATAATTGGGCTTTCATTTTTCATGGAAGGCCTTTTTCTGGGGCTGATGCCGCTTGGTGAACTTGTCGGGGTAAAGCTCCCGCAGAAAAGCGGTATCACAATTATACTGGTTTTTTCAGTGGTTCTCGGCTTTGTCGCCACCATGGCCGAGCCTTCCATACAGGTGCTCCAGGCGGCAGGATCTTCAGTAAAGGCGTGGAACGTGCCTCTTTTATTTGTGCTCCTGACACGCTACGCGCATCTGCTTGTATGGAGTGTCGGGGCGGGCGTAGGCGTAGCAGTCGCCCTTGGCATGATGCGCTTTTATTACAATTGGTCGCTGAAGCCGCTGATTTATATCTTGATTGGGATACTTGCGGTCCTGTCCGCATTTTCTCTTTTCGACGGAAACATCCTCGGCATAACGGGCCTTGCCTGGGACTGCGGCGCGGTGACTACCGGGCCGGTTACCGTGCCGCTCGTACTTGCCCTGGGGATAGGCATCTCGCGCATGGTGGGCTCCGCTGAGTCCGGTGCAACAGGATTCGGAGTGGTTACCCTGGCTTCGCTTCTGCCGGTCATGGCAGTATTCGGCCTTGGCCTGGCGCTGAACGGCTCTTTACCGGGGCCGATGGATGAGAAGGCCTTTTTCAGCCCGGAGAACAGAAGTAAAGTCGCAGTCCTCTTTGAAAGCCCGGATGCCATGTCATGGTATGCGACGACGGAGGCCGGGCCGGAGGGCAGGAAGAGCTACTTTGAAGGAAGCGCTCAGAGCCCGGCTGAGTTTCTGAAGGAGCTTTCCATCACCCCTTTAAGGCGGAAGGCCCTTTTGGGAGATTCCGGCAATGCGCTCGAAAGATGGGTTGCCCTAAACGGCAGCGCCGAGGATCGTTCCGCAGTGTTCGGCGGGCCAGAGGCGGTGAAGGACGCTATAGCCGCATACGGCAGGGGACCACAGGCTGACCTGTCCATTGTCGATCTTGTCAAAAGGAATATGACAGCGGCTGCAAAGGCGATAATCTTTCTCATTGTTCCAATAGGGCTTGTTCTTCTGACCATAGCCAGACAGAGGCCTTCCTATCCGGATCAGGTGGTGCTTGGGCTTTTTTTCGCCATCCTCGGTATGGGCCTTTTCAGCATAGGTATCGAGGTAGGGCTCGGAAGGCTCGGTAACGACATAGGGACAAAGATTCCTTCGGCCTTCAAGTCAATATCTCTTCCCGATGAGGAAAAGCTTATGGTGGAGTTTGATCCGTCGGTTGTCCAGGAATCAATTGATCCTTACGGAAAAAAGCATTCTTTCTTTTTCGCGAATATGGAAGAAGGCGCGGTGCCCATACCCTACAATCCATCCGGGTATGATCCGAATGAAAGAACCTATCGCTACGTTCCGGCTAAGGGCCCCCTGTTCGGCAGGGAGGGCGGAATAACGGGGATAGCCGTGGTCCTGCTTTTCGCCTTCATCATGGGCTATGGTGCAACCCTTGCCGAACCTGCCCTCAATGCGCTCGGTAAAACGGTAGAGGAGATAACGGTGGGGACCTTCAGAAAATCCCTCCTCATGCAGGCCGTGGCCATAGGAGTGGGGGCCGGGATAGGCCTCGGGGTTGCGAAGATAATCTGGGCAATACCTGTATTCTGGCTCCTTGTGCCTCCCTATTTGTTTCTTGTCCTGCTGACCGTCCTTTCAAGCGAGGAGTTTGTTAATATCGCCTGGGACAGCGCAGGTGTTACCACAGGCCCTATAACCGTGCCGCTGGTTCTGGCGATGGGACTTGGAATAGGCAATCAACTGGGAGTAGTGGAGGGATTCGGAATCCTTGCCATGGCTTCTGTCTGTCCGATCCTGACTGTTTTGCTTCTGGGGCTCAGGATAGAGAGAAAGCGTGCCGTTGCTCTCAAGAATGACGGCATTGCCGATGAAGACGGGCTGACAAAGTGACAGGGAAGAAAGGCATATATTCATGGGTTACGGCCTTTCTTTACAGGGGGCTGTCACGCGGGGTTATGGATGCCTTGATAGAGGCAGGTGTTTCCGATTTCTCGCGCGCAGCGGGAAGATGCATCGTGCGCGAGGAAAAGGGTGGACTTCTGTCGCTTGTTCCCGGACGTGATCTAACGGAAGACCCAATTGATATTATTTCATTTATGGCTGAGGCAAAAAGCGCACCCTCTATGCTTACTCTCATTATTGAAACGGGAGGGCTGGCCACGCCGGGGAGAGGGTCGGTGTTCTGCGAAGAGATCCGCCTCTTGAGGAGCCATGAATCGTTTGCCCCTTCGGATTTGAAACCTCCCGAAGAGAAGGAAGAGAAAATTGAGCAGATTCCGCTTGCCAGGACGAGAATGACAGGTATCTGTTGCATTGTTCAGAATGGTCAGGGAAACAGAGTCGGCCGTATAGCCCTTGATACCGGAGTCTGCGTTCCTTCGATCCATCTCGGCTACGGCACAGGCGTCCGGGACAAGATGGGGCTTTTGAGGATAGCCATCCCTGCCGAAAAAGAGATCATAACATTTATAAGCCGCGCCCATGACGCCGATACGGTTATGGAGCTTATGATTGAGGCAGGGAAACTTGATCAGCCCGGTAAGGGTTTCATCTTTTCTTTTCCGCTCAAGCAGGGGCTCCAGAACATCAAGGTGAGCCGCGGAGAGAGGCAGCATGCGGCGAGCATTGATCAGATCGTGGCCGCTATTGACGGCATGAAAGGGGGCTCGGAGTGGCGCGAGAGAACCAACATCCTCACTAGAAACGGCATTAAGAAAAGATCCTACCTCAAGGGTCTTGCTGATATGACTCTCATCTGTGACGAGGGTTTTTCCGCGGACCTGATCAAGGCCGCCATGTCGGCCGGAGCCGGGGGCGCGACCGTTTCCAGATTCAAACAATCAGCCGGCAGTGAGTCGGAGCAGGGAAGGCGGGCCGCCTCCCGTGAGATGTGCAGCATGGCTGTTTCCGAGGCATCCATTCCCGGCATAATGGAAGCCCTTGAAAAGGCAGGCGCCTTTTCGGATGAATGCAGAGGCCAGGTCTTTGTGCGGCCTATAGAGAAGGCCTTCACCTACGTCCGCAGGAAATAGCGGGCCTTGTCCTTCCTTTAGCGAAGTATCTTCAAACTCTTAAACGAAATCCAAATATAGCGTTTACGGGAAGTTGACCCAACACAAACTCTTTCCTTTTCAAACTCGCAACCCGTCCTAATCGCCACCCAACAATTTTTCCTCATCCTCCTAAAGAAGGATAGGGGATTTTAGCGGCCTGTCCTGGCCCGGGAAAGATTGTTCTTATCCGAAAGGGGGTGGTTAGGCGATCCGAAACCAGATGATGCAGTTGAGAAAAGACCAGACAATAAAAACCGTATTATAAATTAATTTAAGGAGATGAAAATGAAATTTAAAAGGCTTACCGGTGTTATATTTTTAGCAATGGTATTTATGTTCGTCGCCCCGGCTTCCGGTGTGGTTCATTCAAAGGCTTCTGTGAAAGCTCCGAAGTATATATTCTTCTTTCTCGGAGATGGGATGTCCGCTTCTCAGATTCAGGCAACTGAGGCGTTTCTCGCTACCCAGTATGCCCTTGACAAGGAATGGCCCATCGGGCCTTCTGCGGGCCAGATATACTCAGAGTATCTTCTCAACTCATCCAACAGACTCAATATGAGTAGAATGCATGTAGCAGGAATGCAGACCACATACGACTCCTTTTCCCTTATGACTGATTCTGCGTCCTCAGCCACCGCCTTTGCCTGCGGTATTAAAACGGTCAGCGGGACAATAGGCATGGATGACACCAAGACATACAGTTATAAGAGCGTAGCCCAACTTGCTAAAGAACAGGGAAGGAAAGTAGGGGTACTTACTAGCGTTTCTCTGGATCATGCTACGCCGGCGGCTTACTACGCGAGTGTTGCCAGCAGGTCCTACATGAACAGCATCGCCACCCAACTTGCCGAGACCGGGTATGAGTTCTTCGGTGGCGGTGGCTTTGTGGCTCCTGCCAGCGCCAACAAGACAGGCGATACGGCCAACAATATATGGGATCTTCTTGCTTCCAAAGGCTATGAAATCCGTAATACCAAGTCATCTATCCTTGCCCTCAAGGATGCCCCCAGAGACAGGGTTGTGTGCATCAACCCCACCCTTGATGACAGTTCAGCCATGCCCTATGCCATAGATCAACCCAAGGAGAATCTCTCGCTTTCAGAGATGACCGAAGTTGCCATAGCAAACCTCTATACCGGTTGGGTTGAGGACTGGAGCTGGTGGGGAGACGACGAATCAAGCGACAATGGTTTCTTCATCTTTGTCGAAGGTGGCAAGATTGACTGGGCCTGTCATGCAAACGACGCAATGGCTGCCATCGGCGATATGCTTGATTTTGACAATGCGGTAGGTGTCGCCATGAATTTCTACAGGAATCATCCCAGAGAGACCCTCGTTCTTGTTACAGGCGACCATGAAACCGGTGGTATGAGCATAGGGCATGCTACGACGGCATACAAGGCGTATTATGAGCGGCTCTTTGGTCAAAAGATGAGTTATGAGAGCTTCACTGCTAATGAGTGGGCTCTGCACAAGGCGGCTTATGAGACCGCTACTTGTCCCAATGTCGCAGCGCCTGATAATCTGGCTACTAATGCCGAAATGGTAGAACTTCTTGAAGAGGCATTCGGAATAGTCTGGGATGAACTCAACGATTATCAGAAGGAAAAGCTTGAGGACGCCTACGACAAGTCCCTTTGTGGAGCCAACGACAACAGCGATGCCGAGAACAAGCTTCTTTACGGCGGCTACAATCCAATCGTCGTGACAATTACCCATATTTTGAATGAGCAGGCAAGCATAGGGTGGACCTCTTACTCGCATACGGGGGTGCCGGTGCCAATATTCGCTCACGGCGTTGAGGACTATAGATTCTCGGGATTTTATGACAATACAGACATCGCTAGAAAAATAGCAAGGGTAATGGGGATTACTAAGCATCTTCCCATAGAGAAGTAACATCAACGCAAACCCTGATATATTAAAAATCGCAAAACGGCGTCTCTTATTAGAGGGGAGCCGTTTTGTTGTTCAAACGCTCATGACAGAAATATTTTGTCGCCCCCGCTAATGAAAATCCTCTGCCGGCTCTACACTCTGCGAGGTCGCAGATTTCACTCCCCCCTGTGCGGGGGAGGGTCGGGGTGGGGGGTGTATTTTCACGGTAAATAATCCTGGACGAGGTCTAACTGTTTCATATGAATCGCGAATGGATCTTCTCGATAATTCTTGCTGGCATTTCTATCGGCCTTTACTTCCTTGATCTGTCGCGGGCTCCGCGCATGGAGTCAGGACTTCACGCCAGGGGGGCTGTCATCGCAGTTGACAACAGCAAGGTACGGAGGAATCTGATAGTTAAGACGGAGGAGCAGTTCCTGACAGTAAGGCTGCTTGACGGCCCGCACGCAAGCAAAGAGGTGTCAGTTACAAACATGCTTACCGGCAAACTTGAGTTCGATGAGTTTTACGAGGTCGGAGCTATTGTGCTGGTTGAATATGACGTTCGGTCCGGCAGACCGGCAAATGCCCTCGTAAGGGGCTACTATAGGCTCAGGATGGAACTGGTGTTGATTGGCCTCTTTGGGATTCTGCTGATTGTGGTGGCCGGAGCAACAGGGTTAAAGGCAGCGCTTTCATTCATATTTGCCGCGATGGTTCTCTGGAAGATATTCTTTCCCCTTATCCTCAGGGGCTACCCACCCCTTCTTATGGGCCTTGCCGTTGTCGCTGTACTTACTGCTGTCATAACCTTTTCAGTAGGAGGCCTTAACAAACGAGGTACTGCAACCTTTGCCGGCTCCATGATGGGGGTGCTACTTACATGCGGTCTTGCCGACCTGTTTACAGGCTCTTTCAAGCTTCACGGGGCGATCAGGCCGTTTGCAGAAACGCTGCTTTATTCAGGCTACTACAGCCTCAATCTAACCGACGTTTTTATAGCCAGCGTATTCATAGCCTCCTCCGGCGCGGTCATGGATCTTGCCATGGACATTGCCGCGAGTATGGATGAAATCAAGCGCAAACACCCCGAGATAGGATTGCTCGAACACATTCGCTCCGGCCTGAGGGTTGGAAGAGCCGTAATAGGAACGATGAGCACCACTCTGCTTCTTGCTTACTCAAGCAGCCACCTGGCAATGTTTCTGCTCTTTATGGCCAAGGGAATGCCTGCGCAAAACATCCTCAACGCGCCGTTTGTTGCCGCCGAGGTCTTAAATATACTTGTGGGCAGCTTCGGGCTTGTTACTGTTGCGCCTTTTACCGCTTTGGTGGCCGGTTTCTTGTATCAGAGAAGATCGAAGGCGGGTTAGCGGTTTGTAACAGATATTGATATTTCTTCCTGTTTTTCTTATGATCTTTTAACTGGTTTAAGATTTAAAAGAATTCTTTTTTGAGGGGCAATGGCATTTTGGTTGCCCTCCTAACGGCCAGCTCTTAACTGCCCGGAAGAAGGGTGCGCAGGATGAGCCGAGATGAAGGGAAATTGGGACAGAGTTTACAGGTTGGAAAAGCTGATCGCGTCTGAGGAGGGACCGCTTCCTCTGGAAAAGGCCTTCAGAATTGTCAACGGGTTACGGGAGGAGGCTGTTGCGCTAGGGCGATGGGCCTCGGGTGATCCTATGGAGGGTATTGAAGTAGATATTAGGGTTGCAAGGATTCTAAACTCATGTTCAAAACACTCCTTGTCAAGATAACCCGCTCTCTGACGCTCAAAAAAATCCCCCACGTGGTAATCGGTGGGCAGGCCGTCCTCATCCACGGAGAACCCCGGCTTACAAGGGATATAGACGTTACTTATGATCTTACCAACCCGGGAATATGATGCGCTTATATTCCCGGGGGAAGCTGCTATGAAAATGCCGGTTGAAGCCAGGGTGAGGCTACAACCGGCGCGTTCGGGAGACGCCTAAATGGGCTACTTCTTCGGATGCCGCGGGTTGGCCACTCCTTCCGTGGGCCGACCGAAGGATGCGGTGTCAAGGCCGGCGAGGGGATGGCTTCTTGCGTACATGGGTTTAAGCTTTTTTGCCCTCACATAGGGGTAGTATTTGGTTATTGCGTCCTGGCTGCGATCAAGCGGGACTTCCTCAATCTTGTAGCTCGTTACCCCGAGGCCGTTTTCAACTCCACCGTAAACCTGCGCCTCAATGTCTTTTCCCTTTATGATGTTCAGTTTTTTAGACCCGGGGTCGAGCGCTCCATATTCCTCTGCTTCTGAATTGATCAGCCCGGGGGCCTGATTCATCATGTCTATACAGGCCTTGTCCACCGCCACAGGGTCATAGGAGGCAAAAATTCCAAGGCCGTTTACAAAGGGGGTATCGGTCCATCCGTAGCAGTCGCAGCATGGGGTGATGTCCATTGCGTAATTCATGAAAAACATTTTTCCCGGCTCTTTGGTCATGGTGACTGCGAGGGCCGAGTCCGCTATCCTGCGGCCAAGGGCCGGCAAATGATCAAATCGCTGTATACCCTTTACGCCGGCCATATTGACGCAGAGGTTGGCGCATGCAAAGCAGTAAACGCAGGACTCCTGATCTATCTCAATAGTGTTTTCAAGGACCTTGATCGCCCCTTCGGGGCAGCAGTCCTGACACACCTCCCACCACTCGCAGCCCTCCTTTCCGGGGCAAATGGATGTGTCTATTACGGGCTTATCGCCCGCAAGCGCCCCGTGGAGGTTCATCTTCCCTCTCTTACTCGCGCAGCCGACACCGATATTTTTTATGGCAGCCCCGTAGCCTCCTGCAGGGTGTCCCTTGAAGTGGGCAACCGACAAAACAGCATCAGCGTCGGCAATCGCCCTTGCCACAAACTGCTTGTTGAGATAGGTGCCGCGGCCATTGAGCTCCACTATTACGTCATCGGTTCCCAGCCAGCCGTCGGCTATAACGACAGGGCAGTCCATGGTTCCGTGGTTGAAGCCGTTTTTGTTTGCGGTCTCAAGATGATCAATAGCCAGTGTCCTGCTGATCCAGGGATGGTATGGCATAGTGGTTGTGTCGGTTACAAACGGCCTGCACCCACGATCCTTGATGGCCTCCACCAGCGTCCGGACTATGACCGGCCTAAGATAGCCCACATTATAAGCTTCTCCCATGTGGGTCTTGACGGCGACTATGTCGCCGTGCGAGAGTTTATCAAGCCAGCCTGAATGCTCAAGAATCTGCCGGCCTTTTATAGCGGTTGACTCCAGGAAGCGCTTTGCCCTCGCATCCATAAACCATATTTTAGCCTCTTTCATCTTGGGTGTACCTCCTGATTTCCTTTATAAAAAGCCAGGCTTCTTTTGCCAGAGACTTAGGCCTTCTTGATGACTTCTATTGAACGTATCAGCCAGAAATCCGGGGTAGGTGCGGCTTCAGCCGCACGGGAACCGTGCGCCCTGCGCCTGAAGGCGCATCTACAGAAGCTGATTCCTGGTCTGCATGTCCAGGTCTGCGCAAAACCAACCCTCCAATTTTTGAGCTGATATTATTTTGTATCAATACTACTTGTGCAATCTGAGCACAATGGTGTTTCTCTATCTCATTTCCTGATGGACACTATCTAACGGTCATGCCCAAATGGGGCATAACGAAAGATGAAAATCACCCCCACCCCACCCTCCCCCGTGGAGGGGGAGGGAATAATGGCGACGCATCCCGACGTTTCGACGTAAAGGTGGAAGGGGTAAAGCAAAGGGGCATTTCCATATAAACCCTGATGCCCTGGGGGAGCAACGAAGAATGAAAATGCCGTACGTCTTTGCGGACTTGATCCGGAATCCAAGCCGTCATTCCGGCGCAGGACGGAAAAAAGACTGGATACCGGCCTAAACCCTGCATCTGCTCAAAATGATTCCGCCTGCAAGAAAGAGTAAGGAGATTGATATGATACCAATCCTTGAATTGCCACTTAGAAGCCCAATCTGGCCCACCATGATAGGCCCAAGGATTCCTGAGAATTTTCCCAGGAGGTTGTACAGGCCGAAGAACTCTCCGCTTCTGTCTTTGGGGGTAAGCCGGGCGTAAAAAGATCTTGAAAGGGACTGGATTCCTCCCTGAACCAGCCCGATCAATGCTGCAAGGACATAGAATTCTTTCCCTGATGACATCTTTGCTGCAAACGCTATCACCACAAGATATACGACTATGCAGATATAGATCCCTGTTTTGGGACTGAAGCGCTTCGCGATCTTTCCCATGATAAGCGCGGCTGGGAACCCGATGAACTGAACAAGAAGAAGTGCTCCTATGAGGTCCCCGGCGCCGATGCCGATTGAAAGCCCGTAATCCACGGCCATCTTGATCGTGGTTCCGACTCCGTCGTTATAGAGGAAAAAGGCCAGGAGAAAAAGGGCCGTCATCTTGAAATTTCTTACTCTGGAAAAGGTGCCGGAGAGTTCATGCATAGCGCGCCCAATGCTTCTCAAAAGTGGAAGCGGCTGTTTCATATATGTCAGGGGTTCCCTCACAAAGACGAAAAGCGGGATGGAAAAGATCGCCCACCAGAGGCCTACGGAGATAAAGGCGTACTGCACGGCCTCAATTGCGCTTGAAAGCCCGAAGAAAGAAGGCCTTTGATACATCAAGACGTTTATGCCGAAGAGCAATCCTCCGCCAAGATATCCCCAGGCATAACCGGAGGCTGAGACCATATCAACGTTATCCTGGGTGGTGATGCCGGGAAGGAGGGAATCATAAAAACTGATGGAGCCGGCAAATCCAAGAGAGGCAAGGGCGTATATGATGGAGGCGAGAAGCGCTCCACCCTGCGGAATCCAGGCAAGCATGATGGTGCTCAAGATGCCGATCCCTGAAAAGATAGCCACAAACCTCTTCTTAGTGCATGAGGCATCTGATATCGCCCCCAGCATGGGAGCGGAAAGGGCAATTAAAACGGCGCCCAGGGCGTTTGCCCAACCAAGATAGGCCGTAGATTCCGTGGCCTTCATGCCCGCGCTGATATAATTTTTGAAGTAAAGGGGGAAGAAACCTGCCATGACCGTGGTTGCGAAGGCGGAATTGGCCCAGTCATAGAGGACCCAGCCGAAGACGGCCGATCTATTATGATCACCGGTGCCTGCAGTGTCTTTGTCCTGTTTACTTTTGGCGCCAAGGCCCGCCTTTTGCGGTTCCTCATCCATTAAGGAAATAGCCCCTTCCCTTTCTCCCCCCCTTTACCGTCGAAACGTCGGGATTCGACGGCATTATTCCCTCCCCCTTGACGGCGGAAGGAAGGGCGGGGGGTTACGAATTAAGTATCCCATAAGCGCATTCGGGCCGGTCAGTCATAATTCCATCTGCCCCCATATTGAGAAGCCGCTTAATCTCTTCTTCATCGTTGACCGTCCAGAAGTGGACCTCGATGTTCATCTTATGGGCAAGGGAGATAAGCTTAGGTGTAGCCAGAATAAAATCTCCGTGCCTAACAGGAATCTGCAGTGCCCTAGCGGTTGTGCAGTATTGCCCGTTTCCCCCATCCTGCACCCATAGATAAAACTTGAGTATCTCTCCGCTTGACATGCTCCTCGGCACCTGAGGCAGGTTATTTGAAATCTTCTCCATTATGGAGTCCTCCCCGGAGGCTAGAAGGGCATGGCCAGCCTTATGGTGCCTTTCTAAAATATCATAGACGATGAGTTCCCCTTTCGGGAAATCGTGCTTGATTTCGATGTTGAAGAAATGGTCGGGGTATCTTGCGCAAAGTTCTTCCAGGGTGGGAATCCTTCTTTCCTCACCCCTGTCCGGAAACCCTTTGCCGGCGTCAAGTTTTCTCAGCTCATCCAGAGAAAGTTCGCTGATTTTAAGATCAAGGCCGCAGGTCCGGAGTGTGGACTCATCATGATGGACGACCGGAACACCCTCGCGGGAGAACCATATATCGAATTCAAAGTATTGAACAATGTCTCTTGCGGCGTCGAAGGCCTCAATCGTGTTTTCGGGGTGGCCGTAAGAGGCCCCGCGATGAGCGAAGAGGCGCGGGGGCTTTGATAGGAAGAAATCTGTCTCCATTGAGCTGCTCCAATTATTGATGGCTTCGTAAAAAGTCCATCTGCGGCGTTGCGCTGCATCCTTCGTCGTTGCGGCGTAGGCCTAACTACGCCTCACTCCTCAGGATTTGCGCGCCTTGCATCTGGAGCTTTTTACCTTGCCATCCCAATTTTGACTTTTTACGAGTTCATCAAAATTTGAGCCCAACGCCGAAATCGGTGAAAATAGCCATTTCCGGATAGACACTAGTTATAAATCATTGACAGAGATATATCCGGTCTTCAAACTAGAGGCGAGGAATTATGAAGGCTTCTTGCCACAAAATGCATGATGTAAGAGGCGGAAAGCATTATCTCCAGGTGGCCTTGTTCACTGCGGCAGCGGTGATGATCCTGATGCTTCCGCTTGCAGGGGTAATGATTTCAGGGGAACCCTTGGAGAGGTATCTGGAGTTTCCTCCGGTAAGCCTGTACATTGATCACGCATCCTTCTCCATGGTGGCCTTTGCATCAATCTCGGTCCTGATAACCCTCTCTTGCGTGCTCACGGCCGCCTTGGCCGTAAAATGCGATGGATGCGGCCCCTCCAAGATGGCGCCGGGAGTCTTCCCATGGTGGGGATGGGTATCTCTTGCTGCAAACGGGTTTTTCTGGATCACGGCTTGGAGCAGATTTTCCTGGTTCAGAGCGTTTCAGATCCATACCTTCACACCGCTCTGGATAACCTATATTGTCTTCATAAATGCCCTGACATGCAAAAAGACAGGCTCCTGCTTCATGCTCTCAAGGCCTTCTGCGTTTGCCGGCCTTTTTCCCCTAAGCGCCCTTTTCTGGTGGGTCTTTGAGTATCTCAACAGATTCGTTCAAAACTGGCATTATTCGGAGGTAGGAGAGCTTGGGGCCTGGGAATATTTTCTCTACAGCAGCATCTCCTTTTCAACAGTTCTGCCTGCGGTCTTGTCAACCCAGGAACTCATTATGAATTCCCAAGTGGTGAATCGTTGCTGTAGAAATGCCGTGCGGATAAGGATTCCAAGGCCTAAAGCCATGGCCTGGGCTGCAACGGCTGCGGGGTTCTTGGCGCTTTTATTTATCGGGATATTCCCGGACTACCTACATCCCTTCCTCTGGTTATCTCCTCTGGCTGTAATAGCCTCGGCGCAATCTTTCACTGGGGGGAGGCATATCTTCTCCGGAGTCGGCAAGGGCGACTGGAGGCGGCCTGTCTCCGCTTCCCTCGCGGCGCTTTGCTGCGGTTTCTTCTGGGAGATGTGGAATTACTACAGCCTGGCCAAATGGTATTATACAGTCCCCTTTATGCAGGGTTTCAATGTCTTTGAGATGCCCATTGCGGGCTATGCCGGGTATCTCCCCTTCGGTCTGGAATGCGCCTCGGCGGCCGGAATCGCCGGGATATGGTGTGAACTCAAAAATCCGGGGTAGGTGCGGCTTTAGCCGCACAGGTATCGTGCGCTCTGCGCCTGAAGGCGCATCTACAGGAGCTTATTTATTGTCTGCCTGCCCTGATCAGCGAAAAGCTATCTACCTGATTTATTGA